>ERZ894183.1466-NODE-1466-length-12678-cov-5.045473_pt1 | contig 12678 bp, 9 predicted proteins | sample MGYA00380279_ERZ894183 | MGnify/ENA primary metagenome ERZ894183 (study PRJEB32331, sample SAMN06328422) | human gut metagenome | biome: human gut microbiome; feature: stool | host: Homo sapiens | collected 2013-06-26 ... | reverse complement strand
ATCCTGAACCAGCTTCAGAGCATCCAGCACCTCCTTCTGTGTGGCAGCCCCTACGGACTGGCGGGCCACCGTGGCGTCATAGGCAGTCTGAGCATTATCCCTTGCCCCCTGGAGGGTGGTCATATTGTACTGGGACTGCTCATAGGTAGCCATCAGCTGCTGAGCCTGGTATACAAGATTGGCCTCGGTCTGATCGTATTTGATCTTTTCCATATCGGCGTCCTCATAGTTGTTATCCGCCATCTTTTCCAAAGAGCTGGCGTTGAAATTCAAGCTGGCAGCACCGATAAGAGCGGTACCGTAGCTTCCTGCCACCCCTGCAAGGGCCGGAGCGTAGGAGGCGTCATCCAGAGTGCTGTACAGATCGTCTGCCATGCTCTTCATCTCCTCTGCCGTATCCCATACGTCCTGGGCGTCGTCCATCAGCTGCTGGCTGATGTCATTGGAGGTCTTGCCCTTCATATCGTTGTAGGAGGAGCGGTTGCTTCGCACCTTAGGGTTGTACTCGTGGATCAGATCCCCCAGCTCCTCATATTCCATTACATTGTCCCTGAGAGAGGCCCATTTATCAGAAGAATAGGCAAACTCCGGGCTCAGCTCCTTACTGATGTCGGGGGCCGGCGCCTCCGGCGGCTGATAGGTATTGTCATCCGGCTGGTTCACGGCCGCCCAGGCAGTCAGGGGCGCTGCCGCAAATGTCCCGGCCTGGGCGGTCACTGCCAGGGCTGACGCGGTAAACAGGGTCAGCAGGCGGCGGCCGTAGGGTCTTTTTTTATGATGTTCCATGATATTCCTCCATTCTATGCTCTGATCTCTTCCAGAGACTGCAGTCCGCAGACTCCCCGTTCCAGGATCAGAAGCTCATTTCTCGCAACAGTCAGTATCTTCTCTTTTTCGATCACATTTTTGTAAAATAATGTAAGCGCCTTAATAACGATCATCATCGCCATCTCCGCGCCGTAAGCCAGGGCCTCCGGGCTCATCTGGCAGCGATCCTTATCCAGATGATCATAAAGCTGCCTCACAAAGTCTCTGAAAGTCTCGTCGTGGAGAAGAAAGCCCTTGATCCCAAACAGCTGATTCTGATCCACCGCGCTCAGGTCTGAGAGCATATTGCGGAACAGCTGATAGTTCTTTCTCTGGATGCCCTCCTCCATCACACGCTCCAGCATACGAAGGGGAATCCGGAAAAAATTGCCTCCCTCCTCATCCATCAGCCGGAGGATCTCCTCTAAGCATCGTTCCCTTGCCCCGGAAAGGATATAACGCATCAGATCGTCCTTATCCTGAAAATATGTATAAAAGCTCCCCCGGGAAATGTCTGCCTCCTTGATAATCTGGTTGATGGATGCCGCTGCATAAGGGACTCTGGAAAATTCGTGGATGGCCGCTTCTAAAATAGCCTGCTTCTTTTCTTCCTTCAGATTGATAAAACGCTGTGTGGGCATACCTGTGCCTCCTTGCCTTCCTTTGTAAAAACAGGACGGGCCTTACCGGCTTTCAGTCCTTATAAATGACAAAATGTCACCATGACAGGATGTCACGATGACATTATACTCATTTTTTCCTTTGATTGTCAAGAAAGGAAATCTAAACTTTCCTTAAAGAATCTCCCAAGAGATTTTATTTTTCCAGATTTCTGGTCCGCTCTACAATGTAGATGGGCCGGTCCTTCAGCTCTGTAAACAGGATGGCGATATACTCTCCAATGATGCCTACAATCACAAACAGCATGGCAAACATAAAGCAGATCAGCACCACGATGGTGGCATAGCCACTTGGAGCACCCTGCCTTGTAAACAGGGTGTAGATCATCACTGACACGCCCAGCAAGGCAGAAAATATACCGGCGTAGATCCCCAGCTTCAGAGGCATATTGGAAAAACAGAGGATGGTGTTGACGGAGAAGATAAACAGCTTCCTGATGCTGTACTTACTCTCTCCTGCCACCCTTGGACGGGCTTCATACTGAAGAACTGTCTTTTTAAAGCCTACATTCTGGACATAGCCTCTGAGGAAGCGGACCCGCTCCCTGTAATTGTCCTTTAGCACCTGGGCCACATGGCGGCTTACAGCGAAAAAGTCAGAGGCATTTGGCTCAAAATGCACGTCAGAAATGTGGTTAATCAGCCAGTAAAAACCGGAGGAGGTCACATTTTTCACCCATCCGGCGCTTTCATTCCTGGTGCGTACCATACTGATGACCTCAAAGCCATCCTCAAACCGGGAGATGATCTCAGGGATACATTCCGGCGGGTGCTGAAGATCCGCATCCATACACACGATCCCGTCCCCCCGGCTGTGATCCATACCAGCGATCATGGCCGCCTCGTGGCCGAAATTCCGGGAAAAGCTGACCACCTTCACCTGGGGGTCCTGGGCCGCAAGGGTCTCTAAAAGCTCCAGGCTCCCGTCCCCACTGCCATCATTGACAAAGATCAGCTCGTGATCCCAGGTAAGCCCCTTAAGCACCTGTTTTGTTTCCCTGTAAAATTCTTCCAATGCTTTTTCTTCGTTGTATACAGAGACTACAACGCTTATCATCCTGTCCATGAACCTTTGTCTGTCCTTTCTTGGTCTGTCCTTCTAATCCGTCACTTCAATCTGCTGGCTGGAGTGGGAGGGAACCCTCTGCTCCTCTGGCGGAAGCTTCATGTAATCGCCGTAAACCTCCTCCAGCACCTGATGCCAGCCTGCGGGGATCATCAGACGGGTGTCCTCAAAGTCAGCGTCCTCTACCTCCTCGCACCACTCCTTTTCCAGGGTAACGTAAAGGTAATCTGGCTGGTAGTTGCTGTAATAGCGCAGATTCCCCTTACTTTTCCGATCCTTAAGAGCCGCCCATTTCTGAAGGGCGCAGATGGTTCTTAAGGGGATCAGCCGTCCCACTCCCGACAGGATGCCTACAAAAAGCTTGTGAGCCAGGCTGTATTTACTAAAATCCAGCTCATAACGGTGTCCCATAGCCAGGCCGTAGATGGCCTTATGAATGAAACGGGTCATGGCCGCCCCGCTCTTTCCGGCAGGAAGCCGGTCCAGGATAAACAGATCCACCCACAGGTGATTTAACTTCCCCTCATAAAAGTCCATCATAGGGCCGTCGCTGTGGCACCGGCTGTTTTTGTAGATGATCCTTGGGGTGAAATCATAAAATGCCCTTCCGCCCCGGTATGAATCCGGCTCTAAAAACTCCATGGTATCAGGAAGCTCCCGTTTTACCACCTTGTAAAATGCCTCATACTGGTTCCTTGTAAACACCACGTCCGCATCATCGTCCCAGGGAATAAAGCCCTTGTGGCGCACAGCGCCGATAAGGGTACCTGCGTCCAGGGCATATTTTATCTTATACTTGCGGCAGATCCGGTCGATCTCCTTTAATATTTTCAGATTGGCCTCATGGACCCTGCTCATGTCGTATTCTGCTGCCATTTTTATCCTTTCATTCTTAGAGCCTGTTTGAAGCTGCTTCCTTAATCACCCTCGCCATATAGTCGATCTTCTCGTCTGTCATCCCCGGATAAACTCCTACCCAGAAGGTATCCGCCAGGATCCGGTCGGTATTTTCAAGGCTTCCCACTACCCGGTAGCCTTCGCCTGCCGTCCGCAGTTCATCAAAGCAGGGGTGCTTGATCAGATTGCCGGCAAAAAGCATACGGGTCTGTACTCCGTGTTCTTCAATATACTGCACCATCCGGTTCCGGTCAACCCCTTCCCTGCAGGTGATCAGGAAACCAAACCAGCTGGGTTCTGAATGAGGGCAGGCCTCCGGAAGGATCAGCTGATCCTCTGCCTCCTCCAGTGCCTTCCTTAACCGGTCAAAATTATGGCGGCGGCGCTCTACAAAAGAGGGAAATTTGTCAAGCTGGGCGCAGCCGATAGCCGCCTGCATATCCGTTACCTTCAGATTATAGCCAAAATGAGAATATACATATTTGTGGTCATACCCCAGAGGCAGCTCCCCGTACTGGCGGTCAAAGCGGTGGCCGCAGAGATTGTCCCTGCCGGAGGGACATACGCAGTCCCGTCCCCAGTCCCTGAAGGAGCGGATGATCTTATTTAAAAGAGGATTGTCCGTATAAACGGCCCCGCCTTCTCCCATAGTCATATGGTGGGGTGGGTAAAAGCTGGATGTTCCGATGTCTCCGATCGTTCCGGTGAACCGGGTTACCTCCTTCCCGTCCTCCTCCATGGTATACCTGGTTCCCAGGGCATCGCAGTTGTCCTCCACAAGCCACAGACCGTATTTGTCGCAAAATGCCTTTACCGCCCGAAGGTCAAAGGGATTGCCCAGGGTGTGGGCGATCATTACGGCCTTTGTCTTTTCAGACCGGGCTTCCTCTAACATACTGACATCAATATTGTACTGAGGGATGGTCACGTCTACAAATACAGGAACCGCTCCGTACTGGATGGCCGGCGCTACCGTAGTAGGGAAGCCGCAGGCAACGGTGATGATCTCATCCCCCCGTTTTACCCGGCGCTCTCCAAGCAGGGGAGAGGTCAGAGCCATAAATGCAGCCAGATTGGCTGAGGAGCCGGAGTTTACAAGAGAACAGTAGCGGACTCCAAGGTACTCTCCCAGCTTCCTTTCAAATTCTTCTGTATAACGTCCTGAGGTCAGCCAGAAGTCAAGGGAGCTGTCTACCAGCTTCACCATCTCCTCATGGTCATAAACTCTGGACGCGTAGGGGATCCGGTCCCCTTCCTTAAAATCTTTTTTCTGATTATGGTAGGTGTCGCAGTATTCTGCCACCAGCTCCAGGATCTGCTTCCTGGCTTCTGCTTCTGATGTATGCTCAAACATGGTATTCCTCCTGTTTATGAAAAAAATTCCCGGATCTGCTGGTCCATCACCTCCAGCATATCCGCGCCCTCCAGATACGCTCTGGACCACTCTATGGTCTTCTGAACCGCTTCCTCTACGCCGTATCTTGGCTTCCAGCCAAAGACCTTACGGATCCTGGAACAGTCCAGCTTCAGGAAATTGGCCTCATGGGGGCCGCCGTCCCACTGATCCCTCCAGCTAAGGCCGTCTCCCCAGGTCCTGCAGAACAGCTCCACCAGCTCTCCTGTGGTCACACAGTCCTTATCATCCGGGCCTACATTGTAGTATCCCTGGACCCCTGGATCCTCATACTGCTTCATGGCAATGGTAAGATACACCGCCAGAGGCTCTAAAACCAGCTGATAAGGCCTGGTAGAATGTGGATTTCTTACAATAATATCCCTTCCTGCCGCTGCCGCCCGTACACAGTCGGGGATGATCCGGTCGTTGGCGAAATCACCGCCGCCAATTACATTCCCCGCCCGGGAGGTGGAAATGGCGCAGGCCCGGTCAGAGAAAAATGACTTCTGGTAGCTGTGGGTCACCAGCTCCGAGCAGGATTTACTATTAGAGTAGGGATCATAGCCGTCCAGGGGATCACACTCCCTGTAGCCGTACTCCCACTCCTTATTTTCATATACCTTGTCTGTGGTCACATTTAAAAATGACCTGACACTGTCCGTCTGGCGGATACACTCAAGGACATTCACCGTACCCATAACATTAGTCTCATAGGTGTACACCGGATCCTTATAGGAGTCCCGGACAATGGGCTGGGCCGCCAGGTGGAATACCAGCTCCGGACGCACCCGGGCAAATACTTCCATCAGATGGGCCCGGTCCCTTATATCTCCGATGACGCTGTCCATGGTATCCTCCAGGCCTGCGATCTCAAATAGGCTTGGATCCGTAGGCGGGTTCAGGGAATAGCCTGTGACCTCTGCTCCTGCCAGGGTCAGGATCCGCACCAGCCAGGAGCCCTTAAAGCCCGTATGGCCTGTAACCAGCACCCGTTTCCCCTTATAAAATCCACATAATTCCTCAAATCTCATATCCTTACCTCTAATCCTTCCAGATCTTCCAGGGAGCGCAGCCGGACTGCCACAGCTCCTCCAGCTTCTTCATCTCTCTCTGGGTATCCATGCACTGCCAGAAGCCGCTGTGGTAGAAGGATTTCAGCTGTCCCTCTGCCGCCAGCCGCTGCATGGGCTGCTGCTCAAATACAGTAGAATCATCCTCCAGATAATCAAAAATCTCCGGATTCAGTACCATAAAGCCGCCGTTAATCAGGGCTCCGTCGTTGTCATCCTTTTCACGGAAGGAGAGAACGGTATCATCCGCCCCAATATCAAGAACTCCCTTCATCTGCCCCAGGTTCACTGTGGTAATGGTGGCTGTCTTTCCATGGGCCCGGTGGAACGCTGCCAGAGCGTCCAGATCTACGTTGGAAACCCCGTCTCCATAGGTAAGCATAAAGGGCTCATCTCCCACATAAGGCCGGATCCGCTTCACCCGCCCCCCGGTCATGGTATTTAACCCCGTATCCACCAGGGTCACCTTCCAGGGCTCTGAATAATTGTTGTGGACCTCCATCCGGTTATTTGCCAGGTCAAAGGTCACATCTGAGGTATGAAGGAAGTAATCCGCAAAAAATTCCTTTACCACATACTGTTTATATCCCAGACAGATCACAAAATCGTGAAAGCCAAACTCCGAATAATACTTCATAATATGCCACAAAATCGGCTTTCCCCCGATCTCAATCATAGGCTTTGGCTTTAAATGGCTTTCCTCACTGATCCGGGTGCCGAAGCCTCCTGCTAAAATTACTACCTTCATGGTCTCTCCTCCATCCTTTATCTAAATACGTTCAGTCTGTTTTCTTCCAGAATCCGGAAGGCGTTCCGTATCTTGTCCGCTCCCTTAAAATACTCCATCTGCTGCTGGATCTCGTCCTTCCTGGCCTCAAGCTCCTCATCGCTCATACCGGGGATCTCTCTTGCCAGAGCTGCCTTCTCCTCAAAGCTTTCCTCTCTGTAGGGCGCCATCCTGAGTTCATGGTATGTAGTATAACCATTTCCCAGAAGGATTGCAAGACAAAAGCCCAGGATCCAGCCCTTTGCAGCCCTTTTAAGCCCTTCCTTTCCCCTCCATACCAGGGCAAAGGTGAGAAAAATCCCCAGGATCCCCACCTGAAACTGCAGGGCATACCGGGAGCTTAAGCCGTAATTGGTCTTTTCAAAAATGTATCTGGAAAGGAAGATCAGCATATGGTTGATCCCCCCTCCGACCAGAAGCATCAGAGGAAGAAGGGTCTCCTCATACAGCTGGTGCTTCCAGTTCATCCACAGGGCGCTAAGATAGCCTGCCGCCACAAACAGGCCCAGAAGATAGCAGACTATATTTCCCAGCCTGCTGGCCTCGCTCCACTGGGACAGCTGCTCCCCGCCGATGACCATTCCTGCCAGGGATTTAAGGATAAACATTACAGGAAAAGCCGGATTATCTGAAAGGATCTCCCCCAGGGCACGGCCGGTGGCTCCCGCATGCTCCTCTACGGCAAAGGAGCTGCTTACAATATAAAGAAGGAGAGGGATCAGGGTGCAGGCCATATAGACCAGGTAACGGAGATCCATTTTCCCACCGCGCCCCCTTCCGGCACGTTCCCATATAAAGCAGAAGCCGTAAGATAACAGCATCACAGCCCCGTAGCTGCCGCAGTAGGGCCCTGCTGTGCCAAGGATAATAAACCAAGGCAGAAGGATCAGCTTCAGACGGTCATACTTCTTCTCCCTGCCGTTCCACACCCGGTCAAGGATCAGCTCATGGTAATAAAAGCAGGCAAAGGCGAAGAAATGGGACCAGCCGCTGCCATTGGTCAGCATCTCCCATTTGTTCAGGCTGAACATGATCACCATCAGGAAGGCAAACCACACCGGGCACAGCCTGTAACGGATGGCGTAGACGGAAAATACGGCTCCTGCCAGCCCCAGGCTTACCACCCCCAGCACGCGGTCCAGGGTAATGGAGAAGCCGAAAAGCTCTACATTAATAATCCGTTCCAGATAGTTGATGGGCAGTCTTGTAAGAATGTCCGGAACAAAAAATTTATCCGGATTGTATACATCCGGAAGGTAGCTGTTTACCAGGCGGATATAGTCAGAATAAACCACATCTGCGGTGGCATGCTTTACATACCAGAGTAAGAACAGAGTGCCTGCCGCAGGCAGGAGCCAGAAGATCAGGTTTCTGGAAAAAAGGGGGTGTTTTGTCTGTTGTGCTTCCATTTTCAGTCTCTCCTTTTATGCTGCGGTTTCAGGGGGCAGTAATATGGACGATGGCTGCCAGCCGGTCCTCCCCCCGCTGCTCCTGGGCGTATTCCATATAAAAATTATAGTCAAATTTCAACTCCACCCTGCTTCCCGGCTCTGCCTGGATTTCTGCCTCTACCACACTGGACTGAAGGGGCAGATAGCGGGGCTCCTCATCTGCGGCGGTGATCTGGATCACCTCTCCGCCCCGCATGGTGCCGGGATACATGATCTCCAGATGAATCACTCCTTCTTTTCCTGCCATCACTGTAAGAGCGGCGTGTTCGTCCATCCAGCCGTCCCCGTAGTAACCGTACTCTACATCCAGCTTAAGCTGACGTACCAGATCGGTGATGTCTTGATAGCCATTGTGCTCCGGATCCTCCCGTAAGACCAGCATCCGGTCGTCCACCAGGCCGATGTCATAGATGCTGTCGATAAACTGAACGCTGGTGCCCTCCGCCTTCATCTCCGGGTCAAATACCTTGAAGAAGGTTCTGGCTGTAAAATCGCTCATCTCATAGCTGTTGCCCAAAATATAGATGGTCTTTCCAAACAGCTCCTCCCCATAACGCCCGTAGGTTTCCTCTGCCAGAGAGTTGTAGCGGAGCTGGTCAGGCCACAGATAGAGTCTGTCATAATTGCTTCTGTAAAATAACTCCGCAGGAAGCATACATACCACATAAACGGTGATCAGGATCCCCCAGGGCCACATCCGTTTCAGATAAAATTCCGGCCGGACGCCCTCGGTAAGAACGCCGTAAATATAGGTTAAAAACAGCAGAGCCGCCGCCAGGGAAATATAGATCCAGCGCATCTCCACGCGGATGGTCACGCTGGAAGCGCCGATACACAGGGCAATAAAGACCACGAACAGAACCAGATTGGAAAGATGGCGGCCTTTATCCTCCTTATCCTTATCTTTTACAATTTTTACCAAAAACGCAAGAACCATTACAGCAACTGCCGCATCCGCCAAAAGGATCAGAAGGAGCACCGGCACCGGAGTCTGATTCCAAGGACAGCCGTTTAAATGCTCCGGGCCTGCATTGATGCCGAACACATAGGCCGCCTGATCCAAAGCAAAGCCGATGGACTGGCTGATGTTAAAGGTATCTGCTACCTGGGTTCCTCCGGTGCCTGCGGGAAGAACAGTGCCGATGGTAAGAGCCCGGATCACCTGGACCAGAAGAAAGGAGCCGGCTGCTGTGGCCCACTCTGCCGGGCGGCGGCATTTTTTCATCAGAAGGATCAGGATAAGCAGGGGAAACAGAGCCATATAGCGCTCATGTACAAAGCATACTCCAAAATACAGCAGGCAGGCCCTGATAAAATAAGATGCCTTAACCTCCCGGCTGTTCAGATACCGGTAGAGATACCAGAGGATCCCAAGTCCCATCCATAGGGCCATGGTCTCCATAAGCCCCAGCACCTGTCCGATCTGATAATAGGCCATACGGCTGACCAGATACATAAAGCCTGCGAGAAAGCCCACCCACTTGGCCCTGGAAAGACTGCGGCCCATATGATACAGGGTCCAGGCCACGCAGGCATTCAGCAGGATATTGATGGGCACAAACCAGGAAACGTGGTTCCTTACCACCGCCATCTCCAGCCAAGCGGCCAGATAATACAGGAACCGGAACCGGGTGCTTCCCATGGGGAATACATATTCCAGAAAGCCCTGTTCCCCGTAGCAGGACCAGAAATAAAGGTCGTCCATATAAAGGCCGCGGATCTCTATCCCCATATTCACCCAGAAGGCCAGGGCCAGCAAAAGCCCCATAAAAATCATATGGTCCTTCCATTCGTATTTCTTTTCCATTCTGGAAAAACCGATCCGGAACCGGATCCTCTCTTTTGTCTCCACGTTTACTGCCTCCTTAGCTACCGTCATTTGCCCTCCATGGCATAGTTTTCATAGAACAGGGCCAGAGCCGCCGCCGGATCCTCCGGCGCAGCGCCGTCCAGATCCACCGCCGCCCTCATATTCCCCCATTCAAAGCATAGATCCGTAAGGGTACCTTCCTCGATCATATCCTCAATAATCTCAAGGGCTCTGGGCTGTCCGGCCAGGTAGCCTGCCTCCACAAAGAAATATTCGATCCCGGCATAATCAAGAAATTCCTCAAAATACGCCAGCTTTTTTACCAGATATACATTGCCGCCGCTGCCAGTCACGTCATAATAGCTCTGGACCACACAGGGAAGATCCAGGACTGCCGGATGCTCCCCGAAGGCAAGAACCCTCGTATCCGGCTCAAAGCTTCTGGACAGAGCCAGGCTTCCTTCCGCCTCTCTGCGGCGGTCCCGCTCCGCCCTGTGATCGTAAAGCCCTCTGCCTGCCGCATGGATCGGTGTAAGTCCCGGCACACCGGCCCAGCTGGTGGTGCAGGCGATCAGTGCATTGCACAGAAACAGTGGAACCGCCAGGGCGGCAAGCTGCCGCCTGAGCCCCCGTTCTCCAAACCTGTCTGCCAGGCCCACAGCGCTCATGGCCAGTACCGCATAGAACAGAGTAAAATAATTACCGTCCACCTGGTAAAGGGTATAGATACTTGCCAGAGAGCCCAGAAGGAGGACAGCCAGAAGAAGGGCTTCAAAGCGGTCCAGAGGGGTTCTCTTATTTTTCAGTATAAAAAAGCCTGCAAGCCACAAAACTCCCAGAAGAAGGATCAGCCCCGTTCCCCAGGCGATGATCACATGGGCCATGTCCTCTCCCACCGGAGCAAAAAGGATGCCCTTAAGCCGCTCTGCCAGCCTGGCCAGCTTTTCTGCTGTGGTGAGAGCCGACGGATCCCCGATCACATGGGTAAAGTTAAAGGGGTACCGGATCTCAAACCCAAGCCGTTCCAATGGCCCGGCAAAAATCGAGGTCATAGGCACGCCGGTCATCCGCCAGGTGCGGTACATCAGCCCCGCGGCAGCCAGTCCAGTGGGAATCAATAGAAAGATCCCCTCTGCCGTAATCTCCGGCCGCCTTCTCTCCAGTATATGGCAGATCAGCCCCACGCCTCCCAGAGCCGTAGAAAATACAAGGGCTGTAGGCTTAAATACAAGGGTGAGAAGGTACACCGACACAGCCATCAAAAGCCAGGGTGGCCCGGCCCTTCTCTCACCCGAATCCCTCTTCAAAGACAATCCCAGAAGGTCAAAGATCAGAAGCTGGAAAAGCAGGGTCATATTGTCGCACTTTGCCGTAGCCGCCATATTCATGATACCGGGAATGGCGCTGATCACAGCAGCAGCCCACAGCCCACGCCTGCGTTTCCCTGCCCGGTCCGACGCCCCGGAGCCAGTGATCCCTGCCGCCAGCACCAGGATCCCCACCGTAGCCCAGAAGGAAAAAGCCAGGACAAAGCCGTAGGTAGAGGTTCCAGACAGAGGAAGGGCCAGAACCTCAAGGCCCTTGCTGTAGGTGTACACCAGATTCACCATGCCCAGGTTTTCATAAATTCCATTCCCATTGTCCAGCACATAGGGGGATCGGAGACCGTAGTGAAGGGAATCATAATCCAGCTCTATATTCAGCCTTCCGGCCTGGAGCAGGAGCATGGTTAAGATAAATGCCAGAAGGATGGCTTCTGTACGGGTTTTGGTAAGCCGGAAAGGTGTGCATTTTTCCGAACCTTTCCTTCTCAGCCATCCGGCTGCCTCTGCCCCCAGCCAGCACAGGCAAAGCGTCATACCGCACCCCCGCCACAGTCTCACTCCTCCGAGGTCCATCAGAGACAGACCGCACACAAACAGGATCCAGAAGGCTGACCCCAGAGCCAGGCCAAAGAACCACTGTTCCAGAGGCGGTATCTCTCTATTTCCCCGTCCCCAAAACAATCCCAGGAGGACCGTTTTTCCTGCCCAGGCCAGGGCTCCCATATAGATCCCGGCCCCCAAAAGGGGAATCAGAATCTGATGGAGCCAGAGAAATACTCCATTTCCCCCTAAAAGCCCTGCCAGTCTCAGCCGGTCATCCTTCACCGTTCCCAGGAAAAACAGATTCCACAGGAACATAAAAGCCAGTTCTCCCAGCATCTGCAAGGTTTTAGTATCCTCCAGCACCCGGCCCACAGGGCCCCCTGCAACTACCTTTGTCAATGTAATCCAAAGCACCAGCGCCGCCCCGGCGGTAAAACCCGCCGGCAGCAGCGCCTGCTTTCTGCTGTGAAACATCATGTATCTACTGTCCTTCTCTACGAATACTCTTTATATGCCTGGCAGTAGAAGCGCATCAGAAGCTCCACCACCGGCCCCGGCCAGAACCGGGCAAACATCTCCCGTTCCTCCGTCTCTCTCCGCCTGTCGCCGATACAGGCCTTTGTAGCAGCCTCATCATGGACCCGGTAGTACAATAGGGGGCGCTCCACGCAGACAAACCGGCCCTTTGTATCGGCCAGCCGCAGCATATTGTCCCAGTCCAGGGCAAAGCTGTAGTCCGAATCCACAAAGGGCTCTCCCAGCACCTTCTTATTGTAGGAGGTGGCAGGACAGCAGATGGAATTTCCAAACATCAGCGGCAGGCGCTTGATCAGACGGATATGGTTC
>ERZ894183.1459-NODE-1459-length-12729-cov-12.787123_pt1 | contig 12729 bp, 9 predicted proteins | sample MGYA00380279_ERZ894183 | MGnify/ENA primary metagenome ERZ894183 (study PRJEB32331, sample SAMN06328422) | human gut metagenome | biome: human gut microbiome; feature: stool | host: Homo sapiens | collected 2013-06-26 ... | reverse complement strand
TGTCCGTCAGCTCCTTTTCCAGTTCAATGCCGAAGGTAAGGATGCTGGGATTGACTGCTGCGCAGGCATGGAGCTCCTCGTCCGTTGCATAGGCATTGGCAATCAGCACATCATCTACCATGCCGGTGGCAAACATATGGCGCACCTGGAAATCCAGAGGAAGGCCGCGGTGCATTTCCAGGGTGCAGAGTCCTTCGTTTAAAGGCCATGGACCATAAGCTCCGGGCGCATTGCTGGATACAAATGCAGCCACCTTAAGACCCAGTGACTTCATCTTGTCATTGCACCTGTTAAAATGCTTCAGGCTCAGTCCCGTGTATGCCTGCGGATAAAAGTTATGGCAGGTAATTAACTTCTCACGGTCCGGATGATGATCCATGATGTTCTCCACATACACCAGCTTGGTGCTGGCATTCAGCTCCAGCTTCAGTCCCTGTGGATTATAGGTCATAAGGCTTTCCTTCATGCCGTCAAAACCCTCGTCCAGCCGGATGCCGTCCACATGCATTTCCCGGAACACAGACAGGTCCTCATAAGAGGTTCCCAGCCTTGAAAATACAGCAGGACTTACATCCGGGATGATTTCCATGCCGCAGGCATGGGCCTCATCAGCCAGGCGGCAAAACTGTCCGATGATTTCCTCCCTGTTCTTTTCCCCAACACTTAAAAGACAGGTAAAAATCCTCCTGTAACCCAGTTTACCTGCCTTTCTGATATACGCTATGTCCTGTTCTTCTGTGGAATACTCCGGATAAATAGAAATACCTAATCTTGCCATAATAATAACCCCTCTTTCCAGATTTGAACTGCAAAGCAGTTCTTTGATATTAACTATAGCCTGTCAAGAAGGGATTTTGTGGTAAACCCGTTTCCTAGCTGTTAGGAAAGGAATTTATTTCATCATGGCCGCCAGTCAGGGCATGTTTATAAAATAGTGCGCATGAGCCCTTTTAAGAAACCGGAGGCCTGGCCCTCGTCAGGCCCTTCCACCGTAAGCTCCAGGCTTTCTCCCTGGTGCGCGCCCAGGCTCATGAGAGCAAGGACATTCTTACAGTCCGCTGTACCCTTTTGACTTTTAAGGGTTATCCGGCTCTCATATTCAGAGGCCGCCCTGCTCAGACTCATGGCATTGGTAGCATGAAGCCCCTGCTTGTCAGATACTACATATTTATAAGTTATCATTTCATCATCACCCTTAATTTATTCTCCCCCCATTTTAACATAGTTAACTTTTCTTGACAACCAGGTGTGTGGACAGGTAGAATAGAAAAAGCCGTGCAGCATTCCTGTAAAGACAAAATACCCAGGGCGCTGAACGGCGGATAAAGAAAAAATCCAGAAAAGACCAGAAAGGATTGGTTGGAACCCACATGAAATTACAACGTCTTCTGAGCCTGACACGCCAGGCTCTTGATACATACGGGCTGATTCAGGACGGTGACCGTATCGCCATAGGAGTGTCCGGCGGAAAGGACAGCCTGACATTGCTCCATGCCCTTCATCATCTTAGGAGGTTTTATCCTAAAAAATATGAACTGTGCGCCATTACCGTGGATTTGGGGCTCGGCAATATGGATTTGGAACCGGTGGCGGCCATGTGCCGGGAATTTGAGATCCCATATGAAATCATTTCCACAGAAATTGGCGCGGTCCTCTTTGATATCCGCAAGGAAACCAACCCCTGTTCTCTTTGCGCCAAGATGCGAAAAGGCGCTCTCAATGAAAAGGCCAAGGAGATGGGATGCAACAAGATTGCCTATGCTCATCACAGGGATGATGTGATCGAGACCATGATGATGTCGCTGTTCTATGAGGGAAGGTTCCACTCCTTCTCGCCCCTTACCTATCTGGACCGCATGGACCTGACTGTCATCCGTCCCATGATTTTTGTCACAGAGGCAGATGTCATAGGGTTTCGGAACAAATACCAGCTTCCTGTATGCAAAAACCCATGCCCCATGGACGGATACACAAAGCGGCAGTATATTAAGGAGCTGATACACAGGCTGCAGGAGGACAATCCTCATATAAAAGACTGCATGTTCCGGGCAATCCTTGACGGCAGCATAAAAGGATGGCCCCAGGCGTTGAAATAATGCCTGAGGCCATTCTTTTATGCTTACCCCTGTGCTTCTGTTCCGGGGCGGTCTTCGATGCCTGGTATTGCTTTAGATGCCGGGTACTGCTTCAGATGCCGGTACTGCTTCAGATGCCGGTACTGCTTTAGATACCGGAACCTGCTTTAAATACCGGAACCTGCTTTAAATACCGGAACCTGCTTTAGATACCGGAACCTGCTTTAGATGCCTGGGCCGCCCTCGTCCGTACCGCTTTGAGCCTGGCCCGGACCGTTGTCCTGGCTTCCTGGGCCAGGGCCGTTGCTGCCGGAATCAGATTCGGAGCCAGGGGCGGAACCGGAGCCCGGCTTCTCTGTCTCAGGGGCCTTTGTGGGATGGCTGCCGGAAGGTTCTGCGGCGCCGCTGCCGCCCGGGCCGCTGCTTCCCGGACCCTGTTCCTCATCCGTATGTTTGGTGCTTTCAGGAGCCTTTGTGGGTTTGTCTGATACGCCCGGCCCCACTTCTTCGGTCTCTTCTGTTTCTTCGGTACTCTCCAGGGTTGTCTCCTCTGTCTCTTCCGTCTCCCCGGTACTCTCCTGGGTTGTCTCCACAGGCACTGTTGTTTCTGGCGGAGGGGTCTCTGCCGGTACATTCTGGGCAGGCGCCTTATCTCCTGATGAACTTCCTCCTGAGGAGCCGCCTCCGGAAGGAGCTGCCTTGCCCTCCTCATAAAGCCCTGTTTCTTCCGAGATATGGGCGCTGATTTTACGGACAGCGGAGGATGGACTGTAGGACGTCTCCTGGCCGTACAGGAACTGATGAAGAAGGACTACATTGCTTTCCAGGGTGGTAGGCACCACGCAGTCCATCTTTCCGATTTTCATGGTCTGCCTTGAGAATGGGAAACCGGCAGTCTCTCCGATGTGATACTTACCGATATCCTTTGCCAGAGGCAGTACATCATCTACTCCTACGCTGGTGGAAATTTCCTGCACCATGTAGCCGGCCAGCGAGGTCAGCGTTGAGAGGTCAGCCTGCTTTGCTTTTGCCAGGGCAAGCTCTACCACCTTTCTCTGGCGCTCCGTCCTCTGAAAATCCGTATCCATGAGACGCAGACGGCTGTAAGCCACAGCCTGAACGCCGTCTAAATGGTTCATCCCGGCCTGCTCCAGCTGATAGGAACCAATACCTGTTGAATTGACGGTTTCTGTAATGAAGCCGTTGATATACTTAAATTCCGCAGGCGTGATTTCCAGGTCTATGCCGCCTAGAATGTTGATGGCCTCAGCCACTGACTTCCAGTTAAAGGTGGCATAGTCATCAATCTTGATATCCAGGTTTTCCTCCAGGGCTGACACTGCCTGCTTATGTCCACCCTTAAAATATGCTTCATTAATTTTGTGATAGGTTCCCTCTGAATTGATTTTCAGGTATGTATCCCTGTAAACACTGACAAGGCGGATTTCCCCCGTAGCTCTGTCAATGCTGCATATCATCTGAACATCTGCCAGTGCGTTTTTGGTATTGCCATCTCTGCTGTCCACTCCAAAAACAGCTATATTCCAGTAGCCTGTAGGTTTGTGAAGGAACAGCCAGGCCCCATACCCTATAAGTGCAACCAGAAGGAGCAAAAGAATCCCCTTCCATCTGCCTTTTTTACGTCGTTTTGCCATTTGTCCCTGCTGTCGTCCGGCAGATGTCCTGCCCCTTTCCATAGTATCCTGCTGCCTTTTTGCGGTGCGCCCATGATTCCTTGAAACGGACTGTGCTGTTCTGGCCCGGTCCGGATTAGAGGTGGCACTTCCCGGCTGACGGGATTTCCTGCCCTGGGCGTTTCTGTTTCCCGCGGACTGCGCCTGACGCCGTCCTTCGGCAGAACCAGACGAACCATAAGAGGGCCTAAGCCGGCGGGCGGGCATGGGAGGTTCGTCGTCCAGATAGTCTTCCATGGGAAAATCAATCTGCCTGTCCTCTTCTACATCGTATTCCTCACCGTAATAGTACTCCTCGTCATACTCCTCGCGGCCGTCATAGGATTGTCTGGCACTTCTGCGCTCACTGGCTGGCTGCACAGGCCTCGGATATGCCCTGCTGCTCTGTCTGCCGCCGTCCTGCCTGCCGCTGCCTCTTCTGGCACGTGCCCTCATGCGTTCCAGCTCATCGTCATTTTCTCTGTTATTCATGATTATACTCCTCTTTATCTATTTGGTTCTTATGCGGAAATCATTCCAGAATACGCCGGTAACTCTCCCAGTTACTTGTAACGGTTCCCACTTCCACATTATTGGAATTGCCTGTGGTCTCCTGGATGCAGAGCATATTCCCCTCTGCTGTCCAGCCCAGGAATATTACCACATGGGCCATGGGATTAAACCGGATGCAGATGTCTCCCGGCAGCAGCTCATCCCTGGCTACCGGCGAACCGCAGCCCAAAAGTGTACCGGTACTCTGGGCCCCCAGCCCTTTTCCGGTGACCGACCAGTATACCCAGTTTATCCAGCCGGAACAATCCAGTCCCTTTAAAAGCCTGCCGTCCTCGTCCGGGACAGTCAGCGAGCCGAAGCCGTTTCCGGTATAACCAGGTGCTGATGGTTTGCCTCCCCAGTAGTAAGGAATCTTACCTACCGATGTAAGGGCATACCGCACGAAATCCTTACGCTGACGGCTGGCGTCTTCCGGAACCAGACTCATGTATAATTTAATCTCCTGGGAATTCAAAAGTCCTTTTACCGGATAGTCAACTGTATAAAGACCATATTCCTGGGACCAATCCTGGGCCAGCAGCGCACCTGCCATGTTTCTGGTATCCGCATTCCAGCCTGTCCAGCCGGAAGTCTTGACAGCTTCCAGTGTATCTGCTGCCTGGAATAGACTGTCTGCCTCGGCAGTGCCTTTGACCACGGCCAGTACCGTACAGTCCACATGGCCCGGACAGGTCCGGGAGCTGTCTGCCGGACCTGCATCAGAAGCCCCGGATACAATGGATGACGCATCGGAAAAACTGGCCACGGCTGCTGTCTCAGCTTCTGCTGCCGCACTGGCTGCCATTGAGCCAACTGGTTCTCCCACAGCTGCTCCTGACTCGACTGCTTCCGTCCCAGCGGCTGCTGTTCCAACGGTTTCTGCGCCAGCTGTTTCCGACCCAGCTACTGCTTCAACTGCTTCAGCACCAGTTGTTTCCGACCCAGCCACTGCTTCAACTGCTTCAGCACCAGTTGTTTCCGACTCAGCTACTGCTGCTTCAACTGCTTCAGCACCAGTTGTTTCCGACCCAGCTACTGCTGCTTCAACTGCTTCAGCACCAGCTGTTTGCGACCCAGCTATTACTGCCCCAACTGCTTCAGCTCCAGCTGCTTCCGACCCAGCTATTACTGCGCCAGCTGCTTCCGTCCCGGATTCATCCGCGTCCGTTCGCCCGTCTGCTGCTTCGTCCAGGCAGCTGCCGTCACAGTAATAAATTCCGCCTATGCGCACAGAGTACTTGTGTGAAGCGTTCCACAGCTTGTCCGCGCAGTCCTCCATTGTTTTCATATCTTTAAGTATGCCGAAGTAATGCAGGGTATTGATAATAGAAATGATTTCCCTAGCATTGGAAGTGCTTCCGGTTTCCTGTTGTTCGCTGTTGACAAAGTGCACGGATATGTTCCGGAACTCCGGTATGATGCCGGACGTTGAAGTGACGGCTGTCTCCGGAAGTCCCAGCAGGGCTGCAAGCTGCTGGGGCGTATAATTGTACAGGTCATATAGACCCGATATCCACGACGCGTCCTTTAAAGCCAGCAGATCATAGAGCCGGCCCGCATAGCTGTCAGCCGGATCCGTGGAATCTGCCCCATCCTCATAGAGATAGGCCAGGTTAAGTACCTGGGAATCCATCATGTCCGCATTGGAGGGAGTTGCATCCCGGCAGGCCGCACCTGGCGGAAAGAGAAAGGAAGGCGAACCCGGAGCCAGATCTATGTATTGTGAGGTGGTTTCTACGGCCCCTCCCTCAGAACTGCCGGCAGCGGGAGCATTCAGTCTCCCGCTGTAACGCCCCGCCATATAGGACATTGTGCAGGCGCACACTACAGTCACGGCCAGAGCCGAACACTGCAGAATCTCTTGTTTGTATTTTTTTATCACCTGTATGTAATCGCTTTTTTTCATGTTGTGCGTCCTGTTGTGATTCATAAATCATATAATTGCACCGCCCCTCATTATATCACACAGGCAGGTGAATGAATAGAACAAAAGTCTTAAAGAATCTTTAAAATGGCGCATAAAACAGGGATTATGCCGGGTACCGGCAGGACGGCTCACCCAAAATATGGTTGACGCATAAAATAGAGTGAGCTATAATATTCACAATCTGTCACAGGAGGGATAGAGACACATAGCAAAGCTAAGCGCCATGCACCTTTTAGCGGGTACGTGAACAGCAGGAACGTCTGCTGCCGTTTATAAGGTTAACGAGGTGGAGAGAGAATCGAGAATTTCGGCGGGTGCTCTCCCATGCTGTCCGGGCGTGTTGCATACTGGAAAATATGCGGGTAACTGCAAAACAAAGCCAGTGTGACCGGATGAATGATATTAGTAAAAATGGATAAAAAATGGAATGCTGAAAACTGCCTGTATAAGACAGCTTGGTTTTTTGCTGTCTTTTTCAGGAACAACAATTGCAGTTAAAATAACTGTGACTAACAAAGAAAGGTAGAACAAATTATGTGTGGAATAATTGGATATACAGGCCCTTTGGAGGCCAAGGATGTATTGTTAAAGGGACTCGCAGGACTGGAATACAGAGGATATGACAGCGCCGGTATTGCTTACTTCAACCAGGATTCCCAGGTCAGGAGCATTAAAAAGGTGGGAAAGGTAGCCGCCCTTAGGGAATGTGTAAAATCAACCTGCGAGATATCCCACTGCGGAATCGGCCATACCCGCTGGGCCACTCACGGAGGTGTAACGGACGCCAATGCCCATCCCCACAGCTGCGGACAGGTAACCCTGATTCACAATGGAATCATCGAAAATTACCGCCAGCTAACGCAGGAATATGGATTGGAAGGCCGTCTTGTCTCCCAGACCGACAGCGAGGTAGCTGCGGCTGTTCTGGATTCTGCTTACAGGGGATGCGGCCAGGATCCGCTGAAGGCCATCGCAGCTTTTACAGGCACGCTTGAAGGCTCCTATGGTTTCTGTATCCTTTTTGCGGACCGTCCCGGTGAGATATATGCCGTAAGGAAGGTAAGCCCCCTTGTTGCTTCCTACACCCACTCAGGAGCGCTTATAGCCTCGGATCTTACTGCCCTGATTTCTTATACCAGGGAGTATTTTGTGGTCCCTGAGGGCTGTATTGTGCGCCTGACGCCATACAAAGTCCGTGTATATGATATGGACTTTAACCGTGTGGAGCCGGAAACACTGGAGGTCAGCTGGAACATGGACGCGGCCATGAAGAACGGATATCCCCACTTCATGCTCAAGGAAATCCACGAACAGCCGGAAGCCCTTAAAAATACCATTCTTCCAAGGATGTTGGACCGTCTGCCGGATTTTAGAGATGACGGTATTCCGGACTCCATATTGGCAGAGTGTTCCCAGGTGCGGATTATTGCCTGCGGTACGGCCATGCATGCGGGAATGGTGGCAAAAGCACTGATGGAGCCCATGCTCCGTATACCTGTCACCGTGTCCATTGCATCTGAATTCCGGTACGAGGATCCGCTGATTGATTCCAGCACCCTGGTCATAGTCATCTCGCAGTCAGGGGAGACCATTGACACGCTGGCCGCCATGAACCTGGCAAAAAGTCTTGGCTCTGTCACCCTCTCCATTGTCAATGTAAAGGGTTCCACCATTGCCAGGGAAAGCGATTACGTATTTTATACACATGCAGGCCCTGAGATTGCTGTTGCCAGTACAAAGGCTTATTCCGTGCAGCTGGCTGCCCTCTACATGATTGGCTGCCGCATGGCCCTGGTCCGCGGAGCCTTTGGCCAGGATGAGGCACGGGAGTTTATGACGGATCTGCTGGATGTCATACCGGCCATGGAAACTGTTATTGGACAGTCTGAATTTATCCAGTCCTTTGTGCGCCACCTGATTCGTGAGCGGGACACCTTTTTTATTGGAAGGGGCCTGGATTACGCCTTTTCCCTGGAAGGGGCCCTTAAGCTTAAGGAAATCTCCTATATCCACGCAGAGGCGTATGCTGCCGGTGAACTGAAGCACGGAACCATTGCCCTGATTTATGACAATGTGCCTGTCATAGCCATTGCAACTCAGGACCATGTATTTGCCAAGACCATTTCCAATATCCGGGAGGTAAAGGCCCGGGGTGCTTATGTCATCCTTCTGACCAAGAAACAGTCTGTGGTGGAGGATGGAGTGGCTGATATAGAACTTCGGATACCGGACCTGGAAGACCGCTTCACCGTGTTTCCCATTGCAGTGGCCCTGCAGCTGATTGCCTATTATGCTTCCATCGGCAAACATCTGGATGTGGATCAGCCCCGCAACCTGGCCAAATCTGTTACGGTGGAGTGACAGCTCACGGCTCATCTTTTTCCGGAATGGATTCCTGACATGAATTTCCGGAATACGGCATTTTTAGATGTGGATTAGAGAACTATACGGTATGATACATACTATAACGGTTATTCAAAGAATACTGCATCTGAAAAATAAAAGGAGATACGAGCCATGAAAAGAAAGATTGCTTTACTGCTGATTACAGGGATTTGTCTGGCAAACACCGTGCCCTGCTTTGCGTCCCCGTCAATGAAGGTAAGTGTTTCAAGTTCCGAAGAAAATCAATATTCCACACTTCCTGACGGGGATACCCTGCAAAAGGATGTGGGATTCAGGCCCAAGGCGCCTGCAAGCCTGGCTGGCGGCTATCTGTTTGGCAGCGGAAATATTACGGAATCATTTGATCTTGATTCAAATGGCGCTCCTGTCAACAAACAGAAAGGTATAAGCTTTAAATATATAAAAAAGGACAATAATACCTCCAAATCCGTTTCCCTGTCCGCAGAACCAGCGTCAGGCCAGTCCTTTTCAAGCAATGCGTCTGTTATAAAATATGGGGAGACAGACTTGTATTATAGTACGGCAGAAGCCAATTCCCTGGCCTGGATTGACGGGGACGTACGCTACATTCTTATGGACATCAATAAGATTGTGACCAGGGATGAATTGGTGGCCATGGCTGAGGATATGATTGATTTGGGTAAAGATTTACACTGACATTAAAACAGATGCAGCAATACCGGCTTTTGCTGGCGTTGCTGCATCTGCTGTTTTAGACGCCTATTTTGACGTATCTCCATGCATTTCAATGAAACTACTTCTGTTTCCTCCACGTCTGCTTCACTTTTGCAAAATTCAGGATGACATCCACTGCGCCCTCCGGTCCTGTGACACTGCTGTTAAGACACAGATCATAGCTGCGCGGATCGCTCCATTTCTTGTTGGAGTAATAATTATAGTAGCTGGCACGCTGTTTGTCTGTCTTAATCATGATGTCCTTTGCCTTGGACGCGTCTACCTTGTACAGGTCCTGAAGGCGTTTCAGCTTGTCATCGTCGTTGGCCGTGATGAATACGCTGACTACATTGGGGTAGTCCTCCAGGGCGTAATCCGCGCACCGTCCTACCATAACGCAGGAAGCCTCGTCAGCCAGCTTTTTGATGGTGTCAAACTGTGCCAGGAATATCTTATGGTTAATAGGCATATCGGAATATCCCGATGCCGTATAGCCCATGGAATAGGAATCCATAACCAGTGAGTAGAGGAAACTGCTGGTGGGCCGTTCGTCGTGTTTTTCAAACAGCTCCTCGCAAAGTCCGCTGTGTTTTGCAGCCATGGATAACAATTCCTTGTCGTAGCACTTAACTCCCATCTTTTCTGCCAGTAATTCGCCAATCATCTTGCCGCCGCTGCCACACTGCCTGCCAATGGTGATAATAAGATTATTTGTCATTCTACATTCCCCTTTCTGCACTGTCTGTCCTGTAGGTCATAAGTCATATTTTATCTATTAAGTATTATAACTCAAAAATTCAGAAAAGTATATAGAAATGTACAAAAAAGTAAAAAATAGTATAAAGCTTTGCGACAAAAGTGACAACTTTTCCATTAAAGTATGTTTTTATCGCGCTTTTGCGTCCTGGTTCAGTTCAATGTACGGAGGAGTTTATCAAAGTATTCCGGCAGGGGTGCTGTGAATTCCATGTATTCTCCTGTCCTGGGATGGATGAACCCCAGTACGCCGGCATGAAGGGTCTGGCCGCAGAGTCCGCTTATGGGACACCTGGCAGGCCCGTACACAGCGTCCCCCAGCAGGGGATGGCGTATGCTGGCCATATGGACGCGAATCTGGTGGGTACGGCCTGTTTCCAGCCTGCACTCCACATGGGTGTACTGCCTGAACCGGTTCAGGACCCTGTAATGGGTTACGGCATCCTTGCCGTTCTGGTAGTTGATGCTCATTTTCTTGCGCTCCACCGGATGGCGGCCAATGGGAGCGTCCACAGTCCCCTCATCCTCCGCAATAACGCCATGTACAATGGCCTGGTACCTGCGGGTAATGGAATGCTCTTTGAGCTGGGCGGCAATGGAGCTGTGTGCCATATCATTCTTACATGCAATGATGACCCCTGTGGTATCCATATCGATTCGGTGCACAATACCCGGACGCATGACTCCGCTGATGCCGGACAGCTGGTCCCTGCAATGGTACATAAGGCCGTTTACAAGGGTATGGCTGTAATGTCCTGCTGCCGGGTGCACCACCATGCCTTTGGGTTTGTTGATGAGGATGACATCCTGGTCCTCGTAGAGGATGTCCAGGTCCATGGGCTCCGCATCAATCTCCGGCTCCACGGCTTCCGGCACCTCCAGCTCAATCCGGTCCTCTTCCACCACAATATAGCTTGCCTTCACGCCCTGGCCGTTAACCAGGACCTGCCCTGATTTAAGGAGCTTCTGAATGTAGGAGCGGCTTAAATCAGGGCAGGCTTCAGCAAGGTATTTATCGATACGCACATGGTCCTCCATATCCGTGGGATAAAATTCCTGTTTCAAAGGGATATGTCCTCCTGTCTGATTATATTCATGGTTTGTCCGGCAATGTTGCTGCTGATACGTCTGTTAATGTTTTTTGAATGAGAAACATGCCATGTCCTCATCCTTGTAATAAAACATAATTAAAAACACAAGACAGGCAGCGCCCACCGTGACATAGCAGTCAGCCACATTGAAAATGGGGAAATTAATCAGTTTAAAATACAGGAAATCCACCACATATCCCTGGCTGACACGGTCAATCATATTCCCCACAGCGCCAGCGCTTATCATCATCAGGCACACAGCCAGGGGACGGTATCTGCCCTCCGGCGGCATCTTCCATATGAGATAAGCCACTGCGCCCAGCACAAGGACTGCAATGAGAAAGAAGAAAAGCTGCTTCTCCTGCATCATCCCGAATGCAGCGCCCCTGTTCTCCGAATAGTAGAACTCGAATACACCATTCCAGATAACAAAAGGCTTCTGCCCCTTTAAGGATTGGACGGCCAGTCCCTTGGTCCACTGGTCCAGGCCGGCCAGAATGGCGAAGCCAATCAGGAAGCTGATAATCAGGGATTGCTTCTGTTTTGTCATTATGCCTGTCCTCCTATCACATCAAAACCGGCCTTCATCTCATCTGCCGTGACAGTCTTGTCCACATAAGCCTGACCAATGGAATTAAGCAGGACAAAACGGATGACGCCGGCTTCCGTCTTTTTATCACTCTGGGTGGTCATAAGGACCTGGTCCCAGGCAAGGCCCGGCGCTGCGGCAGGAATTCCGAAGGAAAGAAAGGTGTTCCTGATATCCGCTGCCTCTTCCGCCGTAAGCATGCCCCTGAGCTGGGATATGCGCGCTGCCGCAATACAGCCCAGTCCCACGCAGTGGCCGTGGTGCATGGTGAAATTCTCCAGCTTCTCAACCGCATGGCCCAGGGTATGGCCGAAATTCAGAAGCGCTCTCTCCCCCTGCTCCGTGGGATCCTGCTCCACAACACGCTTTTTAATCATACAGCTTTCGTAAACCATGGCCTGGCACAGAGCCGGCTCCCTGGAAACTATGCCCTCACGGTTATCCTTCAGCCACTGGTAATACTCCTTGTTCTTGATCAGGCCGTGCTTCACCACCTCGCCCATGCCGGAGGAGAATTGTTCCTCAGGAAGGGTTAAAAGGGTGCTCAGGTTCGCATAAACCAGCCTGGGCATATGAAAAGCGCCTACCATGTTTTTATAGGCATCAAAATCCACGCCGGTCTTACCGCCGATGCTGGAATCCACCTGTGAAAGGAGGGTGGTCGGGATCTGAATAAAGTCAATTCCCCTGAGGTAAGTGGCGGCTGCAAAACCGCATAAATCACCTACCACACCGCCGCCCAGGGCAGCCAGCATGTCCTTTCTGTCAAAATGCTCCAGAATCAGGTGTTCATACAGGTTCCGCACCGTATCCAGATGTTTATTCTCCTCCCCTGCCGGGAAGGTAAAGACCGAAACAGCCTTGCAGCATCCGGACAGAATGGAGCGCACTTCCTCCAGATAAAGGGGCGCCACATTGGAATCCGTCACGATGCAAATTTTGTGTTCCTTAACAGGAAGGCAGGATACTGCCTCCTTTAAACCGT
>ERZ894183.1446-NODE-1446-length-12842-cov-22.546258_pt1 | contig 12842 bp, 17 predicted proteins | sample MGYA00380279_ERZ894183 | MGnify/ENA primary metagenome ERZ894183 (study PRJEB32331, sample SAMN06328422) | human gut metagenome | biome: human gut microbiome; feature: stool | host: Homo sapiens | collected 2013-06-26 ... | reverse complement strand
AGCGGAGGGAAAGTATTAGAGAAGCCTTAGAGCGAGGGAAAGAAATTTGTGGCAGGAGGGAGGAGTTGTATGAAAGCCAACAGGAAGTGAAGCATAAGCTGTGGAAGTTGGAGCGTGAGATTTGATTTTTCCTTGATTACATATAGAAACATGGCGCTAGCGCCATGATAGAGAGGGCGGACAACGAAATATTGGTTGTTTCGCCCTCTATGTATTGGCTGTCAAATGTAGGATTTACGGACAAGAAAATTATTCTTCATGGTCTGTGTAATTACCTTGATAAACTTCAATCATTATCCGTGCGCCCAGACGGAAGCCTTCAAGGAATGTCCCGGAAAGTTCAAGAGGAACTTCGTCAAGCTGCTCGTCCATGATATGAATAAATTTTTTGTGTAGCGGTGGGTCAAGAGATTTTAACTGTTCAATAAAATCTTCATAGTGTTGGTAGTGTGCTTGACGCATGGAACGATATTCCTCTGTTTTGAGATTGAATTGCTCGGCAGGACAAATCTCGCCGTCATACAATCTTAGTAATATGCTTTTCATAAATAGCGTCTCCTTTGCTAAAAGTATTTGAATGACATCTACTAAATGTCAACTTATTTCATAGTTTAGCATATAATGAAAGAAATGACAATTAGTAAATGTCAAAAATGGGAGAGAACTTTATGTATAAAAATAAAGCAGGGGACGGCGGCAACAATATCTGTGGACAGAGGATAAAAGAAATCAGAGAGAAGCTACCAGAAAAAACGTCACAAAGAAAGTTAGCGGATATGCTTCAAAGAACAGGACTGGACATTGATAAAAATGCTGTGCAGAGGATAGAGAGCGGGAAACGGTTTGTGACGGATATTGAGTTGAAGGTTATTGCGGAAGTTCTGGGAGTGAGCTATCAGGAATTGCTAGATGATTAGAGGGGATTGTGGTATGTTTGTGGAAGTATGGAATATGAGGACTATATTATGCAAGGTTTGAATGGAGAAGCACCATTAAAACGAAATATACAAATTGCCGAGAGTGAAAAAGTAGGTGGTGTATCAGTTGTATATGCAACAAATGATAAAGACTTAGCAGAACAATGTTACGTTTGGGGCGGAGCCGAATGATTATGAGATATACGATTTTATTCTGAAAAATTACTATCGGCTGTGGTTGTAGAAACTGTTATAGAGGAAGCTGTTACCGTTTATAGATAACAGCAGTATAAACAAGAGGTGGCAAATGAAACCAGAGATAAAAAATGTAAATAGTAATCTTATGTTGGAAGAACTGCAAGAAACAATAATTGCTATAGAATCTCTTGAAGAATACTATTTAAATTCAATTAGAAACGTACAAGAGATGAAAATTAATACTGAAAAGAAATACGAAATAGGACTTTTGATAGATGATAAATTGGGAGAAGCTATTGCATTAAAAGACTTTGATGCGATTGAAAAAGCAGTTAAAGAATTGACGGAAATGAAATTGTCAGATGGAATTCAAGTCTCAGAATATATTACTATAAACTGTGAGAAAGAAAATGAAGCTGAAATTCCTAGTATTTCATATTCCATAAAACAGGAAATGGGAGTTAATCCTCAATATGTAGATCCTAAAATTGCAAGAAGAGAGTATAACAAAATAGAACAGTACGAAAATATACTTGTTAGTTCAACATTGTCTAATGTGATTATAATATTTGAAAGGTATTTGGCGAGTGTTTATGAGGCATTAATATTAGTTAATCCCAAAAAGTATTTTGAAAATCAAAAAATAGAAATAGCAAGTATTTTTAATAAAAATGTTAGGGACATTGTTGCTGAATGTGTGAAGAAAGAAGTAGAATCTAATATGTTTGAATCGCTAAAAACATTAGATTTAATTTCACAAAAAGAAAGTATAAATATTAATCGGTATAGAAATATTTTAGATGAATTTGAAGAAATCTATTATCGCAGAAACTTATATATTCATAACAATGGTATAGTAAACAATATCTATTTATCAAATATAAAAGACAAATTTAAAAAGAATATTAAACCATATCAGAAATTGATTACAGATGAAATATATTTGCGTAATGCCATTAATATGTTGTATAAGGTTGCTTGTACTTTGTTTTATGAAGTTCAAATAGCATATAATCCTAAATATGAAAAATGGCATATCAGTTTGGGAAATATAGGATTTGATTTACTGCAAAATAAAAATTATGATGTCGCAGAGCAACTTTATTTTATTCTTAGTAGTTGTAAACAAATTTGTTTTAGAGATAAAGCAATGTATCGCATTAATTATATAAATGCACTTAAACAACAGGGAAAAACAGAGGCTGTAAAAAAAGAACTGAACGATTTAGATGTCTCTATTGCTACTGATGATTATAAAATAGCGAAGCTCTGTTTGGAGGATAAAAATGAGGAAGTCTATGAAGAAATTGGTAAGAACTATCCAGAGCCGTTTACCGCAGATTTAATAAGAGATTGGCCTATATTTATTAATTTTAGAGAATCTGAATATTATACATTATTTGTAAAAGAACATCAGGAAGATTTCGGCTCCTTTGTATTTGAGTTTGAAGAATTACCAATGGATGAGGAGCATGAGAGTTAGATGGCTTGGCTCTATTTTGGCTCTAAAAATTTCGACAGGCACAAATATGAGAGCGAATTTTGAAGAATATGAACAATAAACTTAATAAAAATAGGCGAAAACAGCCAGTACAACCTATCCGCCGAGGAGTTCGAATAACTTGAAAGGTCAAAGAAATCCAGTATTTATGCGGGTTTGCGGTACTTCAAGAGGTCTTTTGATAACAAATTGATAACAGTCATAGCAGGTGCAATTATTCTTGTTGTCCAGTGGTTTACGGGTAACAGAATGATTGAGAAGTGGCTTTGTGACTGGAATAAATCCATATTATAACGCCCTTAGCTGTGGGTAGGAACTCATGGCTAAGGGCGTTTTTTGTCGTTATCTTTTTTTGTCAGATTGGAGATGGTCTTTGAAAGCGTCAACCATTGCGTCGCTTAATTCCTGCGAAGGAACTTTCGCCCAGATTTGCGTGGTATCGAACTTTGGATAGTAATAACGCCAACGGTCATATTCTTCCCTGCTGATTTCATCGGCAGAGAGTTTGTCCGCCTGTTCTTTCCATGCAGAGAGCATTTTCAGCAGCTCGTAGGCTTCTTTGCCTTTATCCTTGTTGACTTTTAGGCAGACTTCTCCGTCTGCTTCGCTGACGGTCAGACCGTAAATATCTTCAAGGGTAAATAAGGTGTGCATAAGTCCGATATAGCTGTCAATGTCAGGAACATCGAGAGCCTGCGGAGAAACATCGAGTACCTGCGCTAATGCGGCGGTTAAGTCTGCTTTCGGCTTGCGTGAGCCTGTTTCGTACTGTGCCAGACGCACATCCGCACTCTTGTCGGGAAATCCCACAAGCGTACCGAGATATTTCTGCGTCATACCCCGCATAATGCGGAAAAAGTGTATTCTTTCGCCAATCGCCATAGTGTTTCACTCCTTGCGTATGTAGTGTAATCAGTATAGCAGATATGTTTAAGAGATGTCAAGAGAAAACGAAACAAAAAAGTTTAATATTTTCTTGAAAACCACTTGACAATAGCAAATATGCTTAGTATAATAAAAAAGCAACTAAGCGGATATGCTTAATTAAAATTAAATGACCGTCCGAAAAGTATAAACCGCAATGACCTTGCCTGACCGCAAGCGAGCGCCTGATGTACTGCGGTGTGTCAGGACAGTACAGCGCCGAAAAGGGAATGCCTGCTGGAAATTTAACTCGGATAGAACGGCAGCAAACAAATTTTAAAAGAAAGGATTGGTGCTATGGAAAATAGATTTATCCGTGCTGATGATGTGGCACGGGAATTAAGCGTATCAAAACCTTATGCCTATAAGCTCATCCGACAGTTAAATGAGGAATTAAAAGCGCAGGGGTTTATTACGATTGCAGGGCGTGTCAACCGCCAGTATTTTTATGAAAGGCTCTATGGAGCAGGGCAGGAACAGGGAAAGGAGATGGAGTAAATGCCGGTATTTAAGAACGAAGATAACGGCACTTGGTATGTGATGGCTCGGTATGTGAACTGGAAAGGCGAGCGGAAACAGAAGTGCAAGCGTGGGTTTGCCACAAAGAAAGAAGCGCAGGAATGGGAGCGGATGTTCCTGTTGCAGACTTCTTCAGACCTCGATATGAGCTTTGAAGCCTTTACGGAGCGATATGTGAACGATATTAAAAACCGCCTGAAAGAGAACACATGGCTGACAAAAGAGCATATCATCCGCACAAAAATTTTGCCTTATTTCGGCAAGCTGAAAATCAGCGAGATTACCACAAAAGAAGTTATCACATGGCAGAATGAAATGCTTGCCTACCGTGACGAGAAGAAAAAGCCGTATTCGCAGACCTACCTCAAAACGCTGCACAATCAGTTATCGGCAATCTTTAACCACGCTGTCCGTTATTATGATTTGCGCTCCAATCCTGCGGCAAAGGTGGGAAATATGGGGAGTGAGGAACACAAGGAAATGCTGTTTTGGACGAGAGAGGAATATAAGAAATTTGCCGATGAAATGATGGATAAGCCTGTTTCCTTTTATGCGTTTGAAATGCTTTACTGGTGCGGTATCCGAGAGGGCGAGCTGCTTGCCCTGACCGCTGCCGATTTCGATTTTGAAAAGGAAACGGTAAAAATCAGTAAATCCTATCAACGGTTGCATGGCGAAGATGTGATTACCACGCCGAAAACAAAGAAAAGCAACCGCACAATTAAAATGCCGCATTTTCTCTGTGAGGAAATGCAGGAGTATATCGGGATGCTCTACGGTCTGAAAAAGAAAGACCGTATTTTCACGGTAACGAAAAGCTATCTTCATCACGAGATGGACAGAGGGGCGAAAGCCGCAGGAGTGAAACGCATACGGATTCACGATTTAAGGCATAGCCATATCAGTTTGCTGATTGATATGGGATTTTCGGCGGTGGCGATTGCTGACCGTGTGGGGCATGAAAGCATTGACATCACTTATCAGTACGCACACCTGTTTCCGTCAAAGCAGACGGAAATGGCGAACAGACTGGATGATTTGGGGAAAGGAGATTTTGAAAATGTCGGCTAAGAACAGGGATAACAAAAACCGTTGGAGAAATGTCACGGTAGGGTTTCGGGTGTCTCCCGAAGAAAGCGAACAGATTAACAAAGCGGTGCGCCTGTCAGGGCTTAGCAAGCAGGATTATATTACAAGGCGGCTCTTGTGTCAGGATGTTGTGGTACAGGGTAATCCGAGGGTATATAAGGCTCTCCGCAATGAGCTTGCCGCCGTCCTTGCAGAATTGCAGAGGATTGAAGCGGGCGGCGGTGTGAGTGACGAACTGCTTGACACAATCGAACTGATTGCGATTATCCTCGGCGGTCTGAAAGGAGAGGATGGGAATGGAAAATAAAAAAGAAATGCCTGCCTTTGGCTCATCTGTTGGCGCAGATGAAAGGCAGACAATCCCTAAATGTACTGACCATAGTATATCCGACTCTGACGAAAATATCAAGAGTTTTGAGGAAATGCAGAGGGAACTGCTGCGGCAATTAGACCCATCCTATCTGAAAACGGTATCTATGACAACTCTGTATGATACGGTATTCGAGGTACAGCCGCCGCTGATAGACGGTCTGCTCCAGAGGGGAACCTACCTTTTTGTAGGCTCTCCCAAAGTGGGAAAGAGTTTTATGATGGCGCAGATTGCCTACCATATCAGCACGGGAACTTCGCTTTGGGAATATAAAGTGCGTAAAGCAACGGTGCTTTATTTCGCTCTTGAAGATGATTACCCACGCTTGCAGAAACGGTTGTTTCAGATGTTTGGTGCGGAAGAAACGGGCGATCTCCATTTTGCTACGGAGTGTAAGACGGTTGGCGGCGGTCTGGAAGAACAAATCAGAGGTTTTATGGGGGAACATCCCGATACAGGCTTGATTATCATAGATACTTTAAAGCGTGTGCGTGAAGCAGGTGGCGCAGATTACAGTTACGCAAGTGATTATGACATTGTGGCAAGGCTGAAAGCGTTGGCGGACAGCTATAAGGTTACAATGCTTATTGTCCACCATACACGGAAACAGAAAGCAGAGGATATATTCGATATGATTTCAGGCACAAATGGATTGATGGGTGCGGCAGACGGGGCATTTGTTTTGAGTAAGGAAAAACGCACTTCCAATAATGCCACGCTTGATGTGGCAGGCAGAGACCAGCAGGATATGAAAATCCATCTTGTGAGAGATGCGGAACGGTTAGTGTGGAACTTTGAAAAATCGGAAACGGAGCTTTGGAAAGAACTGCCCGAACCTCTGCTTGAAAAAATTTCGGATACTCTTTTTTCGGATAGCAACAGATGGGAGGGTACTGCTTCGGAGTTTTGTGAATTGCTTGCGGTGGATATAAAGCCGAATGTGCTTTCACTTAGGCTTAGTATCAACGCAAGCAGGCTGTTTCGGGATTACGGTATCCGCTATCAGAACAGCAGGACGCACAATGGCAGGAAGGTTCTCCTTTGGAAAGAAATCGATGGGGCGGCGTGACAAACGGTGTCAAAGGTGTCAATGTTTTGAGCGCGGAGGCGGTATCTCAAACATTGTCATCATCGTCACACATTGACACCGATTAAAGTTTAGACGGGGTTGTAAGGGTGTCCTTTTCAAAGGACAGCCCTTACCCCTCGGAGAGCGCAAAACCTGCTTGCAGGTTGCATTTTTGTTGGCGTAGCTGACAAAAGTGCTTTTGCGTTACTTTTACTTTCGCAGAAAGTAACAAAGGCTCGCCGCAAGCGGCGAAAGGAAAGAAAGTGATTTTATACAGAGAACGATTAGCGCAATGGTGGGGAAAGGCTCGGTCAACCATAACAGCCGCAAATTCAAAGCAGAGAATGTGGACGCTGAACGCTCCCACCTCAATGTAGACTACTGTAACGAGAATGTTAGGAAAGTGTATCATAAGCTCTTTGATGAAGCGTTACAGAGATATAACGAAAAGCAAACGAGGGCAGACCGCCGCATTGATGATTATTACGAGAAGATACGGAACTCAAAGCAGGAAAAACCGTTCCATGAATTGATTTTACAAATTGGCGATAAGGGAAATATGAACGCTGAGAGCGAAAACGGACAACTCGCAAAGCGGATTTTAGACGAATATTATCGGGAGTTTCAAGCAAGAAATCCGAACCTATATGTGTTCTCGGCACATCTGCATATGGACGAGGCAACGCCGCATCTGCATATTGATTTTGTTCCGTTCACTACTGGCAGCAAGCGTGGGTTAGATACGAGGGTATCTCTGAAACAGGCGTTAGCAGCGCAAGGATTTCAGGGTGGTTCTCGCAGCGAAACGGAATGGAATCAGTGGGTAAAGTCCGAGAAAGAGCAGCTTGCCGCCGTAATGGGGCGGTACGATATAGAATGGGAGCATAAAGGCACACACGAAAAACATTTGTCTGTCCTCGATTACAAGAAGCAGGAACGGAGCAAGGAGGTTGAAAAACTGGATGCCGCCATAGAGAAAAAGCAGACGGAATATCAGGTGCTTTCCAACAGGATAGGCAGCTTTGATAAGGGTATCAGAGACTTGCAGCGGTTGGAAACCATGCTTGATACTGCGGAAGAATATCAGCTTGCAGAGCCGCAGGGGTTAATGTCGGCACGGTCATATAAAACAAAAGTGGCAGAGCCATTGGTAAAAAAGCTGAAGTCTCTCGTTAAATCGGCTCTGGCAAGGTGCTTTGACGCTATGGACAATTATTACAGACTGAATATCACGAATGGCAATCTCCATCGCACCAACGAGCGATTGACAAGAGCAAATGAGAAACTGAAAGATGAAAACGAAACGCTCCGTGCAGAAAATAAGGATTATAAGCTGCTCCGCAAAGTATTTGGCAGGAAGCAGATAGACAATCTCTTAGAGCAGGCACGGGAAACAGAACAGTCCAAAAAGCGGGAACGCTTTCGGAAAAATCAATATGAAAGGTAAGGTGCAAATTTATGAAAAAGCACATCACGGGCGAAAAAACAGGTATCAGTTATACACTCCACGGCGATTATTACTTGCCTGACCTCACATTACCCGCCGAAAAAGAAAAGCCGATTGGCATTTGGGGGCAGAGGCATTTGCAGTATCTCAAAGAGCATAAGCGGATTGTTTATCTCAATCTGCTGACAAGCGGCAGGCTGAACGAATACCTTGCGAGCGTAGATAAACAGGCAGAGGATATGTTTTCTCGGCTGGTAAAGGAATATGCCGACAGACAGGGAGTGACAGAGCGGTTAAAGGCGAAAAATCAGCTTGAATGGGTTGGAAAAATGAATAATATTCGGGCGTGCGTAAGGGAAGTTGTAGAGCGTGAGATAATCTATTCATAAGTGGTGGGCGGCACTTCTGCGTTGTGTGGGAGTGCCGCATAAGCCTAAATAAAAGCAGTTAGGGGAATTGAAAAAGCCTATGCTTTCGTGTATAATTGAGAAAAATCAAAGTGAAAAATGATTTATCGGAGGAACGATATGAAATATATAAGGGCAACTTCTGATATGGCGAATGATGTTCAAAATGTTTTACATATGGCTATTAAAACCATATATCCGAAATATTATCCAAAGGAAGTAGAGGATTTCTTTTGCAGACATCATAATAAAGAACATATTCTAAACGGAATAGCATCGGGAAATATGGGAGTGTTGGTGGACAATGATGTGATTGTCGGAACAGGTTGTTTTGACGGCAATCATATTACAGGAGTATATGTGCTGCCCGCTTATCAAAACCAAGGCTGAGGCTCGTATATTATGAATTGTTTGGAAAAGGAAATTTTCAAAACATATGATACGGTTATTTTGGATGCTTCGCTTTCGGCAGCGTGTTTATATGAGCATAGAGGCTATAAAACGGTGGGGCATGGGAGATACGAATTGGAAAATGACGTAAAGCTGGTTTATGAAATCATGGAGAAAAAGCTAAAAGAAAATTGAAAATGTGGATTGAGAGGAATTGAAAAATGAAATGCAGAATAAGAAAATGGGAGCTATCAGACGCAAAAGATTTGGCGACTGCACTTTCAAATAAACAAGTACAAGATAATCTTCGTGATGGTTTGCCCTACCCTTACACCGAACAGGATGGAAAAGATTTTATTTCTGCTATGCTTTCCGCAGATGAAAACGAAACCTTTGCTTTTGCTATTACCGTAGATAATACAGTGATTGGCAGTATCGGCATTTTTCGGCAAGAAAATATTCATAGACAAACCGCCGAGTTAGGATATTATATTGCTGAGGAATATTGGGGCAACGGCATTATGACCGAAGCTGCCAGGCAAATATGTGAGTATGTTTTTAGTGAAAGTGACATTATCCGTATCTACGCAGAGCCGTTTGCTTATAATATAGCGTCTTGCAGGGTGCTTGAAAAAGCAGGATTTCAATATGAGGGTACATTGAGAAGCAATGCTGTGAAGAATGGTAAGGTGCTTGATATGAAAATGTACTCTTTGCTAAAAGAGGAATGAAATGATAACTAAATTAAAGTATGGAAACACAAGTACTTATTTCGTGCATGGCGTAAATGGTGGCTTGCTGATTGATACAGATTATGCCGGAACTATGCAGTTTTTTTATAAAGCCTTAAAGAAAAACGGCTTATCAATAACCGATATTACTTATATTTTGGCGACACACTATCATCCAGACCATATCGGACTTGTTAGTGAACTGCAAAAAATGGGAATAAAATTGTTGCTCATAGATACTCAATGCGGCTATGTGCATTTTGCTGATGCTATATTTAAGAGGGAAAAACTCTTGCGATATGAACCTATTGACGAAAAAAATGCTACGATAATTGGTTGTGATGAAAGCAGAGAGTTTCTTGCTGATTTAGGGATTGCAGGAGAAATCATTCAAACCGCAAGCCATAGTGAGGACAGTATATCCGTTATTCTGGATAGTGGGGAATGTGTAGTGGGCGATTTAGAGCCAATGGAATATCTTGACGCTTATGGGGAAAATATCGTTTTGCAAAATGATTGGAAACTTATAACGAGTTACCATCCGAAAGTCATATATTACGCCCATGCAAATGAAAAACATTTTGCGTGATAGTGATTGAGTGGAGAATAATTATGGACTATAAAATACGAGAAATCAAAGAGAGTGAATATCCAGTATTGTCTGACTTTTTGTATGAAGCGGTTTTTATTCCAGAGCAAATGGAAAAGCCGCCAAAATCTATTATTGAACAGCCAGAGCTTCAAGTGTATATTGCTGATTTTGGAAAAGCGGATGATTGGTGCTTGGTTGCGGAAGTGAAAGAAACGATTGTTGGTGCAGTATGGGTGCGTATTATGAATGATTACGGACATATTGATGGTGAAACGCCCTCGCTTGCCATATCGCTGTATGAGGAATACAGGCATTTGGGGTTAGGTACAGCACTTATGAAAGAAATGCTACAATTTCTGAAAAACAAGGGATATAAGCAGACATCTTTATCCGTACAGAAAGCGAATTATGCAGTTAATATATATCGGAAAGTAGGCTTTGAGGTAGTAAAAGAAAATGAAGAAGAATACATAATGGTTTGTCGATTGTAAATAGAAAGTATAGAAGTTTAATAGTGCAAGATGAAATTCTGAGATATAGGGAAAAATGAAATATGAGAAATAATAAATATTTTTTAATAAGTTTTTGCGCTATTTGCGGAGCAATAGCGATAGCATTTATAGTTAATGTGTTGTTTAAGATAAAGACAGCGGGAATTTTTAGCGCAGAGTGGTCGGCTGGAGATGCGCTAAGTTATGTCGGTGCAATGGCAGGGTCAATAAGTACTTTTGTATTAAGTTTAGTAGCATATTGGCAGAATGAAAAATTAAAAGAAATGGAGAATAACAATTATATTGCCACAAATAGCTGTATGGTTCTGATTGATGAAGTACAAATTAAACCAAAGGCTTCTATCCCAGTAAATTATGAGTTGCATACAGAACAAATTTTGCAAGAAATTGACAATAATGATGTGTATCCGTCAGGATATGGTGTAGAAATAAACCTTAAGAAAATATCAGAATCAATACAGGCAACGCCTTCGTTGATTTATGTATCGGATTGTACACTTTTTGTTGGCAATAATCAAAAAAACACATTAGAAAGTGCATTGTGGTTAAAAAATGTTCGAGAAGGTTATACAAGAGCAGCAATACTAGAGTCAGGCATTGCATTTAATTGTAACTTGCTTGTTTCAAAAAGAAATCAAGAGAAGTTTGAAAATGATATAAAGGCTGAAAATAATAGACTAACTATAGAAATCCAATTTGAGATTATTACAGATAAAAATGTGATGACAAAATGCAAATGCCGAGCTTATTGTAATTATAAAAATAATAATGGAGTTATTACATGGAAAAGTGATAAACCTATGGTGTTCTTTTATGGGCATGAGTTAAAAAAGAATGACGAAATATCGGTACTTTAGAAGAATGGGTTATAAAAGGAGACAAGTAAAAATATGAAGAATATGAAAATAGATGCCAACGGAACAGAAATCAGAGTAATGGGCGATGTTGTTAATGAGGACGCTTATATTTCGCTGACTGATATTGCCAAATATAAAAATCCTGACAATGCTTTTATCGTGGTGGCAAATTGGATGCGTAACCATTCCACGATTTCATTTTTGGGCTTGTGGGAACAAATCCATAATCCCAATTTTAAACCTATCGAATTCGATAGGTTTAAAGCAGAGTCGGGGGATAATGCGTTTACGCTGACGCCCCAGCAATGGATAAAAGCGACGGACGCAATCGGTATCGTATCAAAATCAGGACGGTATGGTGGCACTTATGCTCATACAGATATTGCCTTTGAGTTTGCTTCGTGGATTTCGCCAGAATTTAAACTTTATATTATCAAAGACTATCAGCGATTAAAGAAAGATGAAGCAAATCGATTAGCGATTGGATGGGATGCAAAAAGGGAACTTTCAAAAATAAATTATCGTATCCATACAGACGCAGTAAAGGAATTTCTGATAACACCTACATTATCCCCGCAGGAGATGGCATATACATATGCTTCAGAAGCGGATATTTTGAATATGGCTTTGTTTGGAAAAACAGCGGCGCAATGGAGAAGTGAAAAAGGAATAAGCGGAAAAACGCCAAATATCAGAGATTTTGCTTCAGCGGAAGAATTGGTGGTACTTATCAATCTGGAAGATACGAATGCTGACTTGATAAGACAGGAAGTGCCTAAAATCGAAAGGCTAAAAATATTAAGGGAAAAAGCCTACAGGCAGTTAGAGCTTTTGAAAAAGAACCAAGATACGATTGAAGCACTAAAGAAAAATCTTATTGAAGATACGGGAACAAACAATTGATTTTCTAAGCAAAATCGCTTATAATCTAACACGAAACATATAGCTATTATCCGCAGTTGCCGAGCAGGTGTTATCAATGCCGATAACAAAATGATAACATTAGCCCGTATAGGCAGGATAATATGGATATATCAAATAATCAAAAGATTTACATACTCGACAGAGAATAATTCTTAAACAAAATTGATTAGTACTTGTCGGGTTCGAGTAACGCTCTAAAGTCCGGAAAGCCAGTGTTTATGCGGGTTTCCGGGCTTTTTCTTTGCGCCGTGACATTATTATGACATTATTTTTCAGAGCCAGTATAGAGCCAGGGGGCTTGATAGCCTGGTTGCCAATTCTGCAAAACTCTGTTATAATGCCGTAAGTAGGTAATAATCAGTATCTGCAAATTTCCATCCACATTTGATAAGATA
>ERZ894183.1441-NODE-1441-length-12883-cov-6.157078_pt1 | contig 12883 bp, 11 predicted proteins | sample MGYA00380279_ERZ894183 | MGnify/ENA primary metagenome ERZ894183 (study PRJEB32331, sample SAMN06328422) | human gut metagenome | biome: human gut microbiome; feature: stool | host: Homo sapiens | collected 2013-06-26 ... | reverse complement strand
TAGCGAAGAGCACCAAAATGGAAGAAGAAAAATACATGAGGCGTTGCATTGAGCTTGCAAAGAACGGGTTATGCAATGTGTCTCCCAACCCGATGGTAGGGGCTGTTATCGTATGTCACGGACGTATTATTGGCGAAGGTTATCACATTCGCTGCGGAGAGGCACATGCGGAAGTCAATGCAATCCGTTCTGTCAAAGATGAGTCTTTATTGAAACATTCTACGATTTATGTCAGTCTGGAACCTTGCTCCCACTACGGGAAAACACCTCCTTGTGCGGATCTGATTATAGAGAAACAGATTCCACGCATTGTTATCGGATGCCAGGACCCCTTTTCTGAAGTAGCCGGACGGGGGATTCAAAAACTACGGGATGCCGGACGAGAAGTTACAGTCGGCATATTAGAGGAAGAATGTCAATCACTGATTCGTCGTTTTATTACTTTCAATACACTTCATCGGCCTTATATTACATTAAAATGGGCAGAGTCAGCCGATCGGTTTATTGATATAGAACGTACAAGTGGAATGCCTTTGATACTCTCCTCTCCTCTCACTTCAATGCTAGTACATAAAAAAAGAGCGGAGGCCGATGCTATTATGGTAGGCAGGCGAACAGCTTTATTGGATAATCCGTCGCTAACGGTACGCAACTGGTATGGACATAATCCAATACGTGTCGTATTAGACCGCACATTATCTCTTCCGAATGATTTACAAATATTCGATGGGAATGTACCAACATTAGTTTTTACTGAAAAGAAACAGCCAGCAAGAACCAACATCACATATATCTCCATCGACTTCAATCATAACCCACTGGAGCAGATTATGGAAGTACTGTATCAACGGAAAATACAATCCTTACTGGTAGAAGGAGGCAGCCAATTGCTGCAATCGTTCATTAATGACGAGCTATGGGATGAGGCGTATATCGAGAAGTGCCCCAGCAGACTACATTCCGGTGTTCAAGCACCCCAAATGAACGATAATTTTAGTTACTCGATAGAAGAACACTTCGAAAGACAATTTTGGCATTATGTTCATCGGATATAGCTAAAATAGTTCTATTCAGGGGGTTTTACGTCGATAAAAACAGTGTTATTATCTATAATTTTATATAAAACTTACCTGTAATGTTCATTATCGGAAAAAATGTTTCTATTTTTGCAACTTGTAAATAAACACAATCTTTCAAATGAGAATAAAGTTTTTATCATTCATAGCGAGTTTTTTCATGGTGTCATTTGTTATAACGTCATGTCTTGATGACGATAATAACATCGAATATAGTCCGGATGCAACTATCCATGCGTTTGCACTTGACACAGCAGGCCTTGGGAGTTATAAATTCACTATTGATCAATTATCACGTGAAATTTATAACGAAGACTCTCTTCCTGTTCATGCCGATACCATCATTGACAAGATTTTAATCAAAACATTAACAACGGCATCAGGCGTCGTTACAATGAAGGACAAAAGCGGAAACGATTCCGTCTTAAACATCAATGATTCGATCGATCTTCGGAATCCACTTAAGATAAAGGTATGGTCGACAGAAGCCTTAGCGGGAATATCTCCTAATCAAACTAAGGAATATACTATTAAGGTAAATGTACATCAGCATGATCCGGATTCGTTGAGATGGGAGTATATAGAAGGAGCTGGTGACAATAATATAATTGGTCTTCAAAGATCCATTATTTTAGGGTCTAATGTCTTAACATATACAGAAACGGCATCAGGACTTAAAGTATATAAGAACACACTTAGTGGTTTAAACAATTGGTCTCCTAATTCGATAGTAGGAATAGAGAATTCTATAAAAACATTACCCACCTCTATCATCGAATTCAAAGATATGTTGTATGCAACGTTTAAAGATAATAACAATACTGTATACGCCTATACATCAGAAGATGGTATTAATTGGAGTGCGCTAACTTCTTTAACCAATATTGAACTGTTCTTAGCGCCTATCAAAGAGAATTTTGACTCTGAAAAGAATACAAGGATTAGTTATATCAAAAAAGTTAATGATAATAAGTATATTTTCACAACCAGTACTGATGGAGTAAATGAGGAATACGCTCTATATGACAACAACAAAAAATATCTTGATGGAGAAACCAGAAAAAAATTTCCAAGTAAAATCACCTCATATACCAATTATGAGAATAGGAATGGAACTCAAGGTGTGCTATTAATTGGTGAAGCGGAAAAATCTACCACTCTTTCAAATGATGGCACTGACATTGCGATAGCTGTCGCATGGATGTATTCTGAAGAATCTCGAGAGGTCAACAAATTGAATGAGAACAGAGAGCCAGTTTTGGACGACAATGATACCCCTATTAAAGAAAATATTATAGTAAGCGGATGGGGAGATCTCCCTGCCGGTTCAACCTATAGATATTGCCCGGAACTAAAAAACCCTATTATTATTCATTATAATTCTCAATTTTATCTATTTGGAGACGGATTTGAAGCATTCTATACTTCACCGTCAGGACGTGATTGGGAAAAAGCTAATAAAAAGTTCTCATTCCCTCATCAAAATTGGTCTAAAGAGAACACTGGATATGATCCTATTAAGTTCCCCGAATTTAGAGGCAGAAAGAACTTTTCCATGGTAGTGGACACAGAAAAAGATGCCCAGAACAGAGCCAATAATTATTTAGTATTCATATTCGGCAAAGACGACAATGTTAGCTTTGATGAAGAAGTAGAAAAAGAAGACAGCTCACGAGCTACTACCACAGTAAAACGCCCATATAGTCATAATTCAGAAGTATGGCGTGGTCGCTTGAATCAGCTATGGTTTGATAAAGATCCGGAACATGCCGGGAAATAAAAACGTATACGTTTAAAATAAGAAGATGTCCTATATAGAGCAAATAGACAAAACTCGGATACCACAACACGTAGCCATCATTATGGATGGGAACGGACGATGGGCAAAACAACGAGGGGAAGAACGTACTTACGGTCACCGTGCTGGCGCAGAAACGGTACAGAAGATTACTGAAGATGCTGCCAGACTGGGGATTAAGTACCTGACACTTTATACCTTCTCAACCGAGAACTGGAATCGGCCGCAAGACGAGATAGCGGCTTTGATGAATCTATTGCTAGAATCTATTGAAGAAGAGACACTGATGAAGAACAATATTCGCTTCAACGTAATCGGTGATTTCAAGAAGTTGCCTGTTGAAGTTCAGAAAAGTTTGACATCATGTATAAAACGCACATCCAAGAATAGTGGAATGTATATGGTACTAGCTCTTAGTTACTCATCCCGTTGGGAAATAACTGAAGCAGTACGGCAAATAGCGACGCAAGTAAAAACGGGAGAAATATCTCCCGAACAAATAACCGATGAGTGTATCTCATCTCATCTGGATACTAATTTTATGCCCGATCCGGATTTACTGATCCGAACGGGAGGAGAAATCCGGCTAAGCAATTACCTCCTATGGCAATGCGCTTATTCGGAGCTTTATTTTTGTGATACCTTCTGGCCGGACTTCGACAAAGAAGAATTCTACAAAGCCATTTGGGAATATCAACAAAGGGAACGCCGATTCGGCAAAACCAGTGAACAGATCAGCTAATATAACTCGAAACATCAAATTATAACATAAATGCATTATCGTATTTCCTTTATATTCATAACGTTTGTCTGCCTGTGCAGCTTTGCGACAACAGGCTTTGCGCAAAATGCTAACACTGATGAAGACTCGAAACCTGTCATCTTATACTCCGGAACACCCAAAAAGTATGAGATAGCAGATATTAAAGTCGAAGGCGTAAAGAATTATGAAGACTATGTATTGATTGGACTATCCGGACTATCGGTAGGACAGACAATTACTGTGCCGGGTGACGAAATTACTGGAGCAATCAAACGTTATTGGCGTCATGGCTTGTTCTCAAATGTACAAATCACAGCCGAGAAAATTGAAGGTGACAAAATCTGGTTAAAAATCAGTCTGACACAACGCCCACGTATCGCAGATGTACGCTATCATGGTGTGAAGAAGTCGGAACGTACCGATCTTGAAAGCAAGCTGGGAATGGTAAAAGGTATGCAGATTACTCCGAATACCGTAGACCGTGCCAAGACATTAATCAAACGTTACTTCGACGATAAGGGATTCAAAAATGCAGAAGTAATCATCTCGCAGAAAGACGATCCATCCAGCGAAAATCAGGTGATCGTCGACATTGATATCGACAAGAAAGAAAAAATCAAAGTACACGAAATCCAAATCGTTGGTAATCATGCAATCAAGACTTCCAAGCTGAAGAAAGTTATGAAGAAAACCAATGAGAAAGGTAAACTTCGTAACCTGTTCCGCACCAAGAAATTCGTGCCAGAGAACTTCGAGGCAGACAAGCAACTGATTATCGACAAATATAATGAGTTGGGATACCGTGATGCAATGATTGTAAAAGACAGCGTTTCACAGTATGACGAAAAGACTGTAAACGTTTATTTGAATATAGACGAGGGACAAAAATATTATCTGCGTAACGTTACATGGGTAGGTAACACTCTCTATCCGTCAGAACAGTTGAACTTCCTGCTCCGCATGAAGAAAGGTGACGTATACAACCAGAAGTTATTGAACGAACGTGTTTCTACAGATGATGACGCTATCGGTAACTTATACTACAACAACGGTTACCTGTTCTATAACCTTGACCCGGTAGAAGTAAATATCGTTGGCGACTCTATCGACCTCGAAATGAGAATCTATGAAGGCCGTCAGGCTACTATCAATAAGATCAAGATCAGTGGTAATGACCGTTTGTATGAAAACGTCGTTCGCCGTGAACTTCGTATTCGTCCGGGACAATTGTTCAGCAAAGAAGACTTGATGCGTTCTTTGCGTGAAATTCAGCAGATGGGACACTTTGACCCGGAAAAACTGCAACCAGATATTCAACCGGATCCGATGAACGGAACTGTTGACATAGGTTTGCCTTTGACTTCCAAAGCTAACGACCAGGTGGAATTCTCTGCAGGTTGGGGACAGACGGGTATTATCGGTAAGTTGAGCTTGAAGTTTACCAACTTCTCTGTAGCCAACTTGTTGCACCCGGGTGAAAACTACCGTGGTATACTTCCTCAAGGTGATGGTCAGACATTGACTATCAGCGGACAGACGAACGCTAAATACTACCAATCATACAGTATTTCATTCTTCGATCCATGGTTTGGCGGTAAACGTCCGAATTCATTCTCTGTATCGGCATTCTTCTCTGTACAGACAGATATCAGTAGCCGTTACTACAACTCCAGCTACTTCAACAACTACTACAACAGTATGTATAGTGGCTACGGTGGTTATGGTATGTACAACTATGGTAACTATAACAACTACGAAAACTATTATGACCCTGATAAATCTATCAAGATGTGGGGACTTTCCGTAGGTTGGGGTAAACGTCTGAAATGGCCGGATGACTATTTCACTCTTTCTGCAGAATTAGCTTACCAACGTTATAACTTGAGCGACTGGCAATACTTCCCGGTCACCAACGGTAAATGTAATGACCTTAGCATTTCATTGACTTTGGCTCGTAACTCTATTGACAACCCAATCTTCCCTCGTTCGGGTTCAGATTTCTCACTGTCAGTTCAGTTCACACCGCCTTACTCGTTGATGGACGGTAAAGACTATAAGGGATATTACAGCAACCCTGAAACAGGTAGCATTACCCAGGACAACATGAATAAACTTCATAAATGGATAGAATACCACAAATGGAAATTCAAAGGCAAAACATATACTCCGCTGATGGATCCGGTTGCTCATCCTAAATGTCTGGTATTAATGACACGTACGGAATTCGGTCTGTTAGGTCACTATAACCAATACAAGAAATCTCCGTTCGGTACATTCGACGTAGGTGGTGACGGTATGACCGGTTATTCAACTTATGCAACTGAAAGTATCGCTTTGCGTGGTTACGAAAACAGCTCATTAACACCATACGGTTCTGAAGGTTATGCCTATGCACGTCTCGGTATCGAATTGAGATATCCGTTGATGCTGGAAACAAGTACTAACATTTATGTGTTAGGTTTCCTTGAAGCAGGTAACGCATGGCATGATATCAAGAAATTCAATCCATTCGAGTTGAAACGTTCTGCCGGTGTCGGTGTTCGTATCTTCCTTCCGATGATTGGTATGATGGGTATTGACTGGGGTTACGGTTTCGACAAAGTATTTGGTTCTAAACAATATGGAGGAAGCCAGTTCCACTTTATCTTAGGACAAGAATTCTAATGTATCATCAAAAACTAAACGTTATGAGAAAGTCTGTTCTATTAATCATGATGCTATTTGCTGTCAGCATGGCAGCAAATGCACAGAAATTTGCACTGATCGATACGGAATATATTATGAAGAATATTCCGGCTGCTCAAAGCGCTAATGAACAAATGCAAGAAGCTACGAAGAAATATCAGGCTGAAGTAGAAGTCTTGGCAAAAGAGGCACAGAAAATGTTTCAGGACTACCAAGCGAAATCGTCAACTCTTTCTGCTGCACAAAAAACAAAGAAAGAGGATGAAATCGTAGCCAAAGAGAAGGCTGCCGCTGAACTAAAACGTACTTATTTTGGTCCGGAGGGTGAATTGGCAAAGATGAGAAACAAGCTGATTACTCCGATTCAAGATGAAATTTATGAAGCAGTAAAGGCTGTATCTCAACAACATGGATACGACATGGTAGTCGATAGAGCCTCTGCCGCAGGCATAATTTTTGCAAATCCGCGCATTGATATCAGCGATGAAATATTAAGAAGATTAGGATATTCAAATTAATTTCATACATTTGCAACTGGAAATAACTAAAAATCATTCAAATAAATTATAGAACTATGCTAAAAAAAATTGCACTTGTAATGTTGCTTGCACTCCCAATGGGTGTATTTGCACAGAACTTAAAATTCGGTCATATTAACGCACAGGAAATTATCACTGTGATGCCGGAATTCACAAAGGCTCAAAATGACATTCAGAATTTAGAAAAACAACTTACTGCTGAACTTCAAAGAACCCAAGAAGAATTCAACAAGAAATATCAGGAATTCCAGCAAGCTATCGCTAAGGATTCTCTTCCGGCTAATATCGCTGAAAGAAGACAGAAAGAGTTGCAGGATATGATGCAAAGACAAGAACAGTTCCAGCAAGATGCTCAGCAACAAATGGCAAAGGCACAAAATGATGCAATGGCTCCTATTTACAAAAAATTAGATGACGCTATCAAGGCAGTTGGTGCCGCTGAAGGAGTAATTTACATCTTCGACCTTGCAAGAACTCCAATACCTTATGTTAATGAGACATTAAGCATCAACCTGACTAACAAGGTAAAAGCTAATCTCGGTATTAAATAAGCAATAAGAGTAAGAAATTCTAAAAGGGAAAGGGAAAAGAAGCACAGACTTCTTTCTCTTTCCCTTTTTTTCATGTACATTTGCGTATATAAATTCTCATCCGTTATGAAACAACAGTTACCCTATACCCCCGGACCGATCGGAGTATTTGACTCCGGATACGGCGGACTGACTATTCTCAATAAGATAAGAGAGATATTACCTGAATATGACTATATTTATCTGGGAGATAATGCCCGTACACCCTACGGAACACGTTCTTTTGAAATCGTATACGAATTCACTCTACAAGCAGTCAACAAGTTATTTGAATTGGGCTGCCATCTTGTTATATTAGCTTGCAACACAGCCTCTGCCAAAGCATTGCGTAGTATACAGATGAACAATCTACCGAAGATAGATCCGGAACGTCGTGTACTCGGAGTAATCCGTCCCACGGTAGAGTGCATAGGGAATATAACACAAAGCCGACATATCGGAATATTAGCGACAGCAGGTACAATCAAATCAGAGTCTTACCCGCTGGAAGTTCATAAACTATACCCCGATATTCAAGTAAACGGAGTTGCCTGCCCGATGTGGGTACCATTAGTAGAAAATAATGAAGCACAGAATGAAGGAGCAGATTATTTCATCCGGAAATATATAAATCAGTTATTGCAAAAAGACTCACAGATTGACACTGTGATTCTGGGTTGTACACATTACCCTCTGCTACTTCCGAAAATTCAGCAATATATTCCGGATAATATCCGCGTGATCGCACAAGGTGAATATGTCGCCGAAAGCTTAAAAGATTATTTGTGCAGACACCCGGAAATGGATATTAAATGTACTAAAAATAACAGTTGTTTGTTTTATACAACAGAAGCGGAAGATAAGTTCATCGAGTCAGCCTCGACTTTCCTAAATCAACAGATTAATGTAAAACGAATCACGCTCGAATAAAATTCTGGAAAAGAATAACTATTTATTGCCATTTCTTGTTATATTTGTAAACAACAACCCTTAATACCATAAGATCATGAAAGAAGAAGATTACAGCAAGTCGATAGAAGTATTCTCCGGCTCTCCGTGGGAGGCAGAAATCATCAAGGGATTATTAGAAAGCAATGACATTCGCTGCGTTATCAAAGATGGAATTATGGGTACATTGGCACCCTATATTGCTCCGGCAGTCTCTGTCCTTGTCACTGAAGACGAATACGAATCCGCTACCGAACTAATCAGAAGTCGAGCTGAAAAAGATAACGACTAATACACTTCAGGCCTTCTCTGATATTCTTCAGTGAATTGGCTTAGGAGGACCGTATGTATATTTTCACCTCCCGTATCCAAATTGACACGGGGAGTAATATTGATGTGTGCACTTTCAAATATGATGAAGGAAGTCATCTGTTCTACTTGTAGATTCGTATATTTCATTATTTACTTTTTCTCTATCAGGATGCTAAGATAATTCTTTTCAGCCCGTTTTGGTAACATATCGATAAAAAGTTCTATATTTGTACTTTCAAATCGTCAGTAAATTAGCAAAAATGAAACAGGTATTTACACGGGTTGCAGTAAAGGTCGGTAGCAATGTATTAACACGCCGAGATGGGACGCTGGACGTTACTCGTATGTCAGCGCTTGTTGATCAGATAGCAGAATTGTATAAATCGGGAGTGGAGATTATTCTCATTTCGTCAGGAGCGGTAGCGTCAGGACGTAGTGAAGTATCCCCACAAAAAAAACTCGACAGTGTAGACCAACGTCAATTGTTTTCTGCAGTAGGACAGGCAAAGTTAATCAATCGTTATTATGAGCTTTTCCGCGAACATAATATTCCTGTCGGTCAGGTATTGACTACAAAAGAAAGTTTTGGCACACGCCGCCATTATCTCAATCAGAAAAACTGTATGACAGTGATGCTTGCAAATGGAGTAATTCCGATTGTAAATGAAAACGATACGATTTCTGTCAGTGAACTGATGTTCACCGATAATGATGAACTATCCGGACTCATTGCCTCGATGATGAATGTACAAGCATTGATTATCCTCAGCAATATAAACGGAATTTATAATGGTTCTCCTTCAAATCCGGATTCTTCCGTCATTCGTGAGATTGAACATGGAAAAGATCTATCCAACTATATCCAAGCTTCCAAGTCCAGTTTCGGCCGAGGGGGGATGTTAACAAAGACCAATATAGCCCGCAAAGTAGCAGATGAAGGGATTACGGTAATTATCGCCAATGGGAAACGAGATAATATCCTGGTCGACCTGCTTCAACATCCGGATGAAACTCTCTGCACACGATTCATTCCTTCCAACGAACCGGTATCCAGCGTAAAAAAATGGATTGCCCACAGTGAGGGATTCGCAAAAGGTGAAATTCACATTAATAAGTGTGCTACCGAAATACTAAATTCTGAAAATGCAGTCAGTATTCTTCCGATCGGTATTACACGTATTGAAGGAGAATTTGAAAAAGACGATATTGTGCGTATCATGGATTTTCAGGGAAATCAGGTAGGAATAGGGAAAGTAAATTGTGATGCTAGACAAGCAAAGGAAGCTATAGGAAAACATGGTAAAAAAGCGGTAGTACATTACGACTATCTATACATTGAATAATTAATCGAAAGAAAAAAAGTGTATGGTTACTAACTTAAACGAAACCTTCGCTGCCGTACAAGCAGCTAGCCGTGAATTGGCAATCCAGGATGACACAATAATCAATCAGATACTAAATGCAGTAGCTGATGCAGCTATTGCAGAGACACCGTTTATTCTGGCAGAAAATGAAAAAGACCTCGCACGAATGGATAAGAATGATCCAAAGTATGACCGGTTGAAACTGACAGAGGAACGTTTGAAAGACATTGCCACAGATACACGTAATGTTGCAACGCTTCCCTCTCCCTTAGGAAGGGTGTTGAAAGAGACCATACGCCCCAACGGAATGAAACTGACCAAAATCAGCGTGCCTTTCGGAGCAATAGGAATCATCTACGAAGCACGACCTAATGTGAGTTTCGATGTATTCTCCCTTTGCCTGAAAAGCGGAAATGCCTGTGTATTGAAAGGAGGAAGCGACGCCGATTATTCCAACCGGGCCATTATCTGTGTTATTCACGAAGTACTAAAAGAATTCAATATCAATCCACATATTGTCGAGCTACTCCCAGCCGATAGAGAAGCTACAACAGCATTGCTAAATGCAGTAGGTTATATCGATCTGGTTATCCCCAGAGGAAGTAGTAACCTTATCAATTTTGTACGCAACAATGCAAAAATCCCGGTCATTGAAACAGGGGCCGGTATTTGCCACACTTACTTTGATGAGTTTGGAGATGTAAGTAAAGGGGCAGATATTATTTATAATGCCAAAACACGCAGAGTCAGTGTATGTAATGCATTGGACTGTACTATCGTACATGAAAAAAGACTGGATAAGCTTCCTTTGCTTTGCGAAAAGTTAAAAGACAGCAATGTGATTATATATGCCGATCCGCGAGCCTATCAGGCATTAGACGGCCATTATCCTGCCGAACTTCTGCAACCTGCAACGAAAGAAAGTTTCGGCACAGAGTTCTTAGACTATAAAATGGCGGTTAAAACAGTGAAGAGTTTTGAAGATGCTTTGAGGCATATCCAAGAAAACAGTTCCAGACACAGCGAATGCATCGTCACAGAGAACAAGGAACGTGCAGCGTTGTTTACTAAAATAGTAGATGCTGCTTGTATATATACTAATGTCTCTACGGCCTTCACCGATGGAGCCCAATTCGGTTTGGGAGCAGAAATAGGTATCAGTACCCAGAAATTGCATGCACGTGGTCCCATGGGATTGGAAGAAATGACCTCATATAAATGGGTCATTGAAGGAAATGGACAGACAAGATGGTAATATGTATGTAATAGTGAACTATAAACTGTGAATAGCAAACAGTTGAAAGATAAATCGTATAATAACGAATTAATTATAGAAAACATGAAGAAATTTACTTGTGTACAGGACATCGGCGATTTAAAATCAGCCCTTGCAGAAGCATTTGAAATCAAAAAAGACCGCTTCAAGTATGTAGAATTAGGACGTAACAAGACATTAATGATGATCTTCTTCAATTCCAGTCTACGTACACGCCTCAGCACACAGAAGGCCGCTTTAAATCTGGGAATGAACGTAATGGTGTTGGACATCAACCAGGGTGCATGGAAACTGGAAACAGAACGCGGTGTTATCATGGACGGCGACAAACCCGAACATTTACTGGAAGCCATCCCCGTCATGGGATGTTACTGCGATATAATCGGAGTACGCTCTTTTGCACGCTTCGAGAATCGTGATCTCGATTATCAGGAAACGATTCTGAATCAATTTATCCAGTATTCGGGACGCCCCGTATTCTCTATGGAAGCAGCAACCCGCCATCCGTTGCAAAGTTTCGCAGACTTGATCACCATCGAAGAATACAAAAAAACTGTACGTCCGAAAGTGGTTATGACTTGGGCTCCGCATCCGCGTCCATTACCACAGGCTGTTCCCAACTCATTTGCCGAATGGATGAACGCCACCGACTATGATTTCGTCATTACTCATCCCGAAGGCTATGAACTGGCTCCACAATTTGTAGGAAATGCCAAGGTGGAATACGACCAAATGAAGGCTTTCGAAGGAGCCGACTTTATATATGCCAAGAACTGGGCAGCCTATGCAGGCGACAATTACGGACAGATATTGAGTAAAGACCGAGAATGGACTGTCAGCGACCGACAAATGGAGGTGACTAATAACGCTTTCTTCATGCACTGTCTTCCTGTACGCAGAAACATGATTGTGACGGATGACGTTATCGAAAGTCCACAATCTATCGTTATCCCGGAAGCTGCTAACCGTGAGATCTCAGCGACAGTCGTTTTAAAGAAATTACTTGAAAGTCTATAACATCATGTTCAAAAGTAAACTAATAATCATATTGCTATGCCTGTGCGTTGTTGCAGGCATAGCAGATGCCCAAGAAAAAAAGTCTCAAGTAATACAGTCAGAACCACAATTAGAAGACATCTATAATGTACTGGAAGCTATGGACATTCACATGTTCCGTTTTGAATTAAAAGAGTTTCTGAACAAAGTATATACGGTCACTGCCTACATGGATGAGTATGAAAATGGAAAATCCCCCAAACAAGTGCATAATATCAGACTCGGGAAAAACATTCAGTCTTTAAATGCAGTACCAGAAGAACATCGTCAAGCTTTCCGGGAAATAAAACATATTCCGGAAGGCAAGAACGAATGGGAGAATATCAAAGAGATGTCAATATATCTTAGAAAGTCCAATGATTCGACTTCAGTTTGCACTATTAATGTACCGGGAACGATGAAAGGTGGTGCACCATTAAAATTACAGGCAATAGAAAAATACCACTCTTATATTTATTACCCGCGCCTATTTAAATTTCAGCCTATACAAGACACAG
>ERZ894183.1433-NODE-1433-length-12912-cov-5.636774_pt1 | contig 12912 bp, 14 predicted proteins | sample MGYA00380279_ERZ894183 | MGnify/ENA primary metagenome ERZ894183 (study PRJEB32331, sample SAMN06328422) | human gut metagenome | biome: human gut microbiome; feature: stool | host: Homo sapiens | collected 2013-06-26 ... | reverse complement strand
GCGATCTGTTCGGCCGGGTCGGCGGCGTCGCCGGGCGGTGCGCCGCGCGGTTCGGGCAGGGCGTCGTCACCGGGGGCTTCCACCCGGCGCACCCAGGCGCTTTTCAGGTGGTCCTTGCATTTGTTGGCCGCCACGCGCACCAGCCATGCTTTGTAATACGCGGGATCGCACCGGTCAATGGCGGAAAACGCAGCCAGGAAGGTGTCCTGCGTCAGGTCCTCTGCGGTGTGCGGGTCATGTACGAACTGCAGGCACACGGTATAGATCAGCTTCTGGTACTGCCGCATCAGCCCCGTTGTAGCTTTGCAAAAAAATTGAAAAAAGTTTGCAGAAAAAATAAAAAAGAAAAGGGCGTTTAAAGAGTAGTTTGAAGACTCTTTAAACGCCCTTTTTCCCGTGTTATTGAGTGTGTCGATTTCCGTGTTCTTCGACAAGCAAATGGTCGCCGGTTTTCTGTAGATTTGACGGTACGTACTCCAGCAAATCCGCAACACTACACCCCAGCGCCTCGCAGATCCGATCCAGGTGATCCAAGCTGAACCGATCTGCAAACTCGTTGTAGTATGCGCAGATCGTTGATGGCCGGATACCTGTCTCCCTGGCCAGCCTGGCCTGGGACCAGCGCCGCTCACCTAATAACCGGGACAAATGACTTTTGATCATCTGATCGCCCCACTGACCATTTTAATAGAGGTAGCAGGGCCTGTCCCGGAATTGTTAGATTATAACGAATTGCGTTAGTAGTTGCGGATCAGTACCTCTTTGTAGATTGCTTTTTACCTGCAGCCGGGAGCGAATTGGGCCTTGTGACCGGCTGTATACGGCAGTCCTGATACAGCTCCCGCACCTCTGCGCAGTCGTTGTACGAGAGCAAATACCGGCCCTTGATATTGTGCAGCACACGGGCCAAACGCTCATGGTCCGCAGGCGCGAATGGGTGCTTGTAGTACCGCTCTGTGCCCATGTACGGCGGGTCGCAATAAAAAAGTGCTCCGGGGCGGTCATAGGTATGGATAAGCTGCTCGAAGTCCAAGTGCTCAATGACTACCTTGCGCAGTCTCTCTTGGACATACGCAAACGGCGCGGGAATATTTTCCGCGATTCGCTGGGCGGTGGCAAAGGTCCGCCGATCCGAGCCGAAACTCATCTTGATCAGGTATAGGGTACGGGCAGCGCGCTGAATATCTGTATACCCTCGACGGTCAGCCTGATCCTGAAAATCGAAAAACATCTCACGAGACTGTGGCAACCCCTCCAGTTCGGCAGCCAACGCCTCCGGGTGGTACTTGATGCAACGATAGATATTGATGAGGCTCCCGTCCGCGTCATTGAAAACCTCCAAGTAGCTGCCGGGGTCCTTGCCGAAAAGGACCCAACCTGCACCGCCGAAAACCTCTATGTAGCGGGTAATGTCTTGAGGGAACTGCTCAAGGATCGTCTTGCGCAGCGCGCGCTTTCCGCCGATCCAACCCATAAAACTCTGCATACAATCATCCTTTCTGGGGCGAAAAGATGATCTTTGGAAAACTATTTTGCAGCAGCCGCACCAGAAGCGACTTGCAAACGCTTAATGAAATCCGATAAATAATTGGAGCCGCGGCTGGCAAGTACGCCGGTCAGGATCATGCCGAGCTGCGGGATGGCGAAGTGAACCCCCAGCGTACCGTAAATATCTGCCCCGGCGGCCAGACACAGCCCGCAGCCGATAGCCAATGCCACCACCTGCGTGATGGCGGTCTTGTAGCTGCGGCTCAATACGGCCCTGCCGATGCTCTTGCCGATTTCGACCACACCCTCAACGGTGATGGCGAGCATGAGTGCCAATACGATCATAGTCATAATAATATACCTCCGAAGTATTTTTGATTATCCCACAAATCTGCTGTCATACCGCTGTAGCTTGTCCCAGCCGTTGCGCTGGGCCAAAGTCATGTACTGCATAGCGTCTCCGCTGCTGACGCTCAGGACGGCTACCTGATACCCCTCACCAGCGGGCATGGCCTTATAACGATCCTCCGACAGACCTTGCTGCGCTGCCAGCGCGGCCACCTCCTGCATCTGGGCCGCAGTCAGCGGTCCGATGGTCACCAGCTGGATAGTATGCAGCTGGTCGTTGGCAGGAGCGTTCTCAGTGTCCTCCGCCGGGGTACTGTCCAGGGTGTCGTTGCCAGGGTAAGTCCCGGCAGCGTTCGGCAGCCCCAGCCAAGCGGACGGTTCCACCGGCGCGCCATTGATCTGCACCTCAAAGTGCAAGTGATCCCCGGTCACGTTGCCGGTGCCGCCAGCCCGTGCCAGGATTGTGCCCTGCGGCACATGCTGGCCCACGCGCACCAGGTTCTCCGCGTTGTGCTGGTAAATCTGGATTACCCCCGGCGCGGTCTGTACCCTGACAAGAGTACCCCGACCGCCGTTCCAGCCGGTGCTGACCTCTACCACGTCACCGCCCGTGACTTCCCGGTAGAGCCAAGCGTCGCGGTCCACGGCTTCACCGGAGTATTTCGTGGGCACCAAATCAATGCCGTTATGGTGTTCGCGGACGGTCACGCCCGCAGCATTTTTGTATGTACGCCAGCCGAAGGGGCTGGTGATGCGGTTTGTACCTTTGAAAGGTGTCATGTGGTTTTTACCTCCTCCCACGCGCCGGGCAATGCCTGCGCGTCGTATACACAGTTGTCCTGTTTGCAGCGGTACACCGTGCCACCCTCAGCGCAGTAGCACTCGCCGCTCATGTACATCCCGCTGGTGCCGTAGGGGTCTACCCACGGCTTTGCCCGGGCGGGGTCCTTGGTATGGGCCAGTCCCCACAGCGCCCGCAGTGTGCTGGGTCGGCCTTCGTAATCTGCGGCGCGGTGTGGCTGGATCAGCAGCCATACCTGCCCCTCGTCGGCCACCGGCGCGCCCGCAGGCCAGGCGGTGTAGTCCTGCTCATGGCTCCACGCAGGCACGGCCCGCTCGTAAGCGATGATGGTCGTTCCGTCCATGCCCGCTGCGTTCTGCCGTAGTTCGGCGGCCTCGCGCGCCCCCAGGTCGCACAGCAGATCCAATACAAGCGCCCTACTGTCTATGCTCATACCTGATTCACCCCCTCATTGTAAGCGGTTGCCAATTCTGCCCATGTAACCATTTCAGGGGTCGGTTTGGCAGGTGGCCGCAGCGCCTCCAATTCGTCTTCGGTATAGGTATGATAGAGTAAGCAATCCTCGTATTCATCCCAGGCCGGGCTGGCAGGCACGTCCACAATCTTGCCACGCAAGCCCTTACCGCCGTTCAAGGTCTCGGTCCCAAGCATCACCTCAAAGTGCGACTGTTCCTCCACCGCGTCGTGATGGCCGATGTATCGCCGGTACGGATAGACGTACCCCGCAGTGTAGTCCGGCTCCAAGATTTCCTCAAATGTGCTTTCATCATAAGTTTTCAAGCTATACCACCTCTTTCCCAAGGGATTCTCTAAAATCAAATGTCTTCAAAAACAAGCGACAGAATGGCTTCACCTTCGTGTGATCCTGCATCGTTGTTCCATGTTGGGGCCATATTCAGTTCAGTTCCCGCGTTTATGGTTTCCGGGAAGAGATAGGAAACACTGCCAGAAGCATCCCACTTATTGGTCCACAGATTCTTGACGGACAAGGTCCTAAGCGTCTTCTTGAATTGCAGATATAGATTTACACCGTAACTGTGAGCATCCCAACTCATGCCGAGAGTATCAAAAACAGTCTGAAAACTGGTTATGTTGGCTCTTGTATCGGCAACAACGGGCTGCCCGGACTGCATCATGAATGACACCAAAGCACCGACGCCAATGCCTCTATTGCAGACAATATTGAAAATGTATCTGGTTTTATAGCTCCCAGTAACTTTCCCGTTCCCGTTGTGATACCCTGCTGGTATAGTCACAGAGGAACCCGCATTTGCCGTTGTGCTCCACGCCCCATGGTTCGGCATCGTGCCGGTGCGCAGGGCTTTTCCTGTAGCGTAAAATGTCTTTCCGTTGAGGACTTCGCCCTCAGTGGCCGTCGCCAATGCCAACTTGCTGGTGGTCAGGCCACCGCCTGCTGTCATCAGCCCCATTACACAACACCCCCAATCCAGGCATTGTGCAATTCGTCAGTTACGAGGCTATACCAGCCCCCCCCCGATAATTTTTCGCTGATTCGTCATGTTTTACAACTCCTTATATAATCCGGGTGTATATATGTTCGACCCTGTTATTTGATTCCGATAATAGTGACATGACATCCGAAGTTGGTTTGATTGGTGTAAATTGTTCCATTTATGGTCGTTCCAGAACTGTTTGCACCGAGTATTAAAAATACTCGACCTACTGCACGATACAGCCCGTCGTCATAGTCATTTGTGTACAGTTTAATGTTGGATGCCACCCTACCGCTCGACGGGGAAACAGACGCTTGATTGACGCCATTTCCATCATTACCACCATAGTCTTTGGCAATGATAACTACAAATGCCGAATAGCCCGTGTAATATCCAGAAAACGTTGTAGATCGCTGTATCATCGAATCCATTAAAACTACTCCGTCCACAGCAGCTGCGCTCACTTTTCCAGCACCGTTGTGATACCCTGACGGGATAGCGACCGAGCCCCCTGGCGCAATGGATGTGCCCCATGCTCCATGATCTGGCATCGCTCCCGTTTTGAGATCTTTCTCCCCGGAGTAAAAGGTTTTTCCGGCCAAGACATCACCCGGCGTAGCATTCGCCAGTGCCAGCTTGCCCCCAGAGAGCCCGCCGCCCGCTGTCATCAGCCCCATTACACAACACCCCCAATCCAGGTATTGTGCAATTCGCCAGTTACGGGGCTATGCAGCCCCCCCCCGCGTTTTTACGATGATTCGTCATTTCGTTCAAACTCCTTTTGGTATTCACCTTATTCAAAATACCTTACATTGATAGAACGTGTTGCATCAAGATTTCCAGATCCGTTGACAGTAACCGTTGTGCCTTTCGGAATATTGCATCCAAATCCGGCACAATGCAGGGAGCCCCATTCACCAAAGCTATGTTTTGTGCAGTTGTCAGCGGAAACCACGTTTGATATTCCATTTCCACTTACACTGATTGATGAGCCTTTATATCCGTTGCACTGTGCCCAAATAACGATAACCTTACATGCTTTAGTAGTTGTAAAACTTGTACCACTATAACTTTCTGATGACATTTTTGCATCAATGAGCGGTCTTACGCTATCTATCGGCGCACAAATAGATCTTGTTACATGCCCTCCAAGGCCTTGCTGATCAGTATCAGCATTCGGCAAATAGAAGTATATTCTATTGCCGTCTCCGGGGTTATAAATCCCCACTTTCTGTATAACGGGCTCATACCCATATTCGGGAATCAGCCCGGTTTTTAGCGTCTTGTCCCCGGAGTAAAAGGTCTTTCCGGCTAAGACATCTTCTGGTGTGGCATTCGCCAGTGCCAGCTTGCCCCCAGAGAGCCCGCCGCCTGCATCCATCAGCCCCATATCGCGCACCTCCCTGCTTGATCTGCACAACGACCTCAATGTCGCTTGTCACCGTTTCGAAGATTTTCGCAATGAGCGTGCCATCACCCAGGGTCAAGTCTCCGCCGTTGATGACCGTCAGTGTGTCCTGCAGCGTCTCATTGGTCGCCTGCACGTCTGTCTGCTCACACATGGCTCCGCTGTACAGTACGCTGTCAGACTTTACTACCGGGCCTCCGTCTATCGGGACCAGCGCGGCGGTCTGGGTGTTGTCACTCCAGCCGTCCAACAGAAAGGTGGCTTTGTACAGGTGCGGCATGGCCTTGAAAACGTCTCGATTCTCGCCACCCTCATCGTACACCGATTTCATCATCCACGCCGTGTCACCCTCCACCGCCGCGATAGCCGCCTGCAGGGCGGCGATCTGCGCTTCGGCGGCATCTTGATGCTCGGCGATGGCGGCGGTCAACTGGGCGAAGTAGGGGGCTGTATCCAGGCTGCCGATGGTCTGCGCCACGACGCCGCATCGCTCGGTGTCCAGCCGGGTATCGGTGATGCTGGACTGCGTGATGGTGCTGCTGTTAGCCGCCACCGTGATGTCGGCCAGGCCCAGCTCCCAGATAGTAGCGTCCCGCGTCAGGGCGGGGCGCTGCGGGGAAGAGGACGGCGTGCCCTTGAGGATGTACAGCTCGATGCTGCGCACCGCCAGGCTGAGGTCCAGCCGTGCCACCACCGTGTCGATACGGGGCGACGTGCCCGCCGCTTCCACCGTCAGCGTGCGGGTGTCGGTCTCGATGCCCATCGCCCCGCGGATGTGGCAGATGCCGGGATTGACCTGCACCTGCATACCAGTCCCGGCCACTACCTGCAGGGCGTTGGTCGGCTTGTAGAAGATGCCGTCGGAAAAATACGCCGCAAAGACAGAGCGCAGAAACTCGCTGTCCACCGCGCGGTCGTACAGCGGCAGGCCCTGCTCGTCGTAGGTGACTTGGCTTGTAAACGGATAAGATTGCATTTAGTAGATCAGCCTCGCTTTCTGTAGCTGGGTCAGTTTTTTATCTCCCAGTTCGATTTCCACCGTGTGGTTGTTGCGCTTGAAGGTTTCCCGCACCGTGACGATGCGGGCCTGCATGGCAAGGCCAATGTCCTCCACAATCACGTCCACCTTGTCGCCCAGATCCCAATCTGTCAGGTAAGCAAAACCCGACGATGCTGCTTGGATATCGACATTTTGTACGACTTGATAGTTCAGCAGTTCATCCAGCCCCTTCTGCTGCAGACTGGCCAAATATTCCTCTTCAGTTTGCTCATCGGGGTTCCAACGCTCAGATTTTGCATCCACAAACAAGATTTTTTTATATCCGCCGTTGGACAGGTCTGCATAGGCCAGCTTGCGGTTCTCTTCTCGATCTTGACCGGCCACGATGGCGTAGTTCTTGTAGTTGGATCGGTCGCTGGAAGCGTCCACCTCGGTCAGGTTACCGAAGCCATCCGAAAAGGTCACGAAGGGATTTTCGGTCTGCTCCTGGGTGCGGTCCAGCCCCTGCCAGACCTCGGCCGTGATCGTGCTGGCAGCGTAGTCATACCGGCAGCGCAGGCTGTGCTGGACGGTCTGCAGCTTGGTGTAGGCCACATCGGCCAACTGGCCGCCGGTCTCCTGCCAGGAGGTTTCGTCGGCCTGCTCCGCCGGGGCGTTGGCCACCGTCAGCAGCGGGATATCGTCCTTGTATTGGCGCAGCATCGCCACCACCGTGGCCGGGATGCTGCCGCTGGCATAATAGGTGGGGTAGACCACCTTGTCGTTGAGAATTGCTTCAAGGAAATACCCGGAAAGCTGCACGAAGCGGCCCTTTACGGTCTCTGTCAGTTCCACCTTCTGGATGATGCCGGTTTCGGGGCGGTCAGCGCTGTACAGGTAGGCCATGGCCGGGTCGTAGCTGGCCGCGGCAATCTGCACCGAAAACTGCCCGATCTTGTAGTATTCCCGGGTCCATTGCAGGTTAAAGTAGGGCAGGTAGGCGATGGGCTGAAAGTTGGAATCAAGCGCCAAAAGTTCCATGTCACACCCCCAAATACTGCTTGTTGTAGCGGATGACGACGTGCAGGTTGTTGTCGCCATAGTCGGCCTCATACCGCACGGTGTTGGTGCCGGGCGTCATCTGCAAGGCCGTGAACTTACTGCCTCTGTCGGTTTTGTTGAGCACGTTCTGGCCGTTTTTGGTGATGCGGATGTGCCGCGGGTTGGTGTCAATCTCGACCCGGTCCCCCTTGACCAGCTCGTCGATCAGCCGGACGAAAGCGTCGTCCTTGATGATCTTGGGGTTGGTGACGGCGTCGTCCGCCGTCAGGATGATGGTGGGGTAGGCGGGCACGTCGCCGTCATACTGGAACACCACCGACCGACTGAAGTTCGCCACATCCACCAGTACGCCCAGCATCGGGTGGTCCATGTAGGGGAACCCCCACCGCGGCGTGATGGCGGCGATGTCCTGGCCGAAGTCGTCCACCGATTGCCAGTAGGGGTTGGCAGCCAAGAAGTAGGCGGACCATGTCTGCGGCTGGTCGATCTGATCGTTCGGGGCCTTGAAAGCTGCCAGCTCGGCGGCCACCCAGTGGGTCGTGCCCATATAGGTCAGATAGATTTTGTAGTTGTATTTCGGATTAAAAAAGCGTTTGGCACGATCCCGCAAGATCTGGTTTCTGTCCGTGTTCATGACAGCAGCTTCCAGTTCCAGGTCACGGGCGGCCACGCGCTTCCCCGTGACGGTGTCTCCGTCATCGGTCGCGCTTTTTTCGGTAAACAGCTCGTATTCGGGAGCGGCAGCGCCGTCGATGGAGGTCAGGCCCCAGTCGGTCTCGTCGGCAATCAGCTCCGCCCCGTCGCTGCGCACGATGCGGGCAATGACGTCTCTATCCATCAGCGATCACCTGCCAATCCATACGTTTGCTGTATACGCAGTTTTCGCGCAATCTCATCTGGTGCCTGCATCGGTTGCTCGAAGTAGATGTTCTGCGTGTGGTTCGTTACCGAAGTTGGGGTTGCGGTCTTACGGGCAGAAGCCGCCACGCCGACCGGCACGGCCAGGCGGCTTTGGGTGGCGACCACCCTGGCACGCATGGTAGCGACAAACTGGGCAGGGTCCAAGTTGCCAATAGCGCGCATCATGGCCTGTACTGCGCCAGCAGCCTTATCCTCGATCAGAGGCGTGCCGTCTTCCAGGCCCAATGCCCAGCCACGCATCATGTTGAGACCGATCAGGTCACGCATGATCCGGGACGGGGAGTGGATCTCTGCCGCCGCCTGGGCTGCGGCGATGGCTTCCTGCACGGCCGATACCATGGCGTTTACGACCCCTGATTTGCCTGCATTGATGCCAGCAATGATCCCGTTATCCATCTGCAGGCCGATTTCCTGAGTACCGGTCATGGCTGCGGTCTGCGCGGCGCTTTTGGCTTCATCGATCATTTGGGTCGATGCAGTGCTGGCGTCTTTGGTACTGGCAATTCCTGTGGCCACTTCTTTCGGGATCTGTGCCCCAATATCCTGCGTGCCAGTCGTCGCCTCTGTGGTGGCCGTTTCCTTGACCGTTGCCATCATCTGCGTGGTAGCATCGACCAGTGCGGTGTTCTCCATCATGCCGGTCGCCATGTTGGTGACCATCTGGCTGGCGGCGTTGGTCACTTCGGGCAAGCCGAGTTCGGTTTGCAGGGCGGTGGCCGCAGCCTGACCACCGGCGCGGTAGACCTCGCTCAACTGCTGCAGCTGGTCGTCTGTAGCGGTACACAGCTCGGCCACTGTGGCGGCGGACTCTGGCCCGGCATCGCGCAATTCCTGCAGCAGCCCCTGGTCGATGCCGCGCTCCGCCAGGGCTTGTAAGTTGTCCGCCCAGGTGGCAACCGCTTCCTGGTTGGCCTGCAGGTTGGCGATCATGTCGTTGACCGTCAATTCGCTTTTGGTTTCAATGCGGTCGTACATATTGGTGGCCGCTTCGGTGTAGCTCTGCAGCGCCTCCTTGCGGCGCTCCATTTCCGCTTCTTCGGCTTCGGCGGCGGCGCGGGTGGCCTCTTGCTGGGCTTGAGCATTGGCGATGATCGTCTGGGCAGTGGTGGTGTCAATGGCGGCCATTTCCGCATCCAGGGCTGTGCGCTGATCGTTAAGGGCCTGCTCCTGCGCAGCGTAAGCAGCCAGCGTTTCCTTGCTCTGTTCCATCAGCTCGTTGTACTCGCCCTGGCTGATGATTTTTTGATCCAGCTGGGCGGCCCATTCGGTCTGCATGGTTTCCAGTTCCGCCATATTCTGTCGGATGGCAGCTTCTTCATCCAACAGCTCGTTGTACCGCTCCTGCCGGGCGGCCACTTCCTCCATGGTCTGCTGGGCCTCGATATATTCCTGTAGCTGATCCGCATTCATCGAGAGCTGGTCGGCTTCCTCATCATAGGTCAGGCACAGGTCGGCGTACTTCTCGTTGAGTTCGTCGACCATCTCGCCAATTCGCTGTTTCTGGCTGGCGGACTTGTTCTCTACACTGTCCAGTTCGCCGAGTTCTTTCGCCAGTTCGCCTGCGGCGTCCGCACTGGCCCGGATGGATTTGAGGTTATTTTCCGCGGCCTTGGCGTTGCTTTCCTCGCTCTTGGCAAGGTTTTTCTGCTGATTGGCAAGGTCGTCCAGCACTTCTGCCTGCTCGGTGTATGCCTCGCTGTCTGCTGTTACCCAGTCGTATACAGCTACGGCCCCTGCCGTCACTGCACCAATAGCAACCACTGCCAACCCCACAGGCCCCAAAAGGGTATTGATTGCGGCGCTTAGCGCCGTGGTGGCCGTGGTCAAGAGTCCCTGTACCACGACCAACGCCCCGCCCTGGGTAGTAAGTACACCATACAGGATAGATACACTTCCAAGCACCTGCCCCAAGCCACCATGCATAGCTTTGTTCAGTGCCGCGGCTGCCGTATTCGCTGCATAAGCAGCGGTCAGTACACCTAATACTCCCGCAAGCACATCCGCATGAGATGCCACCAATTCGATGGCGGGCGCAGCGGCTTTCATGGCCGTTTCAATGCCTTTTCCAAGGCCTTCAATGATCGTTTGAATACTATTGAAACGCGTCTCAGAAAGGCCGCTATCAATCGCTTCAACAACAGACGTCGTACCGCGCACCACGGCCGTGTTCATATTTGTCCACGCCGTCTTAATACCCGCGGAGGAGGTCTTGGCAAGTTCCGCAAACCCGCCCACACCGTCGTTCAGCTGGATGAGCCGGTCATTAAACCGGGTAAAGGTGATCTCTCCGTCTTTCAGCGCATTATACAGGTCCGTTTGTGCGCTCTCGCCCACATACCCAAAGCTCTCCGCCACGCGGTTCAGGGCCAGACCCATGGTTTCCTGCATGGTCTTCCATTCTTCCATCTCGAACTTGCCGCGGCTGAGCGCCTGTACATATTGTTCGAGACCGCGGGCCGCACCGTCGCTGCCCGCTCCGCTGGCGAGAAAAGCATTGTTGAGGGCCAACGTCGTGTCCACAGCCCCGTCCAAGTTGCCAGTCAGGATCGTCAGCCGTTGCGCCGTGCTCACCACAGTGTCCAGCGTGGTGGGAATGCCCTGTATACCATCCGACAGCCGCTGCACCGCAGCCTGGGCGCTGTCTGCACCATACCCAAGCTGTTCCATCATCAGCGGGAAGCGGTTCATCGTATCGTAGCGGTCGATGGCCGAATCCAGCGAAGCCGTGACAGCGTTCACGCCCTTTTCGATGAGCTTGAACACGCCGCCGCCTTTGACGATATCCGACAGGCGGCTGGCGCTGCTGACGGTCTGGTCCAGCTTGGCGGGCACCTTCTCCAACCCGCCGGCGGCGGCCTCCGCGCCTTTGCGGATGGCGGAAAACTGTCGGTTGATGTCGCCGGTTCCGTCGGTGAACCCACTGGTATCCATCGCCGTCTCAAAGGTGACCGAGCCATCATACGCCATGCAACCGCCTCCTTTCCAACTCAGCCTGCGCCTCCGCATGCCGCCGCTTGACACGGTCGGCCATGCTCTCCACCTTCCGCGGGCGCGCGGCGGCCTTTGCAGGCAGCGCCACCTGTTTCTGCAGTTTCGCGTAGTGCTCCCGCATCTTTTTGTCTTTTATCCCTTTCACGTCCATGGCGCGCAGTTGCATCCGCTGAGCCATGGCCGTGCTGTCCGGCAGGTTTTCGAGCAGGGCCAAAAAAGCCCACCAGTGCAGGTAAGGAATCTCAATCAGGTCGATCTGGTACGCCTGCCGGAAAGCCGCGTAGATGCAGGATGCGTCCGCATCATACGTCAGGTCATAGGCGCGCACGGCCTTTTTCCCGCCTTGCTGCTTGTCCTCCGCGTCCGCGTTCTTCCCGCGGCTGTAAAACCAGTTTAAGCGGTCCACCGCCCTCTCGATGCCGCCCGGCGGCAGTTCTTCAAAGAGTTGCTGCACCCCCAGCACCGTTTTGGCAGCGTCGCTCAAAGTATCATCATCGAGGATCTGCTCGAAGCGGATCATGTTGCGGTAGTCGGCATAGATGGGCACGCCGTCGATGGTTTCCGGCAATCCGCCCTCCAACAGCAGGCAGCTCATTTTGCCGCCTTGCGCCGGGTGGCGCGGTTGGGCTTGTAGGCGGCGAGCCGCTGGGCGTACTGCGCGCCCTGGCTGGTGATGGCGTCGCGCAGGGCGTCCATCACGTCCAGCAGGGTGGACAGGCTGGTTTTAGGCCCCAGCAGTGCGTTGCAAATCCCGTCGCCAAAGGCCGCGTCGATAAAGTCGGTCAGCAGCCTGCACTGCGCGGCCAGGTGAGCCTGGTACGCCTGCAGCCCCTCCATCGTCGCCATGGCGGCGGGATCGGGGTCGGGCGGCAGCGTCGCCGCAGCCCGGTGCATGGTAGCCTCCGCTTCCAGATACCGCTGCATATCAGCGGGGGATGTTACGTCGAAGTCGATTTCTTTTCCAAGCACGGTAAGCATTACAATATCCTCCTTGCGAGTGTGCGGCCCGCCGGTACTGCCCCGGCGCGATTACTATAAGCCACAGGAAAAGGCGGATCGCTACGATCCGCCTTGGAGATTTACTGATTGTCAGTCTGGGTGTTTTCGGATTTGGCCGCCAGGGCGGTCTTGCTGCTGCTCTGTGCAGGGGCTTTTGCCGTAGAGGCGACCGCCATTTCCGGTGCCTGGCTGGCCTTCATGACGGCGGGGCTGTAGGTGTATTCTTTCGGTGTTCCCACAGCCGTCAGGGTCGCACTCCAGGTCGCGTTGGCCCCGGCTTCGCCGCCCTCGTCGTCCTCCACCGCAATGCTCAGGGAGCCCTGCTCGCCTTTGCCCGTCAGCATGCAGAAGTACACATACTTTTTGATAACGGACTGGCCGGTGCCATACTTGATGGCGTGGGCCAGCAGCGCCTCCTGGAAGTCGTCTGCTGCCATCCGGTCGCCCGCGACCGTAAAGG
>ERZ894183.1431-NODE-1431-length-12924-cov-314.621027_pt1 | contig 12924 bp, 13 predicted proteins | sample MGYA00380279_ERZ894183 | MGnify/ENA primary metagenome ERZ894183 (study PRJEB32331, sample SAMN06328422) | human gut metagenome | biome: human gut microbiome; feature: stool | host: Homo sapiens | collected 2013-06-26 ... | reverse complement strand
CCAGCTCCACCAAAATTCTCCATCGGTGATTACCAGAGTCATCCGATGAAGTCCTGAAAGCCCGCACGGCGCAAGCCCTGCGGGCTTTTTTGTGCCTGCAATTTGTCCCACGAAGTCTGAAGAGAACTCATTAAATCCGAACCTTTTAGGCACCTTGTTAGGCACCTCATAAAGCTTTATTGTTTTTGAGGTGCCTAAAACTATGGAAACCCGGCAATGGCAAGACAAACCAAACCTCTCTCCGTTAAGGAAATCGAATCAGCCAAACCCAAAGAAGCGGACTACGTTCTCTATGATGGTGATGGCCTTGAGCTACTCATCAAATCCAGCGGGAGTAAAATCTGGCAGTTTCGCTACATTCGCCCTGTCACCAAGAAACGTGCGAAGAAGAGCATTGGCCCCTACCCGTCAGTTACGCTTGCCGATGCAAGAAACTATCGCGCAGAGTCTCGTTCTCTTCTGGCGAAACAAATCGACCCTCAGGAACATCAGCAAGAACAACTTCGCAGTTCGCTGGAAGCTAAAACCAATACTTTCCAGCTCGTGGCTGAACGTTGGTGGAATGTGAAGAAAGCCAGCGTGACCGAAGACTACGCAGAGGATATCTGGCGCTCTCTTGAGAGAGATGTTTTTCCTGCGATTGGCGACATTAGCGTTACAGATATTAAAGCTCACACGCTGGTTCAGGCCGTCCAACCGGTTCAGGCCAGAGGAGCACTGGAAACCGTTCGTCGCCTGTGCCAGCGCATTAATGAGGTCATGATCTATGCCCAAAACACAGGGCTGATTGATGCTGTTCCCAGCGTTAAGACAGACACTGCCGCTCCCATTCACCAGCCTCACCAAGCTTGATAAACTGAACTACTGTCGGGATGATTTTTTCCATAATGTTCCGGTGTGGTTAGGGTATCTACTGATATAAAACAGGAGATGTTCAGTTATTTCAACGCAAACTGGCAATGCGTCGTGAGAGGATCTATGCAGACAACAACACTCTATGTTATCGGGAATGGCTTCGATCTCAGGCATTGCATCCCCTCAAGCCTGTGGCATTTTAAGGAATTCCTTCGGGCGAGGGATTCGGATATCTACCGGGACGTTGAAGAATATCTACCCGTGGATGATGACTGGTGTGATCTTGAAACTGCATTAGCAGGTCTTGATGCCGACATGCTTATCAACAATCTTGGCCATTTCATGAGCTCTTACGGCGATGAAGACTGGAGTGATGCAGGTCATCATGATTTTCAGTATGAGGTGGAGCAGGTAGTCAGACGCCTTTCTAAGGGTCTGCGTTACCAATTCGGACTGTGGATCCGTCAGTTGCCGATACCCTCGTGTACAAATGCACCTAACCGCTTGACTACGCTGGATCCACAGGCAACCTTTCTGAGCTTTAATTACACCAATACACTTAGTCGTGTCTACGGAGTCGAACCGGAGCGTGTTCTTCACATCCACGGTTCTGCGGAGACGAGGGACGATGATTTGATTCTGGGGCATGCCTGGGAGCCGGGATCCCGCCCCTCTCTCAACGAAAGAGCCGATATCGCAGAGATTGATACCCGGATCATGGAAGCGAACAGCATCATTGATGACTATTTCTTCGCGACTTTTAAGCCTTCACAGAAGCTTATTGCTAAACACCGGCTTGTTTTTGAGGAGTTGAGCGAGGTTAAGCAGGTGGTGATTTTAGGCCATTCTCTGTCTGAAGTTGATGCGGCTTATTTCCAGGCTCTTTTTCTGCAGAAATCCGTTGCAGCAGCACAGTGGGTAATAGCGTGCCGCAGCGAAGAGGAGTGGGATGAGAAATCCCATAATCTTGAACTAATGGGGATCAGGCCAGCCTCTGTCAGAAAAGCGCTGTGGGGTAATCTGTAATTGTATCCAGTATCAGATAGGCTCGATGGTATACCTATCTGCAGCCCAAGTCAGAGATTGACGTTTTCCTTTAAGAGGCAACTGAACGGCAGGTTAGAGCGAAAAGCGGTCAGATCGCAATCTTGCACCACAATCTGGTACGAGTTAGGCAAGCATTTGGGATGAAAGCCTGTCCTGAGTGAGAATCTAACCAAGCATTGTGTTATGTTTAACAACTGGAGTAGGCTACAAAATCAATTAATTAAGGATCTTGAGATGACTATAGCCGCAGCTTGGGTAAGAACTTTAAGAAATTGCAAAGAATTGATTGTAGTATCAGATAGTAGATTAAATGGTGGTATGAAAATGGATTGTGGGCAGAAGATAATAACTCTGCCTCGTTCAGATGCTTTCATATGTTTCGCGGGTGATACTAGTTGGGCATATCCCTTGATGCATCAAGTGGCATCAGCAATTGACATATATGATCGTTGCTCCTCACGAGCCCAAGATATTAAAGAACTCAAAACCCATATTCTTAAAATTTTTGAACGACTGAGAGAGCAAATTCACGATGCTATAGGTGACATGGATATACCCGATGCAAAATTCATATTCGGGGGATATTCATGGATAAGAAAAAAATTCATGATTTGGCACATCACCTACCAAAAGAGTACCAACTCATTTCGTGCGGATCCTGCACGTGAAATATATGGATCACCTGTTGTATTTACTGGTGATGAAGAACATGTAATTAAAGCTAATGCTATGCTTCGTGAAAAATTAAAATCGAGAGGGAAGCTGGATAATTTAGAAAGAGGCATAAAAAATACTGTTAAATTTGAATGGGAACCATTTGAAGTTATTCGAGACATGCTTTACAAGGTTAATGAAAGTTCTTATGAATTCAAAAACTCATCAATTGGAGGTGCGCCCCAAGTCCTAAAAATCTATGAACATTTATCAAGTCAAAAACTTGGTGTTCTGTGGATGAACAGGATGGATAGTGAACCGAGCATATATTTATCGGGCCGAAGGCTTACTAATTATGGCCCGCGAGATATATGGATATTAGACCCTGAAAAACTGATAACGTACAATCCATTGAAAAGTAATTCCGATAAGGAGGTAATTAATCAATTCATCTAACTTTTCGGGCAAATAATTATACCTTATTAAAGATAGAATTATTATATTTGCATTTTTAATTTTTAGGACCATTGTAAACAAAACAGTTAAGCATTGTGAAGAGAACGGGGCAATAAAAAAAAACCGAGCTGTATTTCGTAGCCCCATCCCCTGACCAATGTTTTGAAATCAGGATATTTCGATAGCTAAAACTCTTACAGTTACGTCTTTGGTCTTTTGTACTGAGCTACTAAGATTAAAATCGGCAACAGGAATTTCCTGAATATCCTCACAGCTTGTAAGTGTTAATTTTACCCCTTGCTCAAAAACCAGTTCTTTCTCGTGCCCTGTATCTATATCTTTACTGTTAAAGAAAAAACCTTTTGCACGTGGTTCACTAACCCGAAGTACAAATAGATCAATTGCATTATTACGATATGCTCTACCATGCCACTGTGGAACTCCCATAGCGATATTGGGACATAATGTTGTTGATAATGGCCGAGTGGTTTCAAATATAGCGCCGTGTTTATATTCAGTGGGCCACTTTCCGCCATGAAATAGATATTGACCTGGCATCACCGGCCTACCAATTAAGCGAATTGCTTCTGATACTGCCTTTAGATCACAGCAATAAGTATCTCCTTGATATTCTGCAATCGGCTTAGGTGTAGTTTCTGGCATGTAAGACAACCACGAAGGGTGTTGCTTTATAGCGTCTTCGATATGGAAAGTTAATCCTTGGTCTGTACCCACAGTTTTGGCAGCATGAACTGCTGCCTGATATGGGGATATCAAACAGCAGTTCATGTAACTGTTTGTGTATGGAGTTCTAAACAAGTCGATAAGAGGTAAGATCATAATCTTCAAATCCCATTTTTTGGCTAAGTCGGTTTCCTAGCACTCTACTTTTAAAAATTATTTTCAGTAAGACCTGAAAAGAGAATGGTAGTTGCAATGCCCATGCAGTTTGGTATCTGTAACGGGACGGTTAATCTGTATCTCTGACCTGTTCCCGATTGATTAACACATCTTGATGTCCGCTCTTGGCTGCGAGTTCAATGGGTCGGTGCAACGCTATCCTTAATCAAGGGGGGACGTTGCCTTGAAACGAAGAACGCGCATTTACTACACTCCAGAACAGAAGGCGATTATCTGGGACAGATATAAGCAAGATGATTCCCTGCATGATATCGCCAGAATGTTCGACAGATATCATTCTTCTATCATGCCCACTATCCACCAGACTGGTGGGTACCGTCCCCCTCTCCGAAAGCGGTACCGGTTAGCGCTTTCGCTTAATGAAAGATAGGAGATATCCAGAGGGCTGGTAGCAAAACACAGCATCAGGGACATCGCTGCCAAATTATCAAGAACTCCCTCAACGATTAGCCGAGAGATCAAGAGGCACGGAGGTGTGAATCGCCACGGGTTTAACAGAAACCTCGAAATCATTCCATTTAAGATGACTTAAAGAGAGGTGTCCATGAGCGGTAAACGTTATCCCAAACAGTTAAAATTGAAGCAGTCAAACAGGTTATTGATCGCGGCCATTCTTTTTTTCAGTGTGGCTACTCAACTTGATATCACCTCGCACAGTCTGTATCCCATCTTCTTTTCTCATCAAAAGGAGTGAAAAAATTTTTAGGCACCTATATAGGTACCCAAGGAAAGTTGAACCAGACATTAAATTAAATATTTCAAACAATTACAGCATCAATTCAGACTCCGCCAGCCCACCAAAATTCTCCATCGGTGATTACCAGAGTCATCCGATGAAGTCCTGAAAGCCCGCACGGCGCAAGCCCTGCGGGCTTTTTTGTGCCTGCAATTTGCCCCACGACGTCCGAAGAGAACTCATTAAATCCGCACCTTTTAGGCCCATTGATGGGCCCAACGAAAAGCTCTGTTGTTTTCGCGTTACCAATACCCGGCAACCCATCCCTCTCAGAATTAGACCACCAACGACACCTTTCACCCTCCGGCCGCGTCCGCGGCCGGAGGGATAGATTTACCCCTTGTGAGAATACGCGTCCAGCATGGCAAGGACCGCCCGACGCGCCGCATCGTCTGCGATATTGTCAGGCAGCGCATCAGCCCGCAGGTTGATATAAGCGTCAGCAGCCCTTCGAATGGCAATCCCGACGGAGTGACGATCGTGTGTTGCCAGAGTGGAAGTCAGCAGGCCATCGGGATCAATGCCGAGGGCTTCTATTCGACGAACGCCGCGTTGCGGTAGATTGGCGCGACGAAACAGCATCGGTCCCAGCACTTGTTCCCGGAAGAAAGACAGCATCCCCAGCGCTTCGAAGAGTTCCCCCTGCCCAGTTTAACCACGGCATAATGCAGCCAGATCCAGGCCCGGGACTCAAACCACTCCGGCGTCATGTTCGGCCAGTGCGCGCTAAATTTTGCCAGCTGTCGCTTGAGAGCATCGTTATCACGGGTAAATAGCACGGCAGGCTCCTCAACGCGCTGAGTGAGCATGTCCAGGGTGATAAATTTCAGATCGACATGCAGAAGTTCCGGGCCAAACAGGCAGATCAGCAGGCGAGGCTCACCGACGTGTTCCCCGGTGAAAGCATGTAGCAGATGGCCGAGCGTTCCGGCGAACGCCATACGCTGAGCCATGATTTCGTCATAATAGAGAGGGTCGACCACCACCACGAAATCCAGATCGGAGTATTGATCAAACCCGCCATGGATAAACGAGCCGCCAGCGAGAAGGGAGTGGATCCGCGAATCAGACTGTAATTTAAGCTTCAGTTGCTCTGCAAAACTTCTGTGTAAATCGGTTAGCGTATTAAGCATACTTTTTCCTGTTCACAAAAAAGACAAAGCATTACAGAATATCGAGCGATTCATCAGCAGACCAGATATTTCTGCTGGAACCCTACCCTCCATCGCGAAGCGCTAAATGCAAGCAATACTCCCCTCAAACCACCTCGCTCATCCACTCAGCAAACGCCCGCACGGCGGGAGAGAGAAAGCGCTGGTGCGGATAGAGCAATGTGACAGGTACCGGGGGCGGCTGCCAGTCCGTCAGCACTTCCACCAGTCTCCCCTCCTGCAGGTGGTCAGCAACGATATTCTCCGCCAGCTGCGCCAGCCCAAATCCTGCCAGGCACATTTTTATATAGAGCCCCGTTTCATTCACCGCGGCGTTGCCGCTGACGGGTACAGAAAAGGTCTCGCCATGGCGAACGAAGCGGAACTCATCGGCCCGCCTCGCCTGACCAGAGAAATAATGCACAGCCCGGTGCTGAGAGAGCGCCTCCGGTGACGGCGGCACACCATATTCCCTGAGATAGTCCGGTGACGCGCAGGTGACCCAGCGAAAGCGGCCCAGAGGGCGGGCCACCAGGCTGGAGTTGTTCAGCTCTCCCGTTCGTATCACGCAGTCGACGCCTTCCTGAATGAGATCGACCTGGCGATCGCTGACGCCGATCATCAGGTAGATATCGGGATAGCGCCGGTAAAAGTCCGGTAGATGCGGCATGACGATGAAATGCGCGATGCCCGCGGGCATATCAACCCGCAGGCGCCCCTGAGGCCGCGCGACAGACTCGCTCAGGGTGGATTCACTATGTTCGATGAGGGCGAGAATTTCCCGGCACTGCGCCAGATACTGCATCCCTTCCGGGGTAAGGCTCACCCGCCTTGTGGTCCGGTTCAGCAGCCGCACCTTCAGGTATTTCTCAAGGTTTTTAATGGTACTGGTGACAGTGGAGGCCGGCAGGGAAAGGGTTTCCGCGGCACGCACGAAGCTTCCTGCCTCCGCGACGCGCATAAACATCTGCATAGCCTGAATACGATCCACCTTCTTTCTCTCCTGTAGCGAGCAGCTTACCGACAGACGGCATGATTATTCGTGGATTATGAATAATGAAAACAATTTACGCACCTTTTTACGCTTAATCGCCTGGCGTATCGTTGCACGGTGGATTACGAAAGAGGGCCCGAAAATGAACATGCCCTCAATAAATATCCAGATAATCATTACGTTAAATAGCATGCACAAAGGAAAAACCATGTCCGTTCAGCCTGTCGAAATAAGTAAGGCCTATCGTTTATTGCAGGTCGGGTCCACCACCATGATTTCCGCAAAATATGATGGCGTCGAAAATGTCATGTCAGCCGCCTGGGTTGGGCTGGCAGGCGAGCGAAAAGTGGTGGCCTATATTGGCACCCAGGCTTTCACTCGTCAGCTGGTGGAAAAGAGCGGCTATTTCGTGGTGCAGATCCCCGTAGTCAGCCAGATGGCAACCGTCCTCTACGCTGGCGGGCGCAGCTATGCCGACGCGCCGGATAAAAATGACACCATCCCCTTCTTTTATCAGCCGGAATTTGATCTTCCTCTTGTGGCAGGCTGTGCGGGCTGGCTGGTGTGCAAAGTGATGCCCTACCCGGACATTCAGCAGCAACACAATCTGTTTATGGGCGATATCGTCGCCGCCTGGAGCGATGACCGGGTATTCCGCAACGGACACTGGATTTTTGATGATGCGCCGGACGAGCTACGGACCGTTCACTATGTCGCAGGCGGGCAGTTCTATGCCATCGGCAAAGGCAGCAAATTCGATCATGGGCCGGGTCAGGACTGACCCTCCCCGGTCATGCGGATCGCTGACGAGATGTCTGCGCAACAGAGCGGCTGATACTCCGGCGCCAGACGCCGGGCGCCTGGCCGTACTGGCGCTTGAAGCTGCGGTTGAAGGACTGCTGGGAGTCAAAGCCGAGGGCAATCGCCACGTTCAGGATCGGCTCGTTGCTGTGGGCCAAGCGTTCGATCGACTTTTGCAGCTTTTGCGCCCGAATATATTCTCCGAGGGGCTGCCCGGTATGTTCTTTGAAGATCCGCTGCAGGTGCCACTTCGAATAGCCGGCTCGTCGGGCAACGGTGTCAATATCCAGACGGCTATCAAGATGGTTGTCGATCCAGTCGATCAGATCCTGAATGATGGCGCCAGTGTTCATCATGTTACCCCCTCGCGGCCGATTAAAAGCATCTTTGTCAGTTGCATTTAAAGGTGGCCTGTTTTTACACAAAATGCAAGTTTTATTGTTACATTTAAATCCACGCCGGGATCGCGGTTTTTTATCTCCCCCTGGACCGCACATAAAGTGCAACAATTATTCTTGCACTTAGTTAAGCGCCTTCCTACAATCGCCGCGATAGTGTATTCGAAATTGTTACAGTTTTGTGGCGATGATCGACACAAATGGCCTTAAGCCAGCCCGGACAAAGGAAGTGGCGCGGCTTCTCACGCTGCGTCTTGCCCGGCGGCTACATTTACCGGAATAAAAATAATGAGCCTGCAAAAAACCTGGGGAAACATTCACCTGACCGCGCTCGGCGCGATGATGCTCTCCTTTCTGCTCGTCGGCTGCGACGACAGCGTCGCGCAGAATGCTGCGCCTCCCGCCCCGACGGTCAGCGCCGCTAAGGTGCTGGTGAAGTCGATCAGTCAGTGGGATAGTTTTAACGGTCGCATTGAAGCGGTGGAGAGCGTTCAGCTTCGCCCTCGCGTCTCGGGATACATTGATAAAGTGAATTACACCGACGGCCAGGAGGTTAAAAAGGGCCAGGTGCTGTTCACGATAGATGACAGAACCTATCGCGCCGCGCTGGAGCAGGCGCAGGCGGCGTTGGCAAGAGCCAAAACGCAGGCCAGCCTGGCGCAAAGCGAGGCGAACCGCACCGATAAATTAGTCCATACCAACCTCGTCTCCCGTGAAGAGTGGGAGCAGCGCCGGTCAGCCGCGGTTCAGGCACAGGCCGACATTCGCGCCGCGCAGGCGGCGGTGGATGCCGCGCAGCTTAACCTCGACTTCACCAAAGTGACCGCCCCTATTGACGGCCGTGCCAGCCGGGCGCTGATCACCAGCGGTAACCTGGTCACCGCGGGCGACACCGCCAGCGTGCTCACCACCCTGGTCTCGCAGAAGACGGTGTACGTCTACTTTGACGTCGACGAGTCAACCTACCTCCACTATCAAAACCTCGCCCGCCGCGGGCAAGGCGCGTCCAGCGATAATCAGGCGCTTCCGGTGGAGATTGGCCTGGTTGGCGAGGAGGGTTACCCCCACCAGGGCAAAGTGGATTTTCTCGATAATCAGTTAACGCCGAGTACCGGCACCATCCGCATGCGTGCGCTGCTGGATAACTCGCAGCGTCTGTTCACGCCAGGGCTGTTTGCCCGCGTGCGTCTGCCGGGCAGCGCAGAGTTCAAAGCCACGCTTATCGACGACAAAGCGGTACTGACCGATCAGGATCGTAAATACGTCTATATCGTTGATAAAGATGGTAAAGCACAGCGCCGCGACATTACCCCAGGGCGGCTGGCAGACGGTTTACGCATCGTTCAGAAGGGGTTGAATCCTGGGGATAGCGTCATCGTCGACGGCTTACAAAAAGTGTTTATGCCGGGTATGCCGGTTAACGCCAAAACCGTTGCCATGACCTCCAGCGCCACCCTTAACTGATCCCTAATCAGAGAATCCAAGACATGGACTTTTCCCGCTTTTTTATCGACAGGCCGATTTTCGCCGCGGTGCTGTCGATTTTAATTTTTATCACCGGGTTAATCGCTATCCCACTGCTGCCGGTGAGCGAATATCCGGACGTCGTCCCGCCGAGCGTCCAGGTGCGCGCGGAATATCCCGGCGCCAACCCGAAAGTGATTGCCGAGACCGTGGCGACGCCGCTGGAGGAAGCGATCAACGGCGTTGAAAACATGATGTACATGAAATCGGTCGCCGGCTCCGACGGCGTGCTGGTCACCACCGTCACCTTCCGCCCGGGTACCGACCCGGATCAGGCGCAGGTTCAGGTGCAGAACCGCGTCGCGCAGGCCGAAGCGCGTCTGCCGGAGGATGTACGCCGTCTGGGGATCACCACCCAGAAGCAGTCTCCGACGCTGACCCTGGTGGTGCATCTGTTTTCGCCAAACGGGAAGTACGACTCGCTGTATATGCGCAACTACGCCACGCTGAAAGTGAAGGATGAGCTGGCGCGCCTGCCCGGCGTCGGCCAGATCCAGATTTTTGGCTCCGGTGAATATGCGATGCGCGTCTGGCTGGATCCCAATAAGGTCGCGGCCCGCGGTCTGACAGCCTCGGATGTGGTGACGGCGATGCAGGAGCAAAACGTCCAGGTGTCTGCCGGACAGCTTGGTGCCGAGCCGCTGCCGCAGGAGAGCGATTTCCTGATCTCCATTAACGCCCAGGGCCGTCTGCATACCGAAGAAGAGTTTGGCAATATCATTCTGAAAACGGCGCAGGACGGCTCGCTGGTCCGCCTGCGCGACGTGGCGCGCATCGAGATGGGTTCCGGCAGCTATGCGCTGCGTTCCCAGCTCAACAATAAGGATGCGGTCGGGATCGGTATCTTCCAGTCGCCGGGGGCTAACGCCATCGATCTGTCGAACGCGGTACGCGCCAAAATGGCCGAGCTGGCCACCCGCTTCCCGGAAGATATGCAATGGGCGGCGCCGTACGACCCGACGGTTTTCGTGCGCGACTCCATCCGCGCGGTGGTGCAGACGCTGCTGGAGGCGGTAGTGCTGGTGGTGCTGGTGGTGATCCTGTTCCTGCAGACCTGGCGCGCGTCGATTATCCCATTGATCGCCGTGCCGGTATCGGTGGTGGGTACCTTCAGCATTCTCTATCTGCTGGGCTTCTCGCTGAATACCCTGAGCCTGTTCGGGCTGGTACTGGCTATCGGTATCGTGGTGGACGACGCCATCGTGGTGGTGGAGAACGTCGAGCGTAATATCGAAGAGGGGCTTGCACCGCTTGCCGCGGCGCATCAGGCGATGCGTGAGGTCTCCGGGCCGATTATCGCCATTGCGCTGGTGCTGTGTGCGGTGTTCGTGCCGATGGCGTTTCTCTCCGGGGTCACCGGCCAGTTCTACAAACAGTTCGCGGTGACCATCGCCATCTCGACGGTGATCTCGGCCATCAACTCGCTGACGCTCTCCCCGGCGCTGGCGGCCCTGCTGTTAAAGCCTCACGGCGCGAAGAAAGACCTCCCTACCCGGCTGATCGATCGTCTGTTTGGCTGGATTTTCCGTCCGTTTAACCGCTTTTTCCTGCGCAGCTCGAACGGCTATCAGGGGCTGGTGAGCAAAACCCTCGGACGCCGTGGCGCGGTGTTTGCGGTGTATCTGCTGCTGCTCTGCGCCGCTGGGGTGATGTTTAAAGTCGTCCCCGGCGGGTTTATTCCCACCCAGGATAAGCTGTATCTCATTGGCGGCGTGAAGATGCCGGAAGGGTCGTCGCTGGCGCGCACCGACGCGGTGATCCGCAAAATGAGCGAGATCGGGATGAATACCGAAGGGGTCGACTATGCGGTCGCTTTCCCGGGGCTTAACGCGCTGCAGTTCACCAACACGCCGAATACCGGGACGGTCTTTTTTGGCCTGAAACCGTTCGACCAGCGCAAACACACGGCGGCGGAAATTAACGCGGAGATCAACGCCAAAATCGCGCAAATCCAGCAGGGCTTTGGCTTCTCCATCCTGCCGCCGCCGATTTTAGGACTGGGTCAGGGTTCCGGCTACTCCCTGTACATCCAGGATCGCGGAGGGCTGGGCTATGGCGCGCTGCAAAGCGCGGTGAATGCGATGTCCGGGGCGATTATGCAGACGCCGGGGATGCACTTCCCGATCTCGACTTACCAGGCTAACGTGCCGCAGCTGGACGTGCAGGTCGATCGCGTTAAGGCGAAAGCGCAGGGGGTATCGCTAACCGAGCTATTCGGTACGCTGCAGACCTATCTCGGCTCGTCTTATGTCAATGACTTTAACCAGTTCGGGCGTACCTGGCGCGTGATGGCCCAGGCTGACGGACCATACCGCGAAAGCGTGGAAGATATCGCCAATCTGCGCACCCGCAATAATCAGGGCGAAATGGTACCGATCGGCAGTATGGTGAATATCAGTACCACCTACGGGCCGGATCCGGTGATCCGCTACAACGGTTATCCGGCGGCGGACCTGATTGGCGATGCCGATCCGCGGGTCCTCTCTTCTTCACAGGCGATGACGCATCTGGAGGAGCTGTCGAAGCAGATCCTGCCGAATGGGATGAATATTGAGTGGACGGATCTCAGCTTCCAGCAGGCCACCCAGGGCAACACGGCGCTGATCGTCTTCCCGGTGGCGGTGCTGCTGGCGTTCCTCGTGCTGGCCGCGCTGTATGAAAGCTGGACATTGCCGCTGGCGGTGATCCTTATCGTACCGATGACGATGCTCTCCGCGCTGTTTGGCGTCTGGCTGACCGGGGGCGATAACAACGTCTTCGTGCAGGTGGGTCTGGTGGTCCTGATGGGCCTGGCCTGTAAAAACGCCATTCTGATCGTCGAGTTTGCCCGTGAGCTGGAGATCCAGGGGAAAGGCATCATGGAAGCCGCCCTGGAGGCGTGCCGCCTGCGTCTGCGCCCGATCGTGATGACCTCCATCGCCTTTATCGCCGGGACCATTCCGCTGATCCTCGGCCACGGAGCGGGGGCGGAAGTCCGCGGCGTCACCGGGATCACGGTGTTCTCCGGGATGCTGGGCGTGACGCTCTTCGGTCTGTTCCTGACGCCGGTGTTTTACGTGACGCTGCGAAAACTGGTGACCCGCAGGAAGCCGGTCCAGGAGGATCTGCCCGCCTAGCCTGCAGCAGATAACAAAAAAACCGCCTTCACAATTTGAAGGCGGTTTTTTTTTCGTCACCAGAAAAATGATTAATGCGCTTTTTTAAAGCGGGCGATCATTTCCGGCACCGGGTCGCAGCCGCTGGTATCGGCGTTTTTGACCGCCTCCAGCGCGCTGGCCACGGTATGGCGAGCGAGGACGTTTAACGAAGCCTGCTCTGCTTCATCGGCAACCGATTTGAAGTACCAGCAGGCGTTGGCGCTGACCACGCAGCGGGCCGGGACGTCAG
>ERZ894183.1425-NODE-1425-length-12964-cov-5.242776_pt1 | contig 12964 bp, 10 predicted proteins | sample MGYA00380279_ERZ894183 | MGnify/ENA primary metagenome ERZ894183 (study PRJEB32331, sample SAMN06328422) | human gut metagenome | biome: human gut microbiome; feature: stool | host: Homo sapiens | collected 2013-06-26 ... | reverse complement strand
TCGCTTCGCGGCGCCGCACCCGTCGAGCCGAAACGTCCTGTGGACGTTTCGAGCGAGCTCAGGACCGCCTGGGCGCCGCACCCCTCGGCACGGCGCCCAGCCAACAACCCTACAGCAGCATGTCGCGCGCAGCCTGAAGGGCCGCGTCGATGCCCGAGGCGTCTTTGCCGCCGGCCTGCGCCATATCCGGGCGTCCGCCGCCGCCGCCGCCTGCAATCTGCGCTACTTCCTTAATAAGCTTGCCGGCGTGGAAACCCTTGTTCAGAATATCCTTGGTAGCTGTCGCAATAAAGTTTACCTTTTCCTTGCCCCTGGTACCAAGCAGCACAATGCCGGACCCCATACGGTCTTTGAGCATATCGCTGATATTGCGGAGTTCTTCCATATCCACCCCCTCAACCTCTGCGATGGTGGTCTGTACACCGTCGATGACGGTGACCTTCTGGTGGATATCCATAACCATGTTGCCTGCGAATTTATGCTTAAGCTCATTGATGACTTTTTCTTTATGCTTGCTCTGTTCTGCCAGCTCGGTGACTTTTTCCAGAAGATGGTCCGGGTTGGTCTTTAAGGCTTCTGCGGTTTCGAGCAGGGTATCGTCCATCTGTTCAACATGATGGACGGCGTTCATGCCTGTGGCGGCTTCGATACGACGGATGCCGGCTGCGACACCAGTTTCGCTCAAAATTTTAAACATGCCAACCTGGGCGGAGTTTGTGATATGGCAGCCACCGCAAAGCTCTATGCTGAAATCTCCAACCTTAACAACGCGGACAACCTCGCCGTATTTTTCACCGAAAAGGGCCATTGCGCCCATGGAGCGGGCATCGTCGATACTGGTTTCAAAAATGGCGACATCCATGGCTTCCAGAATCGCCTTATTGACAATTTCCTCTACCTGGCGTTTTTCTTCATGGGTCATTGGCTGGAAGTGGTTAAAGTCAAAACGCAGACGATCTGGCGATACAAAGGAACCTGCCTGTTCAACATGGTCGCCCAGTACCTGCTTTAATGCTTTCTGGAGCAGATGGGTAGAAGTGTGGTTTCTCTGGGTAGCAGCTCGCAGCTCGCGGTTGACTTTTGTCGTAACCTCTTCGCCCATTTTAAAGGTTCCGGAAACCACCTTACCATAGTGGATATGACGGCTCAGGCTGCCTTTTTTACAGTCTGTCACCTCGATCACCCGGTCACCGGAGACAATCTGGCCTTTATCGCCAACCTGTCCGCCACTCTCAGCGTAGAAGGAGGTTTTATCCAGCAGAACCAGGACGTCCTCGCCGGCGTGCACCTCACTCACCAGCTCTTCGCCGGAGATCAGGCCTATAATTTTCCCGTTTGCTTCCAGATTTTCATAACCCACGAATTCAACCAGCGCGTCTGGTCCCAATGGGTTAAAGGGATCGTCTGCCCAGACGGCAAGCTCGCTCTCTGCACGGGCCTTGCGGGCACGTTCGCGCTGTTCCTGCATGGCTTCTTCAAATTCACTGGCGATCAGTGTCAGGCCGCGTTCCTCTACGATTTCCTTGGTCAGGTCATAGGGGAAGCCGTAGGTATCGTATAATTTAAAGGCACCTTGCCCCGGGAATACCTTTTCTTCCTGCTCAATCAGGCTGTCCAGCTCTTTTTCGAGCAGGCTCAGTCCCTGATCAATGGTTTCTTTAAACCGTTCTTCTTCAATGCGGATCAGCTTTTGAATGTAATCCTGCTTTTCTGCCAGCTCCGGATAGGCGTCGGCAGAGACACGAACCACTTCCTTGGCCACGTCGTAAAGGAAAAGCTCCTGCATTCCAAGCAGCTTGCCGTGGCGGGCAGCACGTCTTAAAAGACGTCTCAGGACATAACCACGCCCTTCGTTGCCTGGCATAACGCCGTCGGCAATCATAAAGGTAACACTGCGGACATGATCGGTAATAACGCGGATGGAAACATCGTCCTGGGCGTTTTCGCCGTATTTTACACCGGCTTTTTTACAGATATAATTCAGGATATGGCCGATGGTATCAATCTCGAAGATATTGTCAACACCCTGCATAATGGTGGCCAGACGTTCGAGACCCATACCGGTGTCGATATTCGGGTTTGCCAGCGGATTGTAGTTGCCTTCCTCGTCCTTGTCAAACTGGGTAAATACCAGATTCCAGAACTCAACATAACGGTCACACTCACAGCCTGGAGCGCAGTCTGGGCTGCCGCAGCCGTATTCTTCCCCTCGGTCATAGTAAAGCTCGGAGCAGGGGCCGCATGGTCCCAGTCCATGTTCCCAGAAATTGTCTTCTTTTCCGAGACGCACAATCCGCTCTTCCGGCACGCCGATTTCGTCATGCCAGATATCATGGGCTTCTTCATCATCTAAATAGATGGAGACATAAATTTTTTCTGGATCCATTTCCATGACCTCGGTGCAGAATTCCCACGCCCATGGAATGGCTTCTTTTTTAAAGTAATCTCCAAAGGAAAAGTTGCCGAGCATTTCAAAGAAGGTACCATGACGGGCTGTCTTGCCGACATTTTCAATGTCTGGGGTACGGATACACTTCTGGCAGGTGGTTACCCGTTTTCTCGGCGGAATCTCATCGCCTGTAAAGTAAGGCTTCATCGGGGCCATCCCGGAGTTGATCAAAAGCAGACTCTTGTCATTGATCGGCACCAGTGGAAAGCTTTTTAATCTTAAATGTCCTTTGCTCTCAAAGAACGCTAAAAACTTTTCACGAATTTCGTTTAAACCTAAAGGTTGCATGTCTTTATTCTCCCTTTTATGAATTTGTTTTAGTTTATAATTGATGCTTTGAGTAAAAAAATAAAACTCCGCCCCTGTAAACAGGGACGAAGTTGTTTTCCGCGGTACCACCCAAATTAGCAAAGCAGCGCTTTGCTCACTCAAACAGATAACGGTCTGTCAGCCGTCGGTTCTTACACTCTTCTGATTTCAGAACCGCTGCTCAAATGGGGCGGCCTTATCACTTCCATGGAAACTCGCACCAGCCGTCCCCTCTCTGAATGGTCTGTCATAAGGTTGTCATTCTCATTGCATTCATATTTACCTAACATTCAAATTATATGTAATGTTTTCGCTTTTGTCAAGTCTTATTACGAATTGCTTTTAACATCCTTTTACCTGAGCATTTCGCCCTTGGAGGACGCAAACCCCGCGATTAAATACTTCATGACGACTTTGACGGTCCCCATGATCGGCACTGCCAGGATCATGCCCAGGCCGCCAAACATGGCGCCGAAGAAAAAAATGGAAAAAATAATGATGACCGGATGCAGGCCAACGTTGCCAGACATAAGTGCCGGCGCAAGCAGATTGCCGCATACCACCTGGACAATGGCCATCCAGATCAGGATATAAACCATCTGTATCGGGCTTGACAGCAGCGCCATAATGCAGATGACGACCATGCCCACTGCCGGGCCAAAATAAGGGATCATGGTCGTAACGCCTGCAATCACACCGATAACCGGCGCGTAGGGCAGCCCCATAAAGTAAGCGCCCACTCCGGTCAGAATCCCGGCGATAATGGACATGAGCCCCTGCCCGCGGATAAAGCCGCCGATAACCATGTCGATGTCATAAAACATTTTTTTTACCTGATTTCTGGCGTCAATGGGTACCAGGTACATAAGAGACTGGGTAAACAGCTCTTTGTCCAGTAAAAGGAAAATGGTGACCAGCGGCACGATAATAATGTTCATCAGCTGCCCGCTGTTGGCGATAATGGCGTTCGACAGTCCCTGCAGCATGCCGCCAAACATTCCGGCCACCTGGGACAGGCTCTGCTCAAGATTAAAATACTTCGACATGTCCGAATCATTGTATTTTTGGATAAATTCGGAAATCTGCCCGCTGTAATTCTGCAAATCCTGGAGCATTGATGGAATGTTTGTCACCATCTGCGCAATGTTGCTGATCAGGCTGGGTACAAAGCTCATAAAAACACCGAACAAAATCAAAAGGACGATGACACAGACAAAAAGGACAGAGAGTCCGCGTCCAAAGCCACGGCGTTCAAAAATTTTAACCAGAGGGTTTAGGAGATAGGCCAAAATAATGGCGATAAAAAATGGCATGAACATCCCCGAAAAGGTGGGCCACAAAAATATTGCGAAGAGGATACAGATCAGGACTACAATGGTATTGACAATCAAAATGCGTTTTTTATCCGGTGATATTTTCATGATGTTCCTCCCCCAAAACCTTTTCTAGGATACCGCCCTCACGGTGTGTCTGTTCCATCTCCAGCATATCCTTGTCATAATTCAAACTTTTATCGCGGTATTCCATGCGTTCGGCATCCACAAGGCTGTAGCCGTAGTCAAGATCGTCAAAAAAACTGCGGGACAAATCGTATTCCTGAACCTTAAAATCCTTTGAAACCGTTGCGTCCGCTACCTTGGCAAAACGCTTGCCATCCACATCCTTTACCGGTGTGTTCACAAGGGAGTAGCTCTCCTCCAGCCGCGCTTTCATTTCCTTTGCGGAGAGCTTGGTGATGGCCTTATCTCCGCCAAGTGTTACGTGGTCATAATCCACCTCGATGATATCCGAAGGAAAAATAATCTGGGCTTTGCTGAACAGGCCGCCCTCCGAGAGAACCAGGCAGTCAATTTTATGGTCACGGACTCTTATGTCGCGCACAAGCCCCCGTAGCCGTGTGTCGTTTTCAAAAAACACCTGGGTGTTTAATAAATTACTGGCTTTCATCTTTTCACCTTTCTACATAAACTTAATATTTCTGTTGATGGCTTTATTATAGCACATCCGCTTACACAGTGTCTTGAAAGAATACTCAAGAATTCTTCAAATCGGCAGGTCACTCTTCTTTCTTCAAAAGCTTTTGCGGGTCTACGTGTCTCTGGCTCAGACGGCGGTTGACCGTTTCGCCGGTCAGTGTATAGAGCACTGAAAAGAGCGGGATCATCACAATGATGCCCAGAATGCCGAAAGCACCTCCGCCAATGGTGACCGCGGCCAGAATCCAAAGCGGAGACAATCCAATGGAGCTGCCCACTACATGCGGATAGATCAGATTCCCCTCGACATGCTGTACGATGAAGCAGGCGACCACAAAAATCAATGCTTTGACCGGGCTCAGAGTCAAAATGAGAAACGCTCCCAGACAGCAGGCCACAATGGCCCCAAAGACAGGGATCAGCGAAAACAGGCCGATCAATACCGCAATGGTCAGAGCATAGGGCATCTGCAAAATTGACAGTATGATGGTATAAATAACGGTTAAAATCAAAGCCTCGATACACTGGCCTGAAACAAAATGACTGAAAGTCTCCTGGGTGAGGCCGGCAATTTCCAAAAGCCGGTCAACACGCTTTTCTGGCAGGTAGGCGTACAAAAGCTTTCTGGTTTGAAGCCCCAGCCTTTCTTTCTGGAACAAAAGGTAAACCGCCACCACAAGGCCGATCACCGTATGAAAAACGCCGCCTGCTACCGAGGCTGCAACGTTCAGCGTTGTGTTTAAAAATCCCGCAGCGCCGCCCCTGAAAAAGGAAAACAGGTTTTTGCTGAGCATATCCCAGTTCAGGCTTTCAAGTCCTCCGGTATCCAGCTTTTGTATAAAGACAGAAGCTTCCGAGTGCTCGCCGAGAATACGTGACGCCCAGCTCTGAAAGCTCTCAAGAACCGACGGAAAGCTTCTGGCAAAAAGTAAAACAGCGTTTACCAGCTCTGGAAGCACAAGAAAAACGACCAGGGCCATAATACCGATAAGAATTAAAAACGCCGCCAGAATACTCAGAGGCCTCCGCAGCCTTTGGACCCGCTTTCCCTTTAGCCACCTTTTTGTAAACAGCCGCCTTTCCATCAGGCTCATGGGGATATTTAGGACAAAGGCAATGCCGGCGCCAATTATAAAAGGTGAGACCAGGCTTATAATTCCTAGAAACATCCCCCACACCGCATCAATATTCTTAAGCCCTGCCCATAAAACCAGTGCCAGGACAATCATCCCGATTATGGCCTGCTTTGTTTTTCGATTCATCTCCACTATCTCGCCCTCTTTCTTTTACTGAATCTTGTGTCATTACGAGTTGCTTATTTTTTAATACCCTTTTTTAAAGTCCTGCCAACAAAAGGATTCCTCATAAATAAAAAAACGCCTTTCATGATTGAAAAGCGTTTCTGATCACAGGTTTATGCATTGTGCTTTGATTTGTAATCCTCAATGGCTGCCTGAATGGCTTCGGCTGCTAAAACAGAGCAGTGGATTTTTTCAGTCGGAAGTCCTCCGAGAGCTTCCACTACTTCTGAGTTTTTCAGAGCAGCGGCTTCTTCAAGGGTTTTACCCTTAATCATTTCTGTGGCCATACTGCTGGTCGCAATGGCAGCACCGCAGCCAAAGGTCTTGAAACTGGCATCCTCAACAATGCCGTCATCACTTATTTTTAAATACATTTTCATAATATCGCCGCAGGCGGGACTGCCTACCTGGCCGATTCCGTTAGCGTCTTCCATTTCGCCCACGTTTTTAGGGTTTTGGAAGTTTTCCATTACTTTATCTGTATATTCCATCATGATTTTATTCTCCTTTATTTTATCCGTTGTTTTTCACCATTCTCAGTGATGATGGTGGTGGTCGTGGTCATAAACAGCGTCGTCAATCGGGCTGTTGGCGTCGATGGGCGACATTTTTCTCAGCCGTTCGATAATATCGACAAGATTGTCAACGACGTATTCAATATCTTCCATAGTAGTATGCTTGCCAATGGTCAGTCTCAGAGAGCCGTGGGCAATCCCGGCAGGCAGGCCAATGGCCAGCAGTACATGCGACGGATCCAGTGATCCAGAGGTACAGGCCGATCCGCTGGAGCCCGCAACGCCAACAAGGTCAAGGCTTAAGAGAATGGATTCCCCTTCGATATAGTCAAAGCAGAAGTTTGCATTCCCTGGGAGGCGCTTTGTCGGATGACCGTTCAAACGCACCTGCGGGATTTTTTCCATTACACCCTTGATCAGCGCATCTCTGAGCTCCTGTAAATGGGCTGTGTTGGCTTCCAGATCATTTGCGGCCATTTCCGCAGCCTTTCCAAAACCAACAATGGATGCGGTATTTTCTGTGCCGGCGCGGCGTCTTCTTTCCTGTGCGCCGCCGTGGATCAGGTTATCAATGGGTACACCCTTGCGGATATATAAGGCACCAATTCCCTTGGGTCCATAGATTTTATGGCTGGAAAGGGACAGCAAATCCACATTCAGGTCTTTTACGTCAATGGGAACATTGCCGAAGGCCTGTACTGCATCTGTATGGAAGATGATGCCCTTGGCCTTGACGATTTCTCCTATTTCTTTAATGGGTTCAATGGTGCCGATCTCGTTGTTGGCAAACATGACTGAAACCAGAATGGTTTCATCCTTGATGGCATTCTTGAGATCGTCCAGTGAAATAAGCCCGTCCTTGTCAACCGGAAGGTAGGTGACCTCAAAACCTTCCTTCTCAAGATATTCACAGGTGTGGAGCACTGCGTGGTGCTCGATTTCTGTGGTTATAATGTGGTTTCCCTTTTTCCTGTTTTTTAAAGCCACACCCTTAATGGCCCAGTTGTCCGATTCGGAGCCACCGGCTGTAAAGTAAATTTCTTTCGGGTCTGCGTTAATGGCCTGGGCAAGCTGTAATCTGGCAGCTTCCACACCGCGCTTGGCTTCCCGGCCCTCCTGGTAAATAGAGGATGGGTTTCCGTATTTTTCTGTAAAATATGGCAGCATTTCTGCCAAAACTGCTTCGTCAACGGCTGTTGTTGCCGCGTTATCTAAATAGATTCTTTTCATAAAAAGCCTCTCTTTCAATTATCCATTAAGTCTTGTAAAGACCGGTTATCTATGATGTTATTAATGCTGTCTCTGATTTCCATCCAGAGTCCTCTGGTGACACATTCTCCCGACTTTCGGCAGACATAGCCCTCAGGGCCGCCGACGCAGTCGGCCAGCTCAATAGGCCCTTCCAGCGCGCGGATAATCTCACCAACACTGATGTCCCTGGGCTCTCTTGAAAGAATGTACCCACCCTTCGCGCCTCTTAAACTGACGATTAGTCCCGCCTTTTTAAGGGTTGAAAAAAGCTGCTCCATATAGGAGTCTGAAAAATTCTGTTTTTCTGCTATCTCTTTAATTGATACTGGCCCATTGCCATATCGGCACGCCAGCTCATACATGGCCAGTACACCGTACCGGCCCTTTGTGGAGAGTCTCACTTCAGCACCTCCTTCTCAATTCCTAGTATTCCACCTGGAATTTAATAGTATTATAGCACAGTTCCGCATTAATGCAAGATAAAATTTTGTTCTTTGGCATTTTTTCAGGAAAAATTATTATTTTTCTCCAAAATAAAAACATCTGGATATAAAACTGCTATCCAGATGTTTCAATTATTTATTCTGCTTCTCTCAATCGTTCGACCAGTGTTTCCTTTTCAAAGCTGCGGAGTGCAATTTTTGAGATAAGGTATGGTACCAGGAGCAGGATTACCGCGTAGGCCAGCACATAGAAAACCGGGAACTGGTAGATCATATAGTGAACACCGAGTTTTCCGAAGGCCCAGCAGATCAGATAGCCTGCTGCGGTGCCTATGGTCAATGTAATGAGCAGATTTCCCGCGGCCAGAAGCATCCCCTCGCCAAGTACCATCTGACGGATCTGCCTGCGGCTCATACCAATGGATTCCAGCATGGCCAGTTCCTGCTTTTTAGACAGGATATTGGTAATCAGCGTATTGACAAGATTGATCATACTAAAGGCGATGATAAACAACGCCAGACCCAGCGCAGTGGCTGAGAGGGTCGCAATGCTTCCTGCATCCTGTTCTCTCTGCTCCTGAAGCGTTGACAGCACAAGATTTGGATTGCTGTCTACCAAAGCCCGCAGCGGCTCTTCAACGGCAAGTTCCATAGAAGGCTCTGTCGAAACAATAAAATCTTTATCAAGATTAAAAGGCACAATGGACTGGATCACCTCCTGAGGCATCATAAACCATCCGCTGATGGGCTTTGGATAGTCTGTACTGACCATACCTGCTATTTTCACCTCTTTGGGTATCACGGTATCGCCATTGTAAAAATAGAGGGTTAACGTATCGCCAACCTCAAAACGCCAGCCATAAATTTCCTGCACCACAGAGTTAGCCTGAAGCAGAATGGTCTCTCCCTTCAACATTGCGTCATAATCCAGGCTCCCATCCTCCAGATATTTTTCAAGCTCCTGAGCCTGCGCTCTGGTAAATGGGGAAATGTTATCCTCAACATGGACGAGATCCTTTTTAGGATAATCAAATTCAACAGAGGTCGCCTGGTTACTGCGGATACCATCTACTCCGGGGATGAACAAAATCTGGCTTTCAAGCGCTTCGGTAAAGGGGGAATTCTTCTGTAGGCCTGCCATACCGTACTCTGAGAGCTCCAGAGCGTTTCCCGAAAAAGAAACGATATATTCCGAATCTGCAAAATCGCCCTGACGTGAATACATTTCTTTATCAAAGGAATTGACAAAGGTCGCCGCTGCCATAAATAAAACGCCGCCGATCCCCAGCGAGAGAACTGTCATAAGAACTTTTTTCCGGTTTCTGGCCGAGTTCATGGCCGCGAGATGCAGCGGGCTGATTCTCCTGTGTACCTTTTTGGTTTTCTTTTTCCTGCCGCCGGAGTAAACCGAATATTTCGAAGCCTCAATGGGCGAAATCGACGCTGCAATCGAGGCAGGCTTCCGAACGGAGATCAAAACAGTGATCAGGTCAATCACGAGCACCAGCAGCGCTACCAGCAGAGTATTTAAAAAGCTCCATCCGTCAGGCTTCAGAAAATAGGCAATAACGCTGCCGATAATAACCCCCACCGGAGCCGATACGGCAAAGAGATAGATACCTTCGCGGGTAACCAGCCGCCGCACCTGTTTTTTGGTCATACCAATGGTTCGCAGCTGTCCATACTGGCGTATCCGGCCAACCACCGATATATAGAAAACACCGTAGATAACCAGAACACTGGCAAGCAGCACAACGACTCCCACACACGCAGCCAGAGCGATTTCCTGAGTATCTGCTGTCAGAGTATCCAGAAAATGATCGTTTGGATTCATGTCCTCCCGCAGTATTCCCGCGTCACCGCCGACTGAATAAATCACCGCTTTACATTCTTCCTTGCCCATCTTCTCTGCCCCTGAAAGCCGTACATAGGCCTCATAGGGAATATCCCTCATCTGTGAGCCATTTTCAGCATAGGCCTTTGAAAAAACCATGGTGTACTGCTTGCTTCCCTTCGCACCCTCCACAAAACCGCTGACCTTAAAGCTTTCCGTTGTTCCGTCCAGAAAGGTTACGGTAAATTCTGTTCCAAGCTCTGTCGGTTTTCCGATCTGTTCCAGATACGCTCTTGAGACCAGCACTTCATTTTCCTGTACTGGCAGCTTTCCGTCCAGCAGATTCATTGTCTTAATTTCCATGGAGTTGCCATCCGCATAGACAGGTGCCAGCTTATAATTGTCAATCTCTACTGCCTGTCCCCTTTTGCCGAGGGTCAGATAGGAAACACGGGAATCCTGTGACAGACGATGCAGCTGGTCATCTGTCAGATTATAGTAAATCACATGCTGTGCTCTGGCCATGGCACGCTTATCTGCTTCTTTCATCTCAACGGTGAACAGGCTCATAACCATCAGGAGGCTTACCGATAAAATAATGGTGACAGCAATGAAGGCATTGCGCATCTTGCTCGTTTTAATACTGTCCCTGGCAAGCTTTCCGATAACTTTTCCGTTATTGTTTTTCTCGTAATGCATTGTCATTACCTGCCGTTTACGATCTTGCCGTCCTCAATACGGATAACCTCATCCGCCAGCTGGGCAATCTCTTCATTGTGCGTAATCATGACAATGGTCTGGTTAAAACGAGCACTGGTTGCCTTTAAAAGGCTCAGTACATCCTGGCTGGTCCGGCTGTCCAGATTTCCGGTAGGCTCGTCCGCCAGAATAATCGCCGGCTTTGTCGCCAGCGCTCTGGCGATGGCGACACGCTGCTGCTGTCCGCCTGACAGGTTCCCTGGCAGGCTTGTCAGCTTTTCCTTAAGTCCAAGCATTTTGACAATGCCACCCACAAACCGTTTATCTGCTGTATTACCATCCAGTTCAATGGGCAGTACAATATTTTCGTACACATTAAGGATGGGCACCAGATTGTAGTTCTGGAAAATGAAGCCAATCTGGCGTCTTCTGAAAATTGTCAGCTGCTCGTCGTTCATATCTGACAGCTCTTTGCCGCCTACCTTTACACTGCCGGAGGTCGGTTTGTCCAGCCCTCCCAACATATGCAGAAGTGTTGACTTTCCACTTCCGGAGGTTCCCACAATGGCTGTGAACTTTCCTTTTTCAACCGATAAGGACACACCATCCAGTGCCTTTACCATACTCTCGCCGCTGCCATAATGCTTTTTCAAATCCGTTGTTTTTAAGATCTCCATTTTCTGTCTCCTTTATTTGCTGACTTAATCTTATCACCTGAATGTTTCAAAACCCTCTCGATTTAAAAAAAGAATGTTACAGTTTTGAGAGATTACTTATCAGCCAGTCTGATTTGGCAGAAATACTGAAAAAACAGAGCCTTCACCTTCCCGTGAGGCTACCTTGATATAGCCCTGCTCTTTCCCGATGATCTCGCGCGCCAGATAAAGCCCCACACCGATGCCTGGGGTGCTATGGACCTTGGGCTCTCTGTAAAAACGTTTAAAAATATCGTTGATATGCGTTTCGGAAACGCCGATTCCTGTATCTGCAATTTCTATTTTGGTGTACATTTCCCACTGCTCTGCTGTAACAGATACCCTGCCGCCTTCCGGTGTGTACTTAACCGCGTTTTCCAACAGATTAAAAAGCGCCTCGGCTGTCCATTTTGTGTCGTGACAAAGCTCCAGTGTCTCATCACACACAACGTTTACTGCGATCCTCTTTTTTTCTGCCGAGATGGTAATACCGCTGAGCGCCTGGGCAAGGGTTGGATAAAGGGCCTGACGCTCGGCTTTTAATACGATCTGCCCATTTTCCAGCCGTGATATTTTTGTCAGGACCTGAATCAGAAAATCGAGCTTTTCCACCTGGTTTTGAAGCCCGTCCAGAAAGAAAAGTCTTTTTTCCTCTGGCACCTGAGGGTTCGTCACGGTATCGGCATACATTTTAATATTGGCAATAGGGGTTTTAAGCTGGTGCGATATGTCTGAAACAATTCGCTGTACTGCCTGCTTCTGTTCGCCGCTCTCCTGGGTAGCCGCATTGGTAACATCATATAGCTGGTTCAGCTTCATCTGTACCTTTGAGGCAAGAGTTTCTTCCTCAAGACTGAAGTCCTGTACGCCTTCGTTCTGGATCAGGCTGTCCAGATTTGTGCAGATCTGGTCCGCAAAGTAAACAAAGCGCCGTCTGTAAATCAGCTGGAAAACATAGAGAATTCCCCAAAAAGCCACCGCGAAAATGATTGCGGCCACGCGGAGCAGGGTTCCCGTATCACGATCGGTCAGCGCAAAGACCAGCACCACAAAGGTCGCTGTCAAAATAAACATAGCTGCAATGCTGGTCCACTCCTGCAGTGCAGAAGGTATTCGTCCTTTACGCATCCTTCTCACCAGTCCATTCATAACCCATCCCATAAATTGTTTTAATATAGGCAAAGGTATCGTCTGAGATTTTTGAACGCAGCCGGCTGACGTTGATGGTAAGGGTATGCTCATCGACGAAGTTTCCCTCATTGTCCCACAAGCTTTCCAAAAGCATTTTTCGGGTCAGTACCTTTCCGGGATTTTTGCAGAAAAGCTGCAGGAGCTTAAACTCTGTCGGTGTCAGCACCAGAGGCTTTTCATTTTTAGTGGCTGTCCGCTTTTCAAAATCAATCTCCAGGTTTCCGCAGATAAACAGTTCTTTTCTGCTGACCTCCGTTCTTCTGAAAACCGCATTAATCCGTTTAATCACAATCTTTATATT
>ERZ894183.1422-NODE-1422-length-12982-cov-5.635569_pt1 | contig 12982 bp, 17 predicted proteins | sample MGYA00380279_ERZ894183 | MGnify/ENA primary metagenome ERZ894183 (study PRJEB32331, sample SAMN06328422) | human gut metagenome | biome: human gut microbiome; feature: stool | host: Homo sapiens | collected 2013-06-26 ... | reverse complement strand
CTAGGCACCTCCTACAGTACTTCCGGAGCTAAAGAAACAATCTTCATGAAGCGTTCGGTACGCAGTTCACGCGTAACCGGCCCGAAGATACGTGTTCCGATCGGTTCCAGTTTGTTGTTAAGCAAAACAGCAGCATTGCCGTCAAAGCAGATAGAAGAGCCGTCAGGACGACGAACGCCTTTAGCAGTTCTAACAACAACGGCAGAGTAGACTTCGCCTTTTTTGACGCGGCCGCGCGGAGCTGCATCTTTGACGGTCACTTTGATAATGTCGCCAATATTAGCGTAACGGCGTTTGGAGCCGCCCAACACTTTAATACATTGAACTGAACGTGCACCGGTGTTGTCGGCTACGTCCAGATTAGATTGCATCTGAATCATGGTTTTATATATTCCAACTTATTCCGAGTTCGACGCGATTCGCGGCGCTCGGCCAGTTTTGGTCCCGTCCGGGAGAAGAGTTTCCAATTCAATCTCACAGATACCCGCAAGCTTTGTGGGTTGTTCAAAAAAACCGGAACCCCAAGAACCTCTAACTACTTAATCCGAAAGAAATTCTTTCGCAAAAAGAATTAGAGAGCCGCAAGTATATCCGATATACGGATAACATTGCAAGCTCTCTAAAGTGCTTATTAAGATCTATTTACAAATCAATTAGATTTCAGCACGTTCGACGATCTTGGAAACTGTCCAGGATTTCGTACGGGAAATCGGACGTGTTTCGGAGATTTCGACGATATCGCCTTCTCTAACGTCATTGTTTTCGTCATGAACATGATACTTCTTGCTCTTGACGACGATCTTTCCGATCGGGTGTTTAACCTTACGTTCGACAAGAACCGTAACAGTCTTGTCCATCTTGGTGCTAATAGCTTTGCCGATCAGCGTGCGTGTCAGTTTGTTTTCGCTCATTTCGTCGCTGCCTTCTGAGCAAGAATCGTACGGACGCGGGCGATATCGCGGCGTGTCTGACGAATCAGGCTCGTGTTTTCAAGTTGCTGATGAGACTTCTGCATGCGCAGATTAAACTGGGCTTTCAGAAGATCCTGCAGTTCTTTGTTAAGCGCAGCTTCGTCCATAGCGCGTAAATCTTTGGCTTTCATTCTGCACTCCTATTACTGGCCGATTTGACGTGTAACGAACATGGACTTGAGCGGAAGCTTGGCCGCAGCAAGGCGGAAAGCTTCACGAGCAAGTGCTTCATCAACACCGTCAAGTTCATAAATGACGCGGCCCGGCTGAACCAGAGCAACCCAGAATTCGGGATTGCCTTTACCATTACCCATACGGACTTCAGCCGGTTTGGAGGAAATGGGTTTGTCCGGGAAGACGCGGATCCATACACGGCCGCCGCGCTTGATGTGACGAGTGATCGCACGACGGGCAGCTTCGATCTGACGAGCTGTCAGACGACCGCGTTCTGTAACTTTCAGACCGAACTGGCCGAAAGAAACCTTAGCACCTCTCTGGGCCAGACCGTAGTTACGGCCTTTCTGGTCCTTACGGTACTTAGTTCTGTTTGGTTGAAGCATGTTTATTCTCCTTCCTTAGCAGCGGCTGCGGGAGCGGGTTTGCGCGGAGCGCGAGCCTGCTTGCCTTCAGCGCCGTCGGCCTGCTTGCGAGGACGGCGGTTGGCCGGCTTGCCGGGACGACGGTTGCGGCGGTCTTCGCGTTCGGCCGGAGCTTCGGCAGCAACATCCTTACCGGTGTTGTCGCCTTTGTAAACCCAAACCTTAACGCCGATGATGCCGTAAGTTGTCTGAGCTTCAGAGAAGCCGTAGTCGATGTCGGCACGAAGAGTATGCAGAGGTACACGACCTTCACGATACCATTCGGTACGGGCGATTTCAGCACCGTTCAAACGGCCGGAGGACATGATCTTGATACCAAGAGCGCCCTGACGCATTGCGTTCTGCATGGCACGCTTCATAGCGCGACGGAACATAATACGTTTTTCGAGCTGCTGAGTGATGCTGTCGGCGATGAGCTGAGCATCGAGGTCAGGACGGCGGATCTCTTCGATATTGACATGGACGGGAACGCCCATCAATTTCTGGAGTTCGGCCTTCAGAACTTCAATGTCTTCACCTTTCTTACCGATCACAACGCCCGGACGAGCGGAGAAAATTGTGATGCGAGCGTTCTTAGCGGGACGCTCGATAAGAATACGACCTACAGAGGCGTTCTTGAGCTTTTTGCCCAGGTAATCGCGAACTTTGAGGTCTTCAGCCAATGTGCGGGCAAAATCGCGGCCAGTAGCATACCAACGGGAAGTCCAGTCGTGTGTTACGGGAAGGCGAAAGCCTGTCGGATTAATTTTCTGTCCCATGGGTCACCTATTATTTCTTCGCCGGGGTATCACCGACCGTCACGTAGATGTGGCAAGTCTGTTTACCGATACGGGCACCGCGGCCTTTTGCTCTTGCAGAGAAACGACGGAGAGTCGTGGCTTTCTCAACATAGATAGAAGTCACACGGAGTTCGTCAATGTCTGCACCGTTGTTGTGTTCGGCATTGGCAATAGCAGAATCGAGAGCTTTGCGGATGATGCCGGCAGCTTTCTTCTGCGTGAAAGAAAGAATGTTCAGGGCCTTGTCAACGGGCTTACCGCGGACAAGATCCGCAACCAAATGGCCTTTCTGAGCCGAGAGGCGAACTCCACGTACGATTGCTGTGGTTTCCATTGTTATTACCTCTTAGCTGGAGCAGCCTTCTTATCAGCTGCGTGGCCTTTGAAAGTACGGGTCAATGCAAATTCACCCAGCTTATGGCCAACCATGTTTTCATTGATAAAAACCGGCACATGCTGACGTCCGTTGTGGACGGCAATTGTTAAACCGATAAATTCAGGAAGAATTGTCGAGCGACGAGACCAGGTCTTGATAGGACGCTTGTCACGGCTAGCTTGAGCGGCTTCGACTTTCTTCAGTAAGGATCCGTCAACGAACGGTCCCTTCTTAAGCGAACGAGACATTCAGGCCCCCTTACTTGCGATAGCGACGCGACACGATCATGTTGTCGGTGCGCTTGTTGTTACGAGTACGATAACCCTTGGTGAGCTGGCCCCAAGGTGTGACAGGAGCGCGACCGGTACCGGTACGACCTTCACCACCACCGTGCGGATGGTCAACAGGGTTCATCACAACGCCGCGGACGGTCGGACGAATACCGCGCCAACGCTTGGCACCGGCTTTTCCGAGTTCACGCAGACTGTTTTCTTCATTACCGACGGTACCGATCGTTGCACGGCATTCGATTAGAATGCGGCGAACTTCACCGGAACGCAGACGGATCTGAGCGTAAGCACCTTCGCGAGCAAGCAGCTGAGCGAATGCACCGGCGGCACGAACCATCTGAGCACCTTTACCGGGCTTCATTTCGATGTTGTGAATCGTGGAGCCGACGGGAATGTTGCGCAGGGGAAGAGCATTACCGATTTTGATCGGAGCTTCCTGACCGCTCATGATTTCATCGCCGGCTTTCAGGCCCTTCGGAGCGATGATGTAGCGGCGTTCGCCGTCCTTATAGAGGACAAGAGCGATGTTGGCGGAGCGGTTCGGATCGTATTCGAGACGCTCAACAATAGCGGGAATACCGTCTTTATCGCGCTTGAAGTCGATGATACGGTAGGCCTTCTTGTGGCCGCCGCCTTGATGGCGAACAGTGATACGGCCGAAGTTGTTACGACCGGATCCGCGGTTCTTCTTTTCTACGAGGGCTGCAAAAGGTTTGCCTTTGTGCAGTTCCGGGTTCACAACCTTAACGGCGTGACGACGACCGGCAGATGTAGGTTTCAGTTTAATCAGAGCCATTACTTCACCTCTGCGAAGTTAATTTCCTGACCTTCTTCCAAGCAAACATAGGCCTTGCGAACGTCATTGCGTTTGCCGGGGAAACGACCGTTGCGTTTCTGTTTGCCCTTAAGGTTCAGCATTTGGACGCCTTTGACCTTCACTTTGAAAAGTAATTCAACGGCGGCTTTCACATCTTCTTTGGTAGCTTCGGGAACTACACGGAAGACGTACTGATTGTTCTTTTCACCGATTCTGGTGCTCTTTTCAGAGACGATAGAACCGAGGATTGCTTTGTAAAGGAAATCTTGGCTCATCCCCACATCTCCTCAAGTTTGCTGATTGCTGCTTTAGTAACAACAACGGAATCAAAGTGAACCAGGGAGACCGGATCAGCATAACGCGGCTCGACAACCCAAACGTTCTTCAGGTTGCGGCTGGCGAGATCCAGATTTTCGCTGATTTCGTCAGTGATGATAAGAGCGCTGTTCAGACCCATGGCTTTGAGCTTGTTAGCAAAGTTCTTAGTCTTGGGTGTGTCAACGTCAATGTTCTCCACAACGACGAGACGACCGTCGATAGCTAACTTGGAGAGAATGCAGGCCATAGCGCCGCGCATCATCTTCTTGTTAACTTTCTGTGTGAAGTTTTCATCGGGTGTGTTGGGGAAAGCTCTGCCGCCTCCGCGCCATACCGGAGAGGAAGACATACCGGCACGTGCACGGCCTGTGCCTTTCTGGCGCCAGGGTTTGCGTGTAGAGTGGTGAACAGCTTCACGAGTCAGCTGTGCACGGGTTCCGAGACGAGCGTTGGCTTGATAAGCAACAACGATCTGGTGAACCAGTGCTTCATTGTATTCACGACCGAAAACGGTGTCGGCAGCCGCAAGGGTTGCGGTCTGCTGGCCCTGATCGTTTACGACTTTCAGTTCCATAAATCGCTCCTTAGGCTTTGGCCTTAACAGCCGGACGGATGATTACTTCGCCGTTGGCGCAGCCGGGAACGGCTCCGCGGACCAGGATCAATTGACGATCGGCGTCCACACGGGCGATAACCAAGTTCTGAGTTGTGCGCTGGACATCACCGAGGTGACCGGCCATACGCTTGCCAGGGAAAACACGGCCCGGATCCTGACGGTTACCGATAGAACCGGGGGCGTTTGTAGACACGGAGTTACCGTGGCTGGCGCGGTTGGAAGAGAAGTGATGACGCTTGATTGCGCCGGCAAAACCCTTACCGATTGTTGTACCCGTAACGTCAACTTTCTGACCTTCGGAGAACATATCGATGGAAAGAGTCTGACCGACTTTCATTTCGCCGATCTTGTCTTCTTCAACATGGAATTCTTTGAGCATGGAGCCTGCTTCGACACCAGCTTTTTCAAACTGGCCTTTAAGAGGCTTGCTCACACGCGACGGCTTTTTGGAGCCGAAGGCGACTTGCACTGCATTGTAGCCGTCAGTCTCAACCGTTTTTACCTGTGTAATGCGGTTGTTCGACACTTCGAGCACGGTTACCGGAATGGAAACACCATCTTCGGTAAAGATGCGCGTCATGCCGATCTTGCGACCGACGAGGCCGAGCTTCTCACTCATTATTATCTCCACCCAGGCTGCGATTGGCCTGGACAAGTTAGAAAAAGTCACCGAAAAAGAATAGCGGTGACCACGAAAGGCACGCATTGTACATCGTGATGTTCAAAAAAGCAAATATTCTCCTTCAATTCATAGAGTTATCAATTGTAAGGTGACTAAATATTCTTCTAATTAGGTCCGTCTTGACCTTTTTTCCTCTCTTCGCCCGAATCCTCCGTAAAGGTTTGACAAGATCTTTAATAATTTGATACCTTAATTTCCGCACCCCGTTCGCCGCCCTGCTGTTCTTGCGGCGAATCGGCGCGAAGCCCGTCTCTTCGGGCAATGCGCATCCTAATGATCCGGTTCATCTCCATTTCGCTTCTCTTCAGCTCCTCTTTGAGCCGAAGTTTTAAAGAGCCGGAAATATAATCTTTACAATTACTAACTTATTTATCCGTTTCATCTTTATAAGAAAATGCAATCTAAAAAGATCATTCTTTCTCTGATTGCCGCGCTCGCCTTTACAGCGGGTCCAGCAACAGCTTCCGACGTATACAGCGTGGATACGTTTGCGATCGGAACGTTAATTAACGGCCAATTTAAGGTCGACAGTAAAGAGAAAGCTGAAGCCTGCTACAAGATCCTGAATGATGAAACACGCCGCCTTGAATACATCCTCTCTGCCTACGATCCGGACAGCGATGTCACGCGATTGAATCAGCACCCCGGCGAATGGATTCAAATTGAACCGGAAACCTTTGAGGTGTTAAACGGTTCTAAAACGATCGCCGCACTCACACACGGAACTTTCGATCCGACGGTCGGCGCATTGGTAAAACTTTGGAGTGTGGATCAGCCCGAACACCGCGTCCCGAGTGAAGCTGAAATCAAAAGAGCTTTAATTAATGTCGACTACAACCTGATCGACGCTAAAAAGGAAAACGGCAGATATTTCGGCAAGATCGGTAAGAAGCAGTCCGTCGCTTTCGGCGCCATCGGCAAGGGCTATATCGCTGACAAGGTCATTAATAAACTCAAGCAAGGCGGATGCGGAGACTCTCTGGTGAGTCTCGGCGGCAATGTCATCGGTTCCGGAACCAACGGTTCGGACAAACCTTGGTCTATCGGTCTCCAAAGGCCCGATAAAGAAAGAGGCGAATATTTCGCGGTCGTCCCCTTAAAGGACACTTCAGTCGTCACCTCAGGCGACTATGAAAAGTTCTTCATTAAAGACGGCGTTAAATACCATCACATCCTGAATCCGAAAACCGGCAAACCCGTTCCCGCCACTTTATCTTCAGTGACGATCATTGATGACAATTCAGCTAAAGCTGACGCTTTGTGCACTGCCCTCTTCGTCATGGGCTGGTCCGGCGCAATTGAGTATCTTCAGAAGCATCCGGATCTGAAAGCCGTATTACTCTCCGAAGACCTCAAGCATGTCGCTATGACCAATTCGGCGTCCAAGATCGTCAATATCATCGACAAAGATATGACAGTCGACATCATTCCGCCGAAGGGCAAGATTGCCTTTGCCGATCTCAAACAAAAATAAAGACTTCAAATTGCAAAAAGCGCTCAGGGAACTTCAATTCCCGAGCGCTTTTCTCTTGGGTAAAAAACGGGCCCTTAGAACTTTCATTCAAAGGGCCTGTTTAATTTAGTCAACCTTATTACTGGACTTTGATTTCAACGTCCACGCCGGCAGGCAGGTCGAGCTTCATCAGAGCGTCAACAGTCTTGTCTGTCGGATCGATGATGTCCATCAATCTCTGATGAGTTCTGATTTCAAGCTGATCGCGGCTGGTCTTGTTGAGGTGCGGGCCGAAGAATATCGAAGCGCTGGATGCGTGTGGGCAGAGGGATCGGACCTCTGACAACAGCACCGGTTCTCTTGCCGGTATCAACAATTTCAAGAGCAGACTGATCGATCAGTTTGTAATCAAATGCCTTGAGGCGAATACGAATACGTTGGCTTTGCATTATTTATCCTTTAAAGAACGAGGGGCCGAAGCCTTCTTCGGCCCGCGATTCGAAATGAGTTAATTAACCGACGATCTTAGAAACAACGCCGGCACCGACTGTGTGGCCGCCTTCACGAATAGCGAAGCGGAGGCCTTCTTCCATAGCAATCGGAGCAATCAGCTTAACGTCCATACGGATGTTGTCGCCGGGCATAACCATTTCAACGCCTTCCGGCAGTTCGATCGTTCCGGTAACGTCAGTTGTACGGAAGTAGAACTGAGGACGATAGCCTTTGAAGAACGGTGTGTGACGGCCGCCTTCTTCCTTAGTCAGAACGTAAACTTCTGCCTGGAATTCGGTGTGCGGAGTGATCGTGCCGGGTTTGGCAAGAACCTGACCGCGTTCGACGTCTTCACGCTTTGTACCGCGGAGCAGAACACCGATGTTGTCACCGGCCTGACCCTGATCAAGCAGCTTACGGAACATTTCGACGCCCGTGCAGGTTGTCTTCTGAGTCGGACGGATACCGACGATTTCGAGTTCGTCGCCGACTTTGACGATACCGCGTTCAACACGGCCGGTAACAACGGTACCGCGGCCGGAGATGGAGAACACGTCTTCAACCGGCATAAGGAACGGCTGGTCGATAGCACGTTCCGGAGTCGGGATGTAGCTGTCGAGTGTGTCGGCAAGCTTCAGGATGGATTCTTCACCCATCGGGCCTTTGTCGCCGTCGAGAGCCATACGAGCAGAACCCTTGATGATAGGAATATCGTCGCCGGGGAAGTCGTAGTTGCTCAGGAGTTCGCGAACTTCCATTTCAACCAGTTCAAGCAGTTCTTCGTCATTGACGAGGTCGCACTTGTTCAGGTAAACGATGATGTAGGGAACACCGACCTGACGGGCAAGAAGGATGTGCTCACGGGTCTGAGGCATAGGACCGTCGGAAGCGGCAACAACCAGAATAGCGCCGTCCATCTGAGCAGCACCGGTAATCATGTTCTTGACGTAGTCGGCATGGCCCGGGCAGTCAACGTGTGCGTAGTGACGGCTTTCGGTTTCGTATTCGACGTGAGCGGTGTTAATCGTAATACCGCGAGCTTTTTCTTCAGGAGCTGCGTCGATCTGGTCGTAGGCTTTGGCTTCACCGCCGAACTTCTTGGAAAGAACGGTTGTGATAGCGGCTGTAAGGGTTGTCTTACCATGGTCAACGTGACCGATTGTGCCAACGTTTACATGGGGCTTAGTACGTTCGTACTTTTCTTTTGCCATTTTTAATCCTTAAATATTAAATAAAAGAACAGCGTTTAAAAATTACTTCGTTTTTGCTTCAATCACAGCTTCGGCAACGTTCTTCGGAGCTTCAGCGTAATGTTTGAATTCCATTGTGTAGGAAGCACGACCTTGAGTCAGAGAACGGAGCTGTGTAGCATAACCGAACATTTCAGACAGCGGAACTTCAGCCTTAACAGCTTTGCCTCCGCCGGGCAAGTCGTCCATACCCTGGATCACACCGCGGCGAGAAGAAAGGTCGCCCATGACGTCGCCCATCTTTTCTTCCGGGGTTTCAACTTCAACAGCCATGATCGGCTCAAGCAGAACCGGGCTGGCATTGCGCATACCTTCTTTGAAAGCCATAGAACCGGCCATCTTGAAGGCGTTTTCGTTAGAGTCCACTTCATGGTAAGAACCGAAGTGGAGTGTTGCCTTAACGTCAACAACCGGGTAACCGGCCAGAACACCGGACTTCATGGTGTCTTCGATACCCTTCTGAACGGCAGGAATGTATTCGCGGGGAACAACACCGCCCTTGATAGCATCGACGAACTCGTAGCCCTTGCCGGGGTTCGGTTCGAGCTTCAGAACAACGTGGCCGTACTGACCACGGCCGCCGGACTGCTTAACAAACTTAGCTTCGGCGTTCTCAACAGTAGAACGGATGGTTTCACGGTAGGCAACCTGAGGTTTGCCGACTGTGGCTTCAACGTTGAACTCACGACGCATACGGTCGACAAGAATGTCGAGGTGGAGCTCACCCATACCGGAAATAATGGTCTGACCGCTTTCTTCGTCAGTACGGACACGGAAAGACGGATCTTCCTGAGCCAGACGGTTAAGAGCGATACCCATTTTTTCCTGGTCGGCCTTAGTCTTGGGCTCAACAGCCTGAGAAATAACCGGTTCTGGGAATTCCATCTTTTCAAGGATGATCGGATGGTCGATAGCGCAGAGTGTATCGCCGGTGGTCACTTCTTTCAGACCGACGGCAGCTGCGATGTCGCCTGCGAGAACTTCCTTGATTTCTTTACGTTCGTTAGCGTGCATCTGCAGCAAACGACCGATACGTTCTTTCTTACCCTTGACGGAGTTCAGAACGGTGTCGCCGGAGTTAACAACGCCGGAGTACACGCGAAGGAAGGTCAGCTGACCGACGAACGGGTCAGTCATGATCTTGAAGGCAAGAGCGGAGAACGGCTCTTTATCATCAGCCTTACGACTAGCGACAGAATCGTCATCAGGATCAACACCTTGGACCGGAGGAATGTCAACCGGGCTCGGAAGCAGTTCAATAACAGCGTCAAGCATGCGCTGAACACCCTTGTTCTTGAACGCTGTACCGCAGAGCATCGGCTGAATTTCGTTGGCGATGGTACGCAGACGCAGACCCTTGTTGATGTCGGCCTCGGAGAGGTCGCCGTCGTTCAGGTACTTGTCCATCAGTTCTTCGTTAGCTTCGGCAGCAGCTTCAACCATGTTGCTGCGCCATTTTTCGGTTTCTTCAACCAGCTCGGCGGGAACGTCTTCGAATTTGAACTTCATGCCCTGAGAAGCTTCATCCCAAATGATGGCTTTTCTCTTGGCCAGATCGATAACGCCTTTGAAAGTGTCTTCAGCACCGATAGGAATAACGATAGGTACAGGATTAGCTTTCAGACGAGTCTTCATCTGATCGTAAACTTTGAAGAAGTTTGCGCCTGTACGGTCCATCTTGTTCACGAAAGCAAGACGGGGAACTTTGTATTTGTTAGCCTGACGCCAAACAGTTTCGGATTGAGGCTGGACACCGCCGACAGCACAGTAAACCATGCAGGCACCGTCCAGAACACGCATGGAACGTTCAACTTCAACAGTGAAGTCAACGTGTCCCGGGGTATCAATAATGTTGATACGGTGTTCGGGATGGTTCATGTCCATACCGCGCCAGAAAGCAGTAGTAGCAGCGGAGGTAATCGTAATGCCGCGTTCCTGTTCCTGTTCCATCCAGTCCATGGTCGCAGCGCCATCGTGCACTTCGCCAATCTTGTGATTAACGCCGGTGTAGAACAGAATGCGTTCCGTGGTGGTTGTTTTGCCCGCGTCGATGTGCGCGGAAATGCCGATATTGCGATAACGCTCAATCGGAGTTTTGCGAGCCATGTTTCTATCCTCTGATAATGGGGAGAGCCCGCCGGGCCTCCCCTCTTGAAAAAGAAATTAGTTAAAACGGAAGTGAGAGAAGGCCTTGTTGGCTTCAGCCATACGATGAACTTCTTCACGCTTCTTCATAGCACCGCCGCGGCCTTCAGAGGCGTCGATAAGCTCGCCGGCCAAGCGGAGCGGCATAGATTTTTCACTTCTGCCCTTAGCAGCTTCACGCAGCCAGCGCATGGCCAGAGCCATACGACGGACAGGTCTAACTTCGACCGGAACCTGGTAGTTGGCACCGCCGACACGGCGGGACTTAACTTCAACCAGCGGACGAACATTGTTCAAAGCGTTTGTGAACACTTCGAGGGGATCTTTACCAGACTTGTTCTGGATTTCTTCCAAAGCGCCATACACGATGCGTTCTGCAACGGCTTTCTTGCCGTCAAGCATGATCATGTTGACGAATTTGGTGATCTCAACGGAACCGAATTTAGGATCCGGGAGAACTTCACGTTTAGGTACTTCGCGACGACGGGGCATGTTTACCTCAGTTTTGTCTTCAGTCAAATAATTTGAAAATGCATTTCCATCATGAAAATGCGACTTACTCGGTCATAAAAAGAGACCGTTACCGGGTGCGATCCGGTATTAAGCCTGTTTAGGACGCTTTGCGCCGTATTTAGAACGAGATTGCTTACGATCCTTGACACCCTGAGTATCAAGAGAGCCGCGGACGACGTGGTAACGAACGCCCGGCAAGTCCTTCACACGACCGCCGCGAATCAAAACGACGCTGTGTTCCTGAAGATTGTGGCCTTCACCTCCGATATAGGAGATGACTTCAAAGCCGTTGGTCAGGCGCACCTTGGCAACTTTACGAAGAGCGGAGTTCGGCTTCTTCGGAGTTGTTGTGTAAACACGGGTGCAGACACCGCGTTTCTGCGGGCAGTTGTTGAGCGCAGGGCTCTTGCTCTTTTCAATAGCTCTCTCGCGAGGCTTACGCACTAATTGGTTAATGGTCGGCATAAAGTCCGTATCCGAAACGATTAGAAAAACCACTCTTTTGACGGAGTGGAGGTTAATAAAAAACTTTAAGGAAAATGCGCGGACTCTGCGCGAAAGGACGTGCTGCACGGCAGCCGAGAAAGAGCGCAGAAACCCGGGCGGGATTCCGAAAAGTTCCGCATTATTGCGCAAATTCAACCAATTGTCAAACTTTTCTATTTAGCTGAATAGGTTAGCAATTGTATTCAGCGTTTTTCAAAAACCAAAAAAGCGGCCTTTCAGCCGCTTTTTTGGAGGAGTTAAAACCTAATTAGTTGTGATAGCTTTTGCTCTCACCGGTCACTTCTGCTTCGGGAATCGCAGGAACATCGCTCACGATGTTCTCGTTTCCGACATAAGCTTCGGAAGTTTCGATCTCATTGTCGTACTTGAAAGCATCGCGGTCGTGTCTGGCTCTGTGATAGGCCAAACCGGTACCGGCAGGAATCAAGCGGCCGACAATCACGTTTTCCTTCAGGCCGCGCAGTTCATCACGTTTGCCCATGATGGCTGCTTCGGTAAGCACTCGGGTCGTTTCCTGGAAGGAAGCGGCAGAGATGAAGGAGTCCGTAGACAAGCTGGCCTTGGTAATACCAAGAAGCAGATTGTCGTAAGTGGCGGGACGCTTGTTCTCGGCAAGAGCTTTTTCGTTCTCATCGAGCATTTCACTGCGTTCGACCTGTTCACCGGTGATGAACTTGGTGTCGCCCGGATCGGTAATGACAACGCGGCGAAGCATCTGGCGAACAATCACTTCAATATGTTTGTCGCTGATCTTCACACCCTGCAGACGGTACACAGCCTGGACTTCGTCAACAATGTAGCGAGCCAGAGCTTCGATACCCTGAAGTCTCAGGATGTCATGCGGATCGGCAGGACCGTCAACAATGACTTCGCCCTGGTGAACCACCTGACCGTCGTGAACCAGAATGTCCTTATCCTTAGGAATAAGAAATTCATGATCCTGACCCTGGGTGTCAGTAATGATCAGACGCTGTTTGCCCTTGGTTTCCTTACCGAAGGTAACGGTACCGCTTGCCTCGGCAAGAATACCTGCGTCCTTCGGAGAGCGGGCTTCGAAGAGCTCGGCAACACGCGGCAGACCGCCGGTAATGTCTCGAGTCTTCTGGCTTTCCGTCGGAATTCTGGCAAGCACGTCACCGACCTTGGCTTCGTCACCGTCATGAACGATGATGAG
>ERZ894183.1410-NODE-1410-length-13075-cov-5.886175_pt1 | contig 13075 bp, 9 predicted proteins | sample MGYA00380279_ERZ894183 | MGnify/ENA primary metagenome ERZ894183 (study PRJEB32331, sample SAMN06328422) | human gut metagenome | biome: human gut microbiome; feature: stool | host: Homo sapiens | collected 2013-06-26 ... | reverse complement strand
TTCTTTTTCTGCTCCAGCTCATCTGTAAGGGCTTTCTGCTTGTCACGCAACTCGGCCGCGCGCTCGAAGTCCTGCTCGTTGACGGCAGCCGCCTTATCAATCTCGACTTCCTTGATGCGCTTTTCCATCTCCTGCAGGTCTTCCGGCGCAGTGAATGTTCTGAGACGCACACGGGACGCCGCTTCATCGACGAGGTCGATGGCCTTATCCGGCAGGTAACGGTCTGCAATGTAGCGCGAGGAGAGCTTAACGGCGCTCTCAATGGCTTCATCGGTAATCTGTACTTTATGGTGCGCCTCGTAGCGATCTTTCAGACCTTCAAGGATTTGCACCGCTTCTTCTTCGGTCGGCTCACCGACATGTACCGGCTGGAAACGACGCTCCAACGCGGCGTCTTTTTCAATGTACTTTCTGTACTCGTTGATGGTCGTCGCACCGATGACCTGGAAGTCACCGCGCGCCAGAGCCGGCTTTAAGATATTGGCGGCATCGGCAGAGCCCTCTGCGGAGCCTGCACCAATGATGGTGTGCAGCTCATCGATGAACAAAATGACGTTGCCGTCCTTCTTCACTTCGTCGATGGCGGACTTGATACGCTCTTCAAAATCGCCACGGTACTTAGAGCCTGCGACCATACCGGTAAGATCAAGAGCCACCAGACGCTTGCCTTTCAGCAGCTCCGGCACCTCGCCTTCATGAATCTTCAGCGCCAAGCCTTCCGCAACGGCGGTCTTGCCGACGCCCGGTTCACCGATGAGCACCGGATTATTCTTCGTACGACGAGACAAGATCTGAATGACACGTTCAATCTCGTTATGACGGCCGATGACCGGGTCAATCTTGCCTTCGGCTGCGAGCTTTGTCAGGTCGCGGCCAAACTTTTCAAGTGCACTGCCGCCTTCCTTTTCGCCGTTTTCGTCCTTCGGGTACGCATTGCCGGAAGCTTTATCGACGGTATAACCGTCGGAAAGCGCCGAGGACAACGCATTTGCAACGCTCTGCGGGTCAACGCCGAGCATTTGCAGGAAACGCACCGCAAAGCTTTCACCGTCTTCAATGATGGCGATGAGCAGGTGCTCCGTGCCGACGTAGTTGCTGCCGAGCTTGGAGGCCGCGAGCTTTGCCATCTGCAAAATGCGCTTTGTGCGCGGGGTGAAATATGCGGTGGTGAGGTTTGTCGGCGAAGAAGTGCCAATCTTCTCCTGCATCAGGCGTTCGTAATCGTCTGCCGTGATGCCGAGCTTATTCAGCACGTTGAACGCAACGCCGCTGCCCTCTGCAATCAAGCCGTAGAGCACGTGCTCACTGCCGATGTAATTGTGGCCAAGTTCCTCCGCCTTTTCGATGGCGCGGTTCATGGCATTGTTTGCTTTCTCTGTAAAACCTGTGAATCTATACATATAAATCCGTCCTTTCGATCACTGCCGTATCGCAGTTCTCTTTACTGATTTTCTATTATTGAAGCGCTTTGAGGGCTTTGCGCACCTCGTCTGCGCGGAGAATGTCTCTTTGCCCCGCCGAAAGGTTGCTGCCGTGTGCGGCTGCCATGGTGGCCGGCTGTACCGCTACGGTCAGTGTGTGAATATCTTCAAGCGTTATACCGCTTAAAAGCTTTTCCGCAATACCGAAACGCACATTGGAGATAAGCTTCATATACTCATCGCAGGAAAGCAGCCGTGCGTTTTTCAGCACGCCGGCGGAGCGGCCTACTTTGTCCTGCACATTGATGTTCTTGCTGAGCGAAGCACGCGTTTTGCGCTCTTCGGAAATGAGCTGCATCGTAATGTTCTGCAAGTTTTCCACAGCCTCTTTTTCGCTGAGACCCAGTGTAATCTGGTTTGAAAGCTGATACATGGCGCCGATGACATTGCTGCCTTCTCCGTATGTACCGCGGATCACAAGGCCGAGCTTCGAAAGATTCGTGGAGATTCTGGACATTGCGCCGTTTTCGGTGAGCGCCGGCAGATGCAGCATCACAGAGGCCCGCATGCCGGTGCCGAGGTTCGTCGGGCACTGGGTTAGGTAACCGAGCTCGGAATCAAACGCAAAACGCAGCGATTCGTTTAAAAGCGTATCGATGCGGTCTGCCATTTCGGCAGCTTCGCTGAGCGCAAGACCCTCATGCAGCACTTGAATACGCACGTGGTCTTCTTCGTTCACCATAATGGAGATGCGCTCGTCCTTTGAGATGAGGAATCCGCGTCCCTTTGCGTTTGCGATGAACTCCGGGCTGACGATGTGGCGTTCCACAAGTGACACCGCCTGCTCGTTGCTGAGGTCATCCATCTGCACGAAGTCGAAATCCGATGCGATGGCGCTGTTGCCGCTGAGGATCGCATCGCGTACGCGGCGCTCTACGGCTGCTTTCTGGTCAGGCGTCATGCGGTTTGGGAACGGCATATCTGCAAGGTTTCTTGCCAGACGCACACGCGTGCTGATGACAACGTCACTTTCTTTACCTGCTTTTTCATACCATTTCTTTTCTTCGTTAAGCATGGTTCCCATCTCCTTTCTCCATTTCTTTGATTTCGTCACGCAGCTCAGCTGCATGCTCGAAGTCCTGCTTTTCGATTGCTTCTTTCAGTTCCGCACGTTTCTTTTCAATCGGCGTGGGTTCTTCTACAACGGCAATCTTACCTGCCGGTTCCACAATGCGCAGCGCATTGCTTCCGGGTACTTTGCCCTTGTGCTTTGCTGCACCGTGGATGCGGTGGATAGTCGGCATCAGGCGGTCACGGAACACATTGTAACACTCTGCGCAGCCGATCTTGCCGCTTTCTGCAATCTCCTCAAAGGAAGCACCGCATTTCGGGCAGCGCATCGCATTACTGCGCCCGGTCGGCGCACCGATGAAGCTGCCGAGCAGATTGTTGAAATCAAAGTCCATATCATCAAAGTTAAAAAAGCTCTTGTAGCCTTTTGCCCTTGCACATTCCGAGCAAAGGTCATATTCCGCCAACTTGCCGTTGACGATGGTTTTAATGTGGGTCGTTGCCGGATTCTTTCCGCAGTTCTGACACATCATAAGTCATCCCGTCCTTTCAAAATGGCTTTTTATACATTTAGTACGAGCAACATGTTTTTGAAGATCGATGCCCGCAGTTGATCTCGAATTTCTTTTGGCGCCGGTGCAAGTGCCGAATCCGAAAGCCCTGCCATCATCAGGTGAGCGTCGGATTCGGACGCAACGCCCGTTTCCACAAGATTCCGCAGCATGGCGCGCATAGAAGCCGCGTCCAACTTAGGCCCGATGGAATTGACAATGTGCATGATTAAATCGGATTTTGTCATGCTCCGGCGAATGATGCGAATGTAACCGCCGCCGCCTCGCCTGCTCTCTACGATATATCCCTGCTCCGGTGTGAAGCGGGACGTGATGACGTAGTTGATTTGGCTCGGTACGCAGCCCAGCGTGTTTGCAAGCTCATTACGCTGGATCTCCGCGATGCCGTTTTCATCATTGAGCATTTGTAAGATGTAATTCGCAACGCTGTCGCTGATTCGCATTTCTGATCGCCTCTTGTCCTTTCTTTGTCTTTGACTTTCTTTGACTTTAATTATAAGCAAAACGGATGTATTGTCAAGCGTGATTTTGGACGATTTTCAGGAATTACATTAAATTATCTCTCTGTTTCAAATTATTTTTCGATAACACTAATTGAAACACCTAAATTTAAAAAGTTTTTAAAGTTTTGTTTTGAGCATCACACATTTCCCCCACTTTCATATTCTGTACTGTAAACGAAAGGAGGCGTTCAATCATGTGTAACGGTTTTGGCGGAGGTTGCTCTTGGATCATCATTATCATATTGATCCTCTTGTGCTGCGGCGGCTGTGGCTGCGGTAACGATTGCGGCTGCAACAACTGTGGTGGCTGCAACAACGGCTGCGGCGGCTGTGGCTGCTGATCGGTCGATCGCATAATATAGAAGCAAGCCGACTGCTTTCACTCAGTCGGCTTGCCGTTTTATAAATAACATGTAAAGCGATAAAACTTTACACATTGCCGAGCATATAAAGAAAAGCTGTGCACTCCATTAGAATGCACAGCTTAATTTTAGGACTATGAAAAGTAATTTAGCTTTACAGGCAGCTCGGGACTTTGTAGCCGTATGTATTCTTCTTATAGTTGCCGTTAGAGGGCGATGCCTCGGCGTAGTTGCCGTAGGAGAATACCTTAGCTTCTGCAAGGCGTCTGTAATACAGGCCGATGTAGCAGTTGCCGCCTGCCACATGCCAATCCAGCAGATTGCTGCCGAATGTGTAGGCGTCCACATAGTTCAGGTCATGCGTGAGACCGGAGGTGCTGTTGAAAGCAACATCGCCTGCGCGCACCCAACCGCTCTTGCCGCTTGCAGAGACCTTGTACCAGCTCTGCTTCGTGCTTGAGTCGCGGTAATAATCGAGGATGTTCACACTTGTGTTGATCTTAAGCGTAGTAATCCGCGTGGAAGAAGCGCTGTGGTCCTGATACATGGGCAGTGTGGAAGCCGTTACCTTACCGCCGTACGGATTGGAAGAAGACAGATCCTGCGGCGGAACAACGGCGTTCATGATGACTGTACGCACGTAGCAGTTGCCGGAGCCGTTCCAGTAGCCTGCGCCGACATTGTAAGAGAAGCTTGCAAGCGCATCAAACTGGCACTGGCTCATCAAAAGGCCGTTGCTCGAGATGAAACGGTTGATCTCTGTGGTATAAGAGCCGCGGTTGACGGTATCGGCCAGCATGGCCTTTGCTTCCGAGCGGGTCAGGTTATTGTAGAATGTGGTGTTCTTGGAAACAACGTAACCGTAGCCGACGGTCGGGATATTGCCGGCAAGCGTGTCCGGCGAAACCTGTGGGACATAGCCTTCATAAGAGGCGATGTTGTCGAGCATACTGTCACTTACGCGGCGGCTTTCGCCTGTTGTCGTATCGGAATCCGTTGTAGAGACGACGAGGATGGTGAACTCTCTGTAATCGGAGGAATAACCGCCGCCGGAAGACGAATACGCACGCACCGTGTAGGTGCCAGGTGTACTGATTGTAGCCGAAGCAGAGAAAATACGGACGTTGTTGTCGCCCTGACTTTCGGAATCGTAGGACGTGGTATCGTAGGTGCCGACGCCATCAATCTCAAAGCGCACGGCAGATTTCTGCGTATCCGTAACCGCCTTCAAATTGAAGGATGCACCGGCTGTGATAATATTCGGTGTTGTGTACGCAAAGCGGACAGCTTCCGGCGCGGAGACCGTGACGGAAACGGTGGCAAGTGCAGTGCCATTTGCGCTCTTTGCGGTGATCTTGGCTGTGCCCGGCGCAGCGCCGTAAATGAAGAGCTGACCGGAAACACCGGCTTTTGCCGTTGCAACGGAAGCATCACTGCTCTCCCATGTAACAGAGCCGGAAGCAGAAGCCTGAATGTAGATGGTCTTATATTGTGCGAGATCGACGGAAGAAACGGAGACCGATGCGCTGGACGAAGACGGGTCATATGCTGCGACATATTCTGCCGAGACATAGCCCTCTGCGCCGCCGGTCGTACGCACATGCACCCAGCCGCTCGTTTTGCGGTCAAGCACGTTCAGCACGGTGCCGGTGCTCAAAACGGTGAGTACTTTACAGCTCGTGTTCGGCTCGGAACGCAGGTTGAGGCCGACCGTAACGCGGACGTATTCGTCTGTCGCGGGTGCATTGGAGTTATTGCCGTTATTGGTGTTATCATCTCCACTGTTACCGGGCTTTACGGAGTTGATATCGCCGGAGGTGATCTTCAAGTACTGCGCGGCAAGGTAGCCCTCTGTGCCGTCGGAAAGCTTCACTTTGTACCAGCTGCTGTTTGTGGCTTCCGTAACGGTAACGGTAACGTTCATATCGATAACCTTGATGATGCCATAGCTTGTGCCAGGGCCTTTGCGCACATTTAAATCGGATGTGGTCTTGGCCTGTACGGTTCCGTTGCTCGGCGCCGGGGTCGGCGTGGGCGTTGCGGAAGGCTTGGCAGAATCAATATTGCCGGAAGTAACTTTCAGATATTCGGAGAACAGATAGCCCTCTGTGCCGTCCGAAAGCTTTACCTTGTACCACTGGCTGTTCGACGCGTCCGTGACCGTAACGGTGGTGCCGGTGTCGATGACCTTGATGACGCCGTAATTCGTACCTGCACCGCGGCGCAGGTTTACGTCTGCGGTGAGCTTAGCCTGCACAGTGCCATCATTGGACGGCGCCTGCGTAGGTGTAGGCGTTGCGGACGACGTGCCGGTGACCTTCAAATACTGTGCAAAGATGTAGCCCGTGGAGCCGTTTGCAAGGCGCACGGCATACCACTGAGAGTTGCTCCTATCTGTGACCGTGACGGTTGTGCCGGAAGCGATAACGCCTTTAGAGCTGTAATTCGTGCCGGGGCCGGAACGGAAGTTTACGTATTCCGTCGTTTTTGCGCTTTGCTCGGAACCGCTCGGTGCCTGTGTCGGTGCGGGCGTTGCCGCTGCAGAGGAAGAACTGTTCAGCTTCAAATATTGCGCAAATATGTAGCCCGTTGAGCCGTTCGAGAGGCGCACGGCGTACCACTCGGAATTGCTCGTGTCGGTGACCGTAACGGTGGTGCCCAATGCAATGACACCTTTAGAACTGTAATTCGTACCGGGGCCGGAACGGAAATTTACGTATTCCGTCGTTTTCGCGCTTTGCTCGGAACCGTTGGATGGCGCCTGTGTAGGTGCCGCCGTAGCAGACGGCATATTGCTGCCCGTGAAGCTGATGTATTCGGCAAAAATATAGCCTGTAGAGCCGTTGGAAAGACGCACGGCGTACCACTGGGCGTTGCTCGTGTCGGTGACCGTAACGGTGGTGCCTAATGCAATGACGCCTTTAGAGTTGTAATTTGTGCCCGGTCCGGAGCGAAAATTCACATATTCCGTCGTTTTGGCACTGCGTTCTTCCCCGTTGCTTGTGCTGCCGCCGGTAGACATGGAAATATACTCGGCGTAGATATAACCTGTAGAGCCGTTCGAGAGACGCACGGCGTACCACTCGGAATTGCTCGTATCCGTTACCGTGATGGTCGTGCCGGAAGCGATGATCCCCTGCGAGCTGTAATTCGTACCGGGGCCGGAGCGGAAGTTCACGTATTCGGTTGTTTTTGCGGAAACTTCTTCCGCATAGGCCGCAAGCGGCAGCGCAGAAGCCAATAGCAGCGCGGAAAGCAACAGAGCCGTGCCCTTTTTTCGGAGCATTCTTTTTCTGTATTGCATGTGTTTTCACCTATCCTTATCAAGGCATCGACCTGTAGAAGCAAAAGCCGGTTTCTGTCCTGTTGCGGCAGAATATGGTACAGATCGTTTTATACAGTTACAATCATAACACAATAGTTACAAATTTGCAACCATTTTTGCGGTTCGAAAGCCAAAAACAGAAAATAAACCCGCAATTTTCGCTTAAAATACTTAAATATGAAAAATACCGGACCCGCAAAAACGGATCCGGTATCGAATTTCAGGTGAAATTACAGCTTTTCAACGATGGCTTTCGTATCGCGTGCAATGACAAGTTCTTCGTTGGTCGGGACGATGTAAACAGCGACCTTGCTGTCCGGCGCGGAGATCTTCTTCTCCTTGCCGCGAACGCCCTTGTTGGCTTCGTGATCAAACTTGATGCCGAGGTATTCCATGTTGGTGCAGATGCGCTCGCGCAGGGTATCCTGGTTCTCGCCAAGACCTGCGGTGAAGACGATTGCGTCTACGCCGTTCAGCGCAGCGACATAGCTGCCGATGAACTTCTGAATCTGATAAACGAGCATCTCATGTGCGAGGTGTGCACGCTCGTCGCCCTCGTCCTCTGCCTTACAGATGTCGCGGTCATCGCTGGAGATGCCGGAGATACCGAGCAGGCCGGACTTCTTGTTGAAGAGGTCGGAAAGCTGTGCCGGGGTGAGGTTCTCTTTCTCTGCGATGAACGTGACAACAGACGGATCAAGCGTGCCGGTACGGGTACCCATCATGAAGCCGTCAAGCGGGGTGAGACCCATGCTGGTGTCGATGACCTTGCCGTTCTTGATGGCGGTAATGGAGGAACCGTTGCCGATGTGGCAGGTGATAAGCTTCAGATCCTTGATGTCCTTGCCCATGAGCTCTGCAACGCGGTGGCTGACATAGCGGTGGGAAGTGCCGTGGAAGCCATAGCGGCGGATCTTGTACTTCTCATAGTACTCATACGGCACAGCGAACATGTAAGCCTTCTGCGGCATGGTGGAATGGAAAGCCGTATCGAACACGACAACTTCCGGGACTTCCTTGCCGAAAACGCTCATGCAGGCACGAATGCCCTGTACATGTGCGCTGTTGTGCAGCGGTGCAAGCGGGATGAGGCTTTCGATGCCCTCGATGACCTTTTCGTCAACGAGAACGGACTCGCTGAAGAGCGCGCCGCCCTGAACGATACGGTGGCCGATAGCAGCGACTTCGCTCAGATCCTTAATGACGCCGACTTCACTGTCGAGAAGTGCGTTCTTGACCTGCTCGAACGCTTCGGTGTGGTTTGCCATGCGGATTTCGATCTTCTTCTCTCTGCCGTCTGCCGTCTTGTGGCCGAAAATACCCATTTCAAGGCCAATCTTCTCGCAGTTGCCCTTTGCAAGCATTTGCTCGTTGTCCATATCGATCAGCTGATACTTAAGTGAGGAGCTGCCGGCGTTGATGACCAGAATTTTCATTTCGTCTTCCCCCTGAATCATGGTTAAATTTGAATTGGATCATCTGTGCAAACGCACAAAAAATAAGCACGACACTTCCAAAATTATAAATAAGGAAACGCGGCTTGTAAATTGATCTTCATTGCTTTATACTTATGATAATACAAAATCATGTAAATTTCAAGGAGTTTCCTATAAAATGATTGGAAAAAACAAGATTTCGGGCGTTGTTTGCGAGTTTAATCCGCTGCATAATGGCCACGCGGCACTGCTCTCCCGCATTTCGGAGGAGTTCGGCAGCGACATTGTCTGTGTGATGAGCGGAAATTTTGTGCAGCGCGGCGAGGCGGCTGTGCTCGATAAGTGGTCGCGCACACGGCTAGCACTGCAAAACGGCGCGGCACTCGTGCTGGAGCTGCCCTTGCCGTGGGCTGTGGCGGGCGCAGAAAAATTTGCACTCGGCGGCATTTCGTTATTAAATGCGCTCGGTTGCGTAGATACACTGACGTTTGGCAGCGAAACCGGCGATACCGCTCCCCTCATGCACTGCGCGGAATACTTGCACTCCGATGTGTTTAATTCGGATATTCGCCCAGAGGTTACAAAAGGCGTTTCGTTTGCAGCGGCGCGTACGGAGGCTGTGAAAAAGGCACTCGGCGCAGAAACCGCAGAGCTGCTCACAAAGCCAAATTGCATTTTGGGTATAGAGTATTGCAAGGCGATCTTATCGTTGAATTCTAATATCGTGCCGCAGACTGTGCAGCGTATCGCGATTGACCACGACAGCGACAAAGCGCACGGCGCGTTTGCATCGGCGAGCCTGATTCGCAGCAAGAGTGCCGAGGGTGAAGAGATTTCCTCGTATGTCCCGGAAAATACGGCGGTGTGTATTCGTGCGCTGCAAAAGGAAAAGCAGTACCCCGCTTCCCTTTCGTATCTCGACCGTGCGGTACTGGCGGCGGTCTCTGCCATGTCGCCCGAAGACCTGCGCCGCGTGCCGGATGTTTCAGAGGGCATTGAAAACCGCATTTTGGCGGCTGCTGAAACGGCGGAAACGTGCACAGGGCTGTTTGATGCGGTGAAAACCAAGCGGTACAGTCACGCGCGTATTCGGCGTATTGTTTTAAGCGCGTATTTGGGCATCACGAACGATCTGCCCAAGTTGCCTCCGTACCTGCGCATTTTAGGTATGACAAGCTGTGGCGCGGAGATCCTGCACAAAGCGAAGCCGATGCTGCCAATCATCGCACGACCTGCGGACGTGAAGAAGCTTTCGCCGGAGGTCAGACGTGTGTTTGAGTTGGAAGTGCGCGCGGATAATCTTTACAGCCTGTGCACAGAGCATCGCCGCCCTGCGAACATGGATTATACAGAAAAACTGATTCGGATATAAACTGAACTCTGCATTTGGCTTTTGCCGGTCGCAGAGCTCTTCTTTTATACAAAAAGACCGAACCACGCGGGCTCGGCCTTTTGAATGTTCAAATATTCGAATTACTTCTCAAGCGGTGTGACTTCCACAGTCCAACCGAGGGTATCTTCTACCTTACCGGTCTGGATGCCGGTGACGGTGTCGTACAGCTTCTGGCTGAATTCGCCGATGCCGCCGTCCTTGATCTGCATGACTTCGTTCTCGTAACGGAGTGCGCCGACCGGGGAGATAACGGCTGCGGTACCGCTACCCCAGCACTCTTCAAGTGCACCGGTACGGGCCGCCTCAACGAGCTCGTCAACGGAGATTCTTCTCTCTTCGACCGGAAGACCCCAGTGCTTGCAGAGATCGATGCAGGATGCACGGGTAACGCCCGGCAAAATACTGCCGTTCAGCATCGGAGTGACAACGGTGCCGTTGATTTTGAAGAAGATGTTCATAGCACCGACTTCTTCGATGTACTTGCGCTCAACACCGTCGAGCCACAGAACCTGAGAGTAACCTTCGTCGTGTGCCTTTACCTGTGCCGCGAGGCTTGCAACGTAGTTGCCGCCGGTCTTTGCTTCGCCGATGCCGCCACGGACTGCACGTACATAGTCGTCTTCGATCCAAATCTTTACAGGGTCGAGGCCGCTCTCATAGTAAGCGCCGACCGGGGAAAGAATGATGATGAATTTATAGGTGTTCGACGGGCGTACGCCGAGGAACGGATCCGTTGCAATGACGAACGGACGAATATAAAGAGAAGTGCCGGGACGGCTCGGAATCCAATCTGCGTCAACGGCGACGAGCGTCTTGATCGCATTGAGGAAATCATCGGCCGGGATCTCCGGGATGCAAAGTCTTCTGTTGGAGTTGTTTGCACGCTCGATGTTCTTGTTCGGGCGGAACAGACGGATGCGGCCGTCTGCGCATTTATAAGCCTTCATGCCCTCGAACATTTCCTGACCGTAGTGGAAAACCATAGCGGACGGATCAAGGACGATCGGCTGATACGGCATGATCTTCGGATCGTGCCAACCCTGCTCCGGGTTATATTCCATCACATACATGTGATCTGTAAAGATTTTACCGAAACCGAGCTTGCTTTCGTCTGCCGGCTTCGCTTTAGGCGCAGTGGTACGCTCAATCTGGATTTTCTGCATCAAAAACACTTCTTTCCTGTTTGCTTATACACATTTTAGCACGTATCTGTCTTTTTTGCAAGTTGCCGAGGTCTAAATTGCAAAAAAAGCTTCACAAATAACCGTTTGGCTTTGCGAAGCTTTCTGTTCTTTTTATATAAACGAATGCACCTTTACAGGTGTGTGCGCAGCCCCTTTGGGTAACGATTCTTCAAAACGCCGTTCGATGCCTTGCCAAAGCCCGTTACAATACCGTCTGCAGCGACGGCGGTGTAACCGGAAAGCCCCTCTGCGGGGATTTCTTCGCCGCGCAAAAACGCGAATAAAGCAGGATCGTTCGATGTGAGATGCAGCACGCTGCGGCAGTTTTCCGCACGGCTTGCCATGAAAATGCCATGCGCGGGCTCGATGCGATTCTTTTTTGCCTCGCCGAATTCCACACCGGCGCGCAGAACGGAAAGTCCTGCAATGTCCGGCAGTTCATTTGGCAATAAGATCACACGGTCGCGCACGCGCTGGAATCTGCCCGGTACATCGGTAAACAGAGATGTGTACAATTCTTCGGCATGCGCCTGCGTCTCTCGGTCGGGTTTAAAGCTAAACGGCGCAAAGCGTTCTTCACATGGCGCAACGCGTCGGAAGCGCGCGGCAAAGTGTCCCTCACCCCCGTCCATCGGGAAAATGCGCACAGCGTCTACGCCATAGGCCGGGCGACCAAATGTGACATTCGGCTTTTCGAGCACGAATTCCGGGTGGCTTTCGAGAAATTTCTGCACAACGCCCTCATTTTCTTCCGTGGAGAATGTACAGGTAGAGTACACCAAAATGCCGCCTTCGCGCACGCACTGTGCGGCGGAGGATAAAATTGCGAGCTGACGTACAGCGCAGGTCTCCACGTGCTCAGGACTCCATTCCTGCACGGCAACGGGATCGCGGCGGAACATGCCTTCGCCGGAGCACGGCGCATCAACGAGCACTTTATCAAAATACCCGCCGAGCTTTTCCGCAAGCATCTCCGGGTATACGCTGGAAACGACTGTATTACGCACGCCCATGCGCTCCAAATTGGAGGATAGAATTGCGGCGCGATTGCGCACAACTTCGTTTGACCACAAAAGCCCGGTGTCGCCGGTCAGCGCGGCAATCTGCGTGGATTTACCGCCCGGTGCGGCGCAGAGGTCGAGCACCTTATCCCCCGGTTCCGGCGCCAAAAGCGTGACGGCCGAAGACGCGGACGGCTCCTGCGAATAAAACGCGCCTGCATGATAGAGCGGCAGCGCCGCCATTTTGGTATCTGTCGGCGCATAAAACGAGAGCGGCGAAAACGGCGTTTGCACCAGTGTAAACGGCAGTGCGCGTTCAAGCTGCTTTTTTGTGCATTTTACAGTGTTCAAACGAATGCCGCGTTTGTGCGGTTCGTTGTAAGATGCCCGAAACGCCGTATATTCTGCCCCAAGCATATCCTGCATTCGTTTTTCAAAAGCTGCGGGCAATTCCATGGCCGCCCCACCTTTCCTAATTTCATAAATTCGGTACATAAACGCGCGTACCGTGCGCATAATAGCTTTCGGAAGGGGTGAATCACATGGCAAATTCCGAAAACAAGAATTACACAAACAAAAACCAGAAACAAAGCCGCAATAAGAGCGACCGTCAGACAACCGACCGCGTGAATAACGGCACGGAAAATCGTACGGAAAACCGCAGTGAAAAAAGCTGCCGGTAACACAAAAAACCGGAAAAAGCAGGCAGGCGATGCGCTTGTCTGCTTTTTCTATGCGGATTTATTCTTTCGGCTCGCTGACCGGCTTATCGCCCGTCTTGCGAATAGCTTTGATAATTTCGCCGAG
>ERZ894183.1403-NODE-1403-length-13111-cov-7.705959_pt1 | contig 13111 bp, 13 predicted proteins | sample MGYA00380279_ERZ894183 | MGnify/ENA primary metagenome ERZ894183 (study PRJEB32331, sample SAMN06328422) | human gut metagenome | biome: human gut microbiome; feature: stool | host: Homo sapiens | collected 2013-06-26 ... | reverse complement strand
TGTTTTAATTTGGTTAAAATGACTAATTTGCAGCAATTTTCAAACACGCTCTAGTTACGAAAGACGGTACAATTGGGAAAGTGGCTATTGTACCTAAACTGGACAAACCGGCAACGCTCAATAGCCATGTATATGTGTTTAGAACTAAACCTAAACTTGAACTTAAATTTCTCTTTAGAATTTTACAGTCCAGTACATTCAGAAGATTTATTGATAATCTACAATCAGGGTCAATCATAGTATCGTTGGCACAGAAGGATCTAAAGAATTTCGAGTTCGAAATACCTGTTGATATTAAAGAACAGGAAGCTATTGCTACAGTGCTGACAGCAATGGACGATGAAATAGAAGCATTGGAAAATGAACGAGATAAAATTGTTCAAATTAGAGAGGGCGCAATGGATGACTTGCTGACAGGTCGCGTCCGTTTAACTAAGTAAGGAGGCGCAAGATGGCAACTGTAGATGCAGAGAAAAAATTACAGAAAAGAGTTCTACACTGGTTGGTTAATGACCTCGGCTACACTTACCTTGGCAACCTGGAGGATATTGATAATACTCCCGTCAAGGAAGACTTGCTGAAAGCTAATCTCAAAAAGCGCGGATACAGTGATGACCAGATTAAAACTGCCATCAGCGAACTTTTGAGCAAGGTTAATAACCAGGTAGACACTCTTTATCAAATTAACCGTAGTGTGTATTCACTGCTCCGTTATGGACGCCAAGGTGTAAAAGATGAACATGGACAACGAGAGACAGTTCATTATATTGAATGGGATACTGATAAAATCGATGAAAATGATTTTTATGTAGCAGAAGAAGTGTCTGTTCTACGATATGATAGGGTGACGAGAAAACGTCCGGATGTAGTGTTATACGTCAATGGCATCGCCCTTGGTGTGTTTGAATTGAAGAGTTCCTATGTCAGTGCCGGAAAAGGTATCCGTCAGATGCTTCAGAATCAGAAGCGTGAAAACATTCTGAATTTCTTTGGCACGGCACAGTTCCTGTTCGCAGGCAATGAAGCAGAAGGTCTTTTCTATGGAACAACCGATACGCCTGAGAAATACTATCTGAAATGGAAAGAAGATAAGAAAGCAACCGACAAATTGTCTGCTGACGTAAAAATGTTGCAGGTCAAGGAAGTTGATCGTCTGAGAGACGGCATAATTTCTCTTTGTAATAAGGAACGCTTTCTGTCTCTTATTCACGATTTCGTGATTTATGATGCAGGCATCAAAAAGGTTACAAGGCATAATCAGTATTTTGCCAATATCGCTGCAAGAAAGCGTATTCTTGAAAATGAGGGCGGTATCATCTGGAATACCCAGGGTTCCGGTAAATCTCTCATTATGGTATGGCTTACGAAGTGGATTATCGAAAACGTTAATGACAGTCGTGTTGTTATCATCACAGACCGTGATGAATTGGATGACCAGATTGAAAGCCTCTTTATTGATGTGGAAGAAAAAGTTCGCAGAGCCAAAAGCTGTGCTGACCTGCGTTCCATCTTGGATAAAAACGAAGATGCTATCGTATGTTCGTTAATTCATAAATATGGTCATAACGCTGGAAGCCAATCCGATATTGACCAGTATAGAAAAGAGTTGCTGAAAGACCTTCCAAAGGACTTCAGTGCGAAGGGGAATATTGTGGCATTCATTGATGAGTGTCATCGTACCAACTCTGGCAAACTGCATGAAGCCGTAAAAGTGCTGATGCCGAATGCAGTCTTGATTGGCTTTACGGGTACTCCCCTTTTGAAAACTGACAAGCAAACGAGCCTGGAAACTTTCGGTACATATATTCACACCTATAAATTTGATGAAGGTGTAGAGGATGGTGTGGTTCTTGACCTTCGTTATGAGGCAAGAGACGTTGATCAGGATTTGTCCAGCCAGGATAAAGTGGATTTGTGGTTTGAAAATAAAACCCACGGATTGACCGAGCGAGCTAAACAGCAGTTGAAGCAAAGCTGGACATCCATCAATAAACTGTATAGTTCCAAGCAGCGTTTGGAAAAAATTGCGTCAGACATCGTTTTCGATATGAGCCTAAAACCGAGACTCAAAGAGGACCGTGGTACGGCTATGCTTGTTGCAAACAGCATTTATGAAGCCTGCCGTTATTGGGAAATCTTCATGAGTATGGGCTTTACCAAGTGTGCGGTAGTAACTTCTTATGAACCTACCACCCAGAGCGTAAGAACGGCAACAACTGACCCTAATCAGGCAAGTGAAGACGAGTATAAGAAGGCTATTTATGAGCGTATGCTTGGCGGGAAAAAACTCGCAGAATATGAAAAGGAAGCAAAGGAACGATTCAAGCATGAGCCGGCGCAGATGAAGTTGCTTATTGTGGTTGACAAACTGCTGACTGGCTTTGACGCTCCGAGTGCAACCTATCTTTATATTGATAAGTCCATGCGGGATCACGACCTCTTCCAGGCTATCTGTCGTGTCAACAGACCTGATGGCGAAGACAAGGATTATGGATATATTGTGGACTATATGGACTTGTTCCGTAATGTACAGCTTGCGGTTGCAGATTACACAACCGAGGCTTTTGATGGCTACGAAAAAGAAGATGTTGAGGGCCTTATTAAAAATCGCTATGATGAAGCAAAGTCCGAGCTGGAAGGAACGCTTACTTCCCTTGAGGCGCTGATTGAGAATGTTCCTATGCCACAGGCTGACACTGATTTTATTGAATATTTCTGTGGTGATGATAGTGAAAGTGATGAGAAAACTGCAAGAAGGGATACTCTGTATGCTTTAACAGCGGCTCTTTCTCGTTCTTTTGCAAATTGCTGTGATAGACTGGTTTCTAATTATGGTTACACCGAGGATGATGTAAATTATTTGCGTAGTGAAATCTCCGGATATAACAAAATCAAAGAAATGATTAAGTTGGCAAGCTGTGACTATATTGATCTTAAGCCATATGAGGCGGATATGCGTTATATTCTGGACACATATATCCGTGCGGAAGATACAAAGGTAGTGAGTGAACTCGGAAATATGTCCCTTGTGGAGCTTCTCCTTCAAGGTAAGACGACCACTCCTGCTGATTTGGTAAAGGATCTGCCAGGTAATAATGAAGCGAAGGCTGAAACTATCGATAACAACCTGCAGCATGAAATTGTTAAGAAGATGAGTTCTAATAGTGTGTATTATGGAAAACTGTCTGAAATGCTGAAGAAAATCATTTTGCAGCGTAAGATAGAAGCTATGAGTTACGAAGAATATCTTCGACAGGTTGTGGAGCTGGCGGAAGCAATTTTGCATCCTGAAAATAGTGGAAGTTATCCCGATGGGATTAAAGACAGTGCAGCAAGGCGTGCTTTATACGATCATTTTGAAGCGAATTTTGAGTTGACGATTGATGTTGACGGAGCAATCCGAGTATCGATCCGACCGGAATGGAAAAGAAATTTCCAAAAACAGCAGCGTATAAGACTTGCTATTTATCAAAAATTATTGCTTCATAGTTATAGCGAAGACAAGGCGACCGAAGAAACGCAAAACGTCTTCGATATTGCGCAAAGACAGGAAGAATACGATGTATAAAGAAGAAATGAATATCGGCGGGTTGACAATTGAAATTATCAGAAAGAGCAATCTTAAAAATTTGTATATCAGAGTCAACCCGCCGGAAGGTGATGTAACGGTTAGTTCTCCCTTGGAGCTGAAGGATGAAGATATTAAATTATTTGTTCTCAGAAAATTGCCGGAGATTACTAAGATTCGTGACAGAATGTTGGCGCAAGAACGCCAAAGTAAAAGAGAATATGTATCCGGGGAATCTCATTATTTGTGGGGGAGGCCTTATCGTTTACAGGTCATCTATGAGGGAAAACAGCGGCGCATTGTAAAAACTCCTACTAAAATTGTGATGACTGTGCCAGAGGGTACATCCGTGGATACACGAGAAAAATTATTTATTGAGTGGTATAGGAAAGAGTTGAGCCGTGTACTGGATACTGTTGTGGCAAGTTACGAAAAGAAAATGGATGTTCATGCGAGTGAAATTCGTATCAAAAATATGAGAACTCGCTGGGGAACTTGTAATGTTGACAAAAGCAGAATCTGGATTAATTTGCAGCTTGCGAAGAAACCGGTGGAATGCCTTGAATACGTGGTGGTTCACGAATTGGTACATTTGTTGGAGAAAAACCACACGCACAGATTTCATGCTTTAGTGGAGCAGTATTACCCGACATGGCGCGAAGCAAAGAAATTGTTAGCAACCATGCCGCTTGATCACATGGAAAAAGGAGAATCGGATATAGATGACGAAGAAGCTGACATCGAGCGATATATATGATATCAATAGAAAAACAGGAGCCTTGATTCTTGGCAAAAATCGCCTGGATGATTATGCAACTAAATATTTGACTAAGCATTGTAAAGAGGCTCTTCTGACTCCGATGCCACTTCCCGTTGAGAAGATTCTTGAAGAAGCCAAACTAACAGTCAAGGAAGTGTCACTTTCGAGAAATCTCGATATATTTGGCTGTTGTTTGCTTTTGGATGGAGAAGTCGATGTATACGATGCCGACAACGGCACATCTCGTTCTGTAAGTTTTCCGGCAGGAACGATATTGATTGACCCTGCTTCTGAAGCGGTTTACGGAGAAGGTGCAAAGCGTAATACTCTCATTCACGAGGCACTGCATTGGGAAAAGGACAAGATGTATTTTGAAATTTTGGCATTAAAAAATGCCGCTGTATCGGAAAAACTATATCCAATCATGTGCCGACAGTCTGAGACATTTTTTGAGCCTCTGGAAGGAAAAAAGACAAAAGAAAATGAAGTAAAGTGGCTGGAGTGGCAGGCACATAGATTGGCACCGAGGGTGCTGATGCCGTTTGAAATGTTCAAGAAAAAAACTCTTGAATTGATATCTGACTATCATAATCCCCAGAATGATGTTGTGCCTTCTTGCGATACTTTGATTGAGAATTTAAGCAACTTTTTTATTGTGTCACGCGTTTCGGTTAAATATCGTTTAATTGAAGTTGGACTTCTTGATAAACTTCGTGATTTTAATGATTTTGATGCTGTGTTTGCTGAAATAACCGAAAGCAAAGAACTGGTGGCATTAACTCCGCTTGAAGCATACCAGCTTTTGGCTGAAGACTCATCCTTGAGAGAGTGGGTTCGTGGTGGAAAGTTTGTGTATGCAGATGGTTATTTTGTTCTTGCAGAGAAGCAATATGTTTTGATAGATGAAGGTGAGCTTCACTTAACTGCAAAGGCAAAAAAGAAGCTGGCTCAATGTGCTATCAATATCCGTGAACATAAATACACAGCATATAGAAATGTCTCCAAAGATTTACTTGGCTTTTCTGTGCTTCATCGTGTAGAAGGTATTGACCAGCGTATATTAACATTTCATCCGAAATTTCAAACCAATTTTGTATATGAACCCGATGAGGTTTACGATGCGTTTCATGAGTATATTTCCGTTTATGACGAAGCTGAGGAAATAGAACTTATGAAGAAATTGGGTGACCCTACAAGTACGTTATGCCAGTGCTTGTGGTATTTGATGGAAAACAGAAAATGGAATTATCCAGAAGTGTTCAATGATAAAACCGGACTACACAAAAATTATCATGGAAAGATAAAAAATGATAAATATAACAATATGGGTACGGACGTTCTTATGGCAATTTGTGTAGGTTTGAAGCTAAGCCTACGCATCACTGAAAAGATTTTTGAAAAGTCAAAGAACAAGTTGGATTACTATCATGACCCAGACAAAACCTATATTCGCATCATGGAGAATATGCCAGGAATTTCAGTGCAGGATTTCAACAGCATCTGTAAGAGAGCGGGTGTTAACGAATTGGGTAGCACAGCAAAAGAAAATGAATAAATTTTGATAACTCACTGAGTTGGTTTTGGACCCCGAAAGGGGTCCTTTTTTTGTGCCAAAAATTTGAAAACGCTGATGTTATGGGCATTTTTCGACCAACCTGGTGAGTTGGTCATGAAAATTTTTTTGGATTTATAATAACCATGAAAATCGACAACAGGAGTTGTTGAAAATAAAATCTCAAAGTCCGAGATGGCCATTAGGACGGCGGGATGCATAGAGAATCTACCCACAGTTATGACTGTGGCAGAGAGGAAGATGCACCCACCGTATTTCGTCATGCCTATTTTCGGTCTGTATGGAGTCTGCGGTCATCTTCTGACCCTAGGCTCCTTTTGTGTTCCGCTGTCCGAACCTTTTCGGCAGAAAGGAACACATCATGAAATTAAAAGTAAGATTTGAAGACAAGTTCCAGACTATCGAGCTGGACGCAAAGGCAACAGAAGAAATGTGGATTACTTTATCAATAGAAGCTGATGAAGATATAACTCAAGAAGAAAAGGAACAGCTTATCCAGGATGAATGGGACAAGCAGTTTAACCGTCCGGAATACAACAACTGGCATAAAGAAACTCGTCATATTGACCCGGCTCCAAAGAGAAAAAGAATGGATGGACGAGCAGGTTACATCTGTGCTGATGAGGATGATGCATCCTTCGACATCATGGATTACCTTAACACCTATGATCCAACAGAAGATTACGGTAACAAGTTTGAATATGAGGAACGCTGCAAGAAAATCCGTGCAGAAGTGAAGCCTGCGCAGGCTGATATGCTGATTGCCATTATCCTTGACGGCATGACAGTAGCAGAGTATGCGGAATCCATTGGGGATACTGCTAACAATGTATCCCATAGATACAGAAGAACTGTAAATAATTTGAAAAAAATTTTTTAGAAAACGTCCTTTTACAGTGCCTCCAGTGGCTACCCACTAGGAGGCATTGCCTCTGAATAATTTAACAGGAGGTAATTCGATATGGAATTACAGATTTACAAAAACGCAGAACTCGGTTCTGTAAGAACAACCGTTATTGGTAGTGAGCCATTCTTTGTCGGCAAGGACGTTGCTGAAATTTTGGGATATAGCAATCCAAGAAAAGCATTGTTTGATCACGTGAACGCAGAGGACAAGATGGATGGGGTAAGCGGAGACAGACTTTGCGGATTCCGATAGTGACTGGATGACAAGGCTTAAGTATCAGCCAAGAACGGGCCTTTTGGAGAACAGCGTTTACAATTTGAATCTTATCCTTAATAATGACCCGGATTTCCAGAACTTTGCTTTCAATGAGTTGGCAAATCGTATCCAGATTATAGGTCCGCTGCCTTGGGAACGTCCGGAAGGGAACTCTTTCTGGCGAGATGCAGACACAGCTCAGCTAAAGTCCATCATTGATATCCGATACCTGGCATTTTCCAGTCGAAATCATGACGTTGCTTTTACAAAAGCGGCAGATGACAGACATTTCCATCCAGTTCGTGACTATTTGAACAGTCTGCCAGAGTGGGATGGTGTGAAGCGAGTGGAAGACTTATTTATCAAATATCTGCAGGCAGAGGATACGGAGTATGTCCGTACGGTTACCAGAAAGACTTTTGCGGCAGCAGTTGCAAGAATCTACGTTCCGGGAATCAAGTTTGACTGTGTTCCGGTTCTTGATGGTGATCAGGGAATCGGTAAGTCTACGATTGTGAAGGATTTGGTATCTCCTGAATAGTACTCAGAAACTTTGTCACTTACGGATATGGATGATAAGTCCGGTGCAGAAAAATTACAGAGATTCTGGGCGGTGGAAATTGGAGAACTGGCGGGAATGAAGAAAGCGGATATTGAAAAGGTGAAAGCATTTCTTTCCACCTGCGATGACAAGTACCGACCATCTTATGGACGAGTGGTGGAATCCCATCCACGCCAGTGCATCATTATTGCAACGGTTAATGGGGAGCGAGGATATCTGCGTGATATCACAGGTAACCGCCGCTTTTGGATTATCAAGCTTCATCAGAAGAAACAGAAAAAGACCTGGAACTTCACACCGGGGTTTCGTGCGCAGTTTTGGGCAGAGGCAAAAGAAATCTGGAAGGCTGGGGAAAAAGTTGTACTTAGAAGGTGACCTTCTGGCAGAGGCGGAAAAGATGCAGCAGTCAGCCATGGAAGTGGACGAGCGTGTGGGTATGGTAGAAGAGTATCTGAATACCATGCTTCCAGACGATTGGGATTCTATGGATCTGTTCCAGAGAAGAAATTACCTAAGTGGCAGTGAGTTTGGTTCGCCAGTTCATGAGGCTAAAGAACTTCGCACGGAGGTCAGCAATGCGGAAATATGGTGCGAGTGCTTTGACAAATCTCTGCAGGAGTTAAAACCGACAGATAGTTACAGCATTGCGGCACTTATGAGTCAAATTGGCGGTTGGGAACGAACCACTACGATTAAGCGTCAGCCGATTTATGGCAGGCAGCGACTTTACAAGTTTGGAGGTTAGGAACACAAGAATGCGTCACAACACAACTATTTCCCTTATATTCAAAATCGAATTTATTTCTATATAGAAAAGATTTGTGCCTGTACACACGCGTAAGAAATATATAGGAAATGGTTGTGAAGATGTGTTCCTTGTGTCAGTTAAAAGATATGAGAGAACGATTTATAGAAAGAAAGTTTGTAGAGGCAGTAAAGAAAAAAGGCGGTTTTGCACCAAAGTTTGTAAGTCCGGGTTTAGATGGTATGCCTGACCGTATCGTACTGTTTCAAATTGGTAAGATAGCTTTTGTTGAATTAAAGGCACCAGGAGAAAACATGCGGCCACTGTCACTCCGGGGATTGGAAAAGCAGATAGGGTATGATCTAGATTTTTTGGCAGACTCGGTCGGAAAGAACATTACTGTGGAAGAGTTTGTGCAGAATCTTTTGCCCCCATGGGGAGGTTTTAGATTTGTTTAAAGCTTCATTCATTGACGGTTATTGCATTTTAACCTATAATAACTTTAGTAAGGATTTATAACAACTAATGAAAAAGATAAAAGCTATTGTCAAATATGCTTTTATGTATTGAGCGAGGAAAAAATGGTAAATAATAGTGGTTCAGAATGGCGGAAATGGGATTTTCATGTCCACACGCCCTATTCTATTCTTAATAATAATTATGGTTTTGATCCATATACAGATGTGGATGAAAAAAAGTTTGATGAGTTTGTTCAAAAGTTATTTTTAAAAGCTCTTGAATGCAATATTCAAGCAATTGGAATTACTGATTATTTTGTTATAGATGGCTATAAGCGCATCAAGGAATGTTATCTGGAATGTCCAGCGAAAATGGAAACTCTTTTTCCGAATGAAGAAATTAGAAAACAAGTTGAAAAAATATATATATTTCCTAATATAGAAGTGCGTTTAAATACTTTTGTAGGGGAAAAGGCTAACGCTGTAAATTATCACATTATTTTTTCGGATAGTCTTTCTGCACAAATAATTGAAGAGAATTTTCTTCATCGACTTACATTTCAACAAGATGCAGGTGATGATAAGCCTTTAACAAAATATAATATTGAAGAATATGGAAAATCTATTCGTGAAAATAATGGAAATAAGGGTAGCGATTTCTTAATTGGTTTAAAGCATGTAACAGTTAGCTCTGAAAATATATTAGAGATATTAAGAAGTAATGCTTTTGGTGGAAAATATTTTATCACAGTACCAGTTGATGAAGATTTGTCAGCTATTTCATGGAAAGGTAGAGATTATTCATCTAGAAAGAATATTTATCAGCAGTGTCATTTTTATATGACTTCTAATGCAGGAACTGCTTCTTGGGCTTTAGCAAATGTTGAGAAAGAGGAAAGAATTCGGGAATTTGGCTCAATTAAACCTTGTATATGGGGATCAGATGCACATGAATATAAACGTATGTTTAAGCCTGCAGATAACAAGTATTGTTGGATAAAGGCTGAACCAACATTTGATGGTTTACGGCAAATTCTTTATGAGCCAGAAGCACGAGTTTGTATCCAAAAAGAAGTACCAGATTCTAAAAAAGATTATCTGGTGATAGATTCGGTTGAAATTGTTCATGATGATTTTTTTAAACAGGTGATACCTTTAAATTCAGGTTTGAATACAATTATTGGGGGAAGATCATCAGGAAAATCAATTCTTCTTGGCTGCATAGCGCGTTTGTGTGGTAGTGAAAAAATGATAAAAGAACAGAATCAAGAGTATGATTCTTATATTGATGATATTGTAAGTAAATCAGCTCTTTATTGGAAAGATGGATTGGAACCGCAGAAACGAAAAATAGATTTTTTTCCACAGGGATATATTATTGATTTTGCATCTAAGAATAAAGGTGAGAATCAACGCAAAGAATTAATAGAGCCACTATTACGTGAAGAACAACAATACTGTGATGGGTTAGATGTTTTACAAGATTTTTATAGTACCCATACAGGAATCTTACATACTCAATACTCCAGATTTTGCGTATTACGTCAGGAGTGTAGAGAACTTAAGGAAAAATTAGATGGATATGGTAGTAAGGCGGGTATAGAATCTGAAATTCACAAGATTGAAAATCAAATTAAAGCATTGAGAGAAACAATGACAGACAAATTAGATGAAGCACAGGAAAAATTGTTTGAAGCACAGAAACTGGAAATAGCTACATTGGAATATCAAATCGAAAAAGCAAATGAAGATATTAGAAGACTCCAGTTTCCTAGTGTTCGAGATGTATTTTCAGATGTAGCTCTGGATATTGATGGGGTAAGCGAGTCTGTTATGGTATTGGTTGATGATGCATTTAAAGCTGTCGTTGATACAAGCAGTAAAGAATGGATTCTCAGATTGGATGGAATAATTGGAGAACTGAAAGATAAAGTTACTGTAGCAAGGAATTCGATTAACAGCATTAAAAGTGATTCGAATTTTGTTAAAGCAGAAAGACTCTTTGAAAAGAATAAAGAATACCAAGACTTATCAAAAAGCTTGTCTGAAGAACAGGGCAAGATGAAACTTATTATAGACACGGAGCAGATATTAACGGATAAGATAATACAAACGGGACAATGTTTACAGGAGTTAGTAGATAAACATGTGGAATTCTATCAAAAAGATAAAGAGTTCTGCGATATGGTAAACATGCAACATGGAGATATTTCAATTACTGCTCGACTTACATTTAAATCTGAAATATATCAAGGGCTAGTAGAATCGTATTTTCATGGACGTGCAAAAAACAACTATGGTATATTTGATTATCATTTTACTGATCTTCAAACTTATAAAAAGCATATTAAGACAGTAATGAACAATCTTTTATGCGAAAAGTGTCAATATACATTAAAAAGGAGTACTACTATAGACAAAGTTGCAGAAGAATTAATTACACAAAATTTCTTTTCGATTGAATATGATATCCAATACCAGGGAGATAATTTAAATTCAATGTCGGAAGGAAAAAAATCATTTGTGATTTTACGTCTTTTGTTGGATTTTAGTAAAAATAATTATCCAATTTTAATTGACCAACCAGAAGATGACCTTGATAATCGTGCAATTTATCATGAGCTAGTTCAATATTTGAGAGATAAAAAAGGGGTAAGGCAAATCATCCTTGTTACACATAATCCTAATATAGTTGTTGGTGCTGATGCAGAGGAAGTAATTGTAGCAAATCAAAATGGAATTCACAACGAAAATCCGGAAAGTAAAAAATTCTGTTATCGCACAGGAGCTCTTGAAGAAAGCTTCAATAATGAAAAACAAGAGTGTATTCTGTATCAGTATGGTATTCGGGAACATGTTTGTGAGATTCTTGAAGGTGGAAAAGATGCTTTTAGAATCAGAGAGCAAAAGTATAATTTATCAGAATAGAATTTAGCAGTATAAGGTAGAAAACAGCAGTGGTAACCCACTCTAATTTCTACTACGTTTGATGACTTCAACTTGCCCCGTCTTGCCCTATTTTGCTTATTCTGTGACAGAATTAACAATCTGAATGGCAAAAATAAAGTCGGCAAACTACGGCAAAACGGAGCATATACAAGTGTTTTAGGAGGATTTTTAAATATGATAAAAATACTATTCATCTGCCACGGCAGGATTTACTGTTCGTGAGAAAAAGTCTTAAATCGTCTTAAATACTTCTATAAATAGCATTTCTTGTGTTCAATTCTCGATTTTACCAATGATTTACCAATATTTCTGGAGGGCCAGGCTTGCTACCTATCACACCAGAATGAGGAGATCAACAACATGGAAGAACTCAAAAATCATATTTACGATGAACATAATGGTCTGCGGTATACGCTGGTTGGCGACTACTACATCCCCGACTTGGAATTGCCGGAAGAAACCCTGCCTATTGGGATTTGGGGGCGGATGCACAAAGACTATTTGGAGCAGTACCATCCAGCCCAGTATAATGACCTGATTTTGTCCGGAAACCTATGGGCATATCTGGCTGATCTGAATGAACAGGCCCAGAACCGGCTGAATTGTATCATTGCCCAAATGAAAGAAGCCGAGGGAATCACAGAGGAATTGAAATCCCAGGATCAAATGACATGGGTTAGGGCAATGAACAGCATCCGCAACCGGGCAGAAGAAATTATCCGAAGCAAAATAATCTACATTTAAGAAAAATTTGAGATAACTGATAAGCAGGAACTACTTCAAAAAGAGTGGTTCCTGCTTATTTTTTGCCTTTTATTATGTTCGGACTTTTGTTTTCTTAGGTTTATCTTTTTAGTACTTTATCATCAATGCTCTGTTCAAATTATTGGGCAGAGCATTATTTTGTGAGAAAATGTGACTGTATGAAGGTTGTATAATGAAAAGCAATGTGGCGCTGTGCTATAGCTTATGATATAATATTATATATATCGTCAGGGCTAAAAAATATAAGGAGCGATGAGATATGGAAATCTCTGAAGTTATTAAAAATATACGATTAGAGTTGAATTTGTCCCAGGAGGGGCTGGCAAGAGAGTTGCATATGGGTTTTACTTCTGTGAATAGATGGGAAAACCATAAATCGAAACCAAATCAGATTGCAAGACACGCTTTGGCAGAACTTTGTAGGAAAAACAATTTGGATCAAAAGTTGATAGAGTCTTTAGAAGCAAATAGCTGAATGAAAGGTGTCTCAATATGAAGAACGAGAAGCAAATTGAGTTGAGTCTTATTGAAAAACTCAAGGAATTAAAATATATATATCGGGAAGATAT
>ERZ894183.1399-NODE-1399-length-13141-cov-142.598808_pt1 | contig 13141 bp, 16 predicted proteins | sample MGYA00380279_ERZ894183 | MGnify/ENA primary metagenome ERZ894183 (study PRJEB32331, sample SAMN06328422) | human gut metagenome | biome: human gut microbiome; feature: stool | host: Homo sapiens | collected 2013-06-26 ... | reverse complement strand
AGCGAAGCAATCAGTACACCGGTCAGCACACCGAAGGCCAGATTATGTGTTGCCACCACAACCGCGACGGTGGCAAGCATGACCACGCTGGTTGAAAGGGGGTGTGTCCGCAGGTTGGCAATGGAGCGCCAGGAGAATGTCCCGATGGAAACCATAATCATCACCGCGACCAGCGCTGCCATCGGGATTTGGGAGACCCAGTTGCGCAGGAACACAATCAGGCAAAGCAGCACCACGCCCGCCGTGAGGGTTGAAAGTCGTCCGCGTCCACCGGATTTTACGTTGATAACAGATTGCCCAATCATCGCGCAGCCTGCCATTCCTCCGATAAAGGATGTGCAGATGTTCGCGATGCCCTGAGCTTTGCACTCCCTGTTTTTGTCGCTTGGCGTGTCGGTCATGTCATCCACGATAGTGGCGGTCATCATCGACTCAAGCAGGCCAACCACCGCAAGCCCCGCAGAATATGGCAGGATGATGAGCAGCGTCTGAAGATTTAAAGGCACGTCCGGGAGCAGGAAGACCGGCAGACTGTCGGGAAGTTTCCCCATATCCCCGACGGTTCGCACATCCAGATGCAGCCACATGGCAATCCCAGTCAGCACCACGATGCACACAAGCGGTGAAGGAATGGTTTTGTTGATATAAGGGAAGAGATAGATGATCCCCAGCCCTGCCGCAGTCATGGCATAAACATGCCATGTCACATTGGTCAGCTCAGGCAACTGGGCCATAAAAATCAGTATTGCCAGTGCATTAACAAACCCCGTGACCACTGAGCGTGAAACAAAACGCATCAGCCCGCCAAGCTTCAGATATCCGGCTATCAGCTGGAATACCCCGGTCAGTATGGAGGCAGCCAGTAAATACTGTAAGCCATGATCTTTAACCAGCGTCACCATCAGGAGAGCCATTGCACCGGTGGAGGACGAAATCATCGCCGGACGTCCGCCAAAGAAGGCCATAACGAGAGGAATACAGAACGCCGAGTAGAGGCCCACCTGGGGATCAACACCGGCGATAATGGAAAAGGCGATCGCTTCTGGAATGAGTGCGAGCGCGACAACAATACCGGCCAGAACGTCACCACGGACGTTACCCAGCCAGTCCTTACGCGTCGAGGACAGCAACATAGTAATTTCTCAGTTTTTAGATACAGTCAGCCCTGGAGGGCTACATTTTTACGTACGGTAAAGCACATCCGCAGACGGGATGTTATTGAGTGCGTGCTGAGGCTTGCTCAGTACGACAGAGGAAGGAAAAACTCAGGGTGGCGTAATACGCATAGCGGTTGTCAGATTCTCCATAGCGGATGTGTATATATTGTCGGCTCTGTTGTCAGGAAGAACTTACAGAACACGTCGCGTTTGAACATGAAACACTTCAAAGCAGCCCAATACTACAAATAAAGCGAATACGGGGTCAACCCAACAAGGTACTCAAACGAAGAGATTAAGATGCGATTTTTATCGTAAGCGTGCAGCGAGAACCGTATTGACGGGGAGGTGTTATTCAGTTGGCAATGCTACGCGGCAGGGGAGCAGTTCGCTGACCCGGTTTATCGGCCAGTCAGCAATGACGTCAAGGACATAGCGGAGGTAGCTTTCTGGCTCCACACCGTTCAGTTTGCACGTCCCGATCAGGCTGTACAGCAACGCGCCGCGCTCACCTCCGTGATCCGAACCGAAGAACAGCCAGTTTTTTCGACCCAGGCTGACCGTCCGCAGAGCATTTTCAGCGATGTTGTTATCTGCTTCCGCCCAGCCATCGTCTGCATAGTACGTCAGGGCCGGCCACTGGTTCAGGGCGTATGCGAACGCTTTCGCCAGTTCTGAGTGTCGCGACAGGGTTTTCATCTTTTCACGCAGCCAGCTTTCCAGTGATTTCAGCAGTGGCTTCGTTTTCTGCTGACGTTCGGCAAGGCGCTGTTCTGCCGGTATTCCCCTTATTTCCGCCTCGATGATATACAACTCGCCGATACGCTTCAGGGCTTCATCCGTCAGCGCCGATGGCGTTCGGACATGCACATCGTGGATTTTTCGGCGGGCGTGAGCCCAGCAGGCGGCTTCCATTATCCGGCCATTGCGGTAAAGCTCGTTGAACCCGGCGTATGCATCCGCCTGCAGCACACCGCTGAAGCCGGCAAGATGGGTCTGCGGGTGGATGCCTTTTCTGTCCGGGCTATAGGCGAACCACACGGCCGGTGCCAGCGCTGACCCGGCGTTGCGGTCGTCGCGAACGTATGTCCACAACCGCCCGGTCTTCGTCTTCTTATTACCCGGCAACAGCACCTGCACCGGGGTATCATCGGCATGGAGTTTGCCATCGGTCAGGACATAGTCCTGAAGCGCCTCTTCCAGCGGTGACAGCAGCCGGCAGCATGCATCCACCCAGCCCGACAGCAGTGAACGGCTCAGGTCCACACCCTGGCGACCGTATATTTCTGACTGACGATACAGCGGGGTATGCTCTGCATACTTTGAACTCAGCACGCGCGCCAGCAGCCCCGGCCCGGCGATACCCCGCTCGATGGGGCGTGAAGGCGCGGGGGCCTGCACGATGGCGTCGCATTTTGTGCAGGCGTGTTTTTCCCGCACGGTCCGGATAACCCTGAAGGCGCTGCGCATCAGCTCCAGCTGTTCGGCGGCATCTTCGCCCAGGTAACTCAACGCACCGCCGCAGTCCGGGCAGCATGCCTCTGCCGGCAGCAGCCGTTTTTCGTCACGGGAGAGTGATGCGGGGAACGGTTTGCGGGTGCGGGTCTGACGCAACGGACGCTGCACTGTCGGGTCATCCACCCGACCGGTCAGAGCATCGCTTTCTTTCTGCAGCCGGTTCAGGTCGGCTTCCATCTGTGCGATGCGGCGGGAGACCTTTTCGGAACGACTGCCGAAGTTCATCCGGCGAAGTTTATCCAGCTGCGCCTGCAGCTTGTCTATTTCGCGCTCCCGGTTGCTCAGCTTTTCCTGCAGGGCGTGGATCAACGCTTCCTGTTCAGCCAGGCGCTGTTTCAGCAGAAGGATGTCGTCAGAAGAGGTGTCGTTCATAAGCCCGCATTTTACCAGGCTTATTCTGCAACAACCAGGATAAAGAGGCCTACAGCATGGTCAGGGAGGTCAGCAACCGCTTCGGCTGTCGCCAGTCGATGCCTTCCAACAACATTGCCAGCTGCGCCGGTGTCAGGAACACTTTGCCATCGCGGGCTGACGGCCAGGCGAAGCGCCCGCGCTCCAGCCGTTTGGTCAGCAGGCACAGCCCGTCTCCGGTAGACCACAGCAGTTTGACCTGACTGCCACTGCGGCCCCGGAAGATGAAGACGTGGCCGGACATCGGATCATCTTTCAGCGCCGTCTGCACTTTTGCAGCCAGCCCGTTGAAGCCGTTGCGCATGTCGGTGATACCGGCAACCAGCCAGATCTTGGTCCCGGAAGGTAACGGGATCATCACTTCAGTTCCTGTATCAGCAGAGTCAGGAGCTTTTCGCTGACCGTACCATTAAGGCGGAGCGTCCCGTGCCGGAACGTTACCTCACAGCTGATACTGAGAGCCTCCGGGCCCTCAGCGGTTAGTTCTGGCTGTACGGAGGTGGCATCGAGAGTCACAGGGAGTAGCTGAGGACTCTCTGAGGAAGGTAACAGCAGCTTTCCCTCACGCCATTGTTGGCGCCATTTGAACAACAGATTGGCGTTAATGCCATTTTCAAGCGCCAGTTTTGAGATGGATATCCCGGGTTCACAGGAGGCAGCTACGAGCTGCTTTTTAAACTCAGGAGAATAATTAGGGCAGCCCTTACGCCTGCCGGGAGTCATATTTTTCTGCATATCTGACACTTTGGTTCCCACTACTTATTTGGTGGACACCACTTTGTCGTATGCTTCAGATTATGACCAGACGGCTCTCGCTGGACGCTTACTTTTTATCCAGGAATTCAATATTATCAAAGGACATTTGAACTTTGCCCCACCCCGGACATCTCTACTTAGCTTTGACATATAAATCAATGGGTTACGTTTTACTTCTTGGATTACGCACTGGCACGGGATTTGGGATTTGGGATTTCCATGATGATTTTCCTGTGGGCAACCTGCATTATCACCATCCAGGACATAGGACGGGCTTACCCCGTTCTTACCTAATCATTTTAGGTCCTTCGTTACTAGAAAAATTTTTTAAACTCATACAGATAGACCGCCATAGGTACCAGCGGAACTATCTGTACCATTACTGAACTAAAAATAGATGAAAAAACATGCAGCCAGTACCGTGACGCTAATAATTGAAAATAAGTTAACTACGATGGAAATAAAGCTTTTTTTCATCATGGTCAAGGTTTCGGCTGGTGTTTCATCGAGTGCTTTGCCAGATTTATGGTCATCATAAATACGCCTTGAAGTTACAAGCTTATCGTGATGTTTATTCACTTGCTTCATCAAGAGGTGAATGACTAAAATCATAAGGGCAATGTAGATATACTTATCTTTACTTAGTGCGTCAATTATTTGATGTGCCTGATTCTCGTGCATAAAAATATCTCCTTGTTTGATTAACTGTGAAGTAGATAAAATAGATACCCAAAAACAATAGTGGATAGTGCTAACACCACACAATTAGCAATGTACCAGATCAATGTTTGGAACTTAAGTCGCCGGATCATTTCAGGTTCTTCACCGCTTGAGAAAGATCCTCTACCTTCACTGACTAACTTATCAGCATTTTTAAAATGCTGATAAGTTGAACCAGCACGGAAAGTAAGCCATGCCATACCTAACATTATGAATCCAAATAAATAAAATGCTTTTTCTAAGTAAAAATCTACCGCTGATACAACATCCAGATTTTCCATTTGGTAATTCTCAATATTGTTGGTGAGTTAAAGATTTTTTTGTTGGCTAACTGTCTGAAAGCCCTAATTATGGTCATTACAATCCAACCAATTAACAGGTTCCCCAAGAAACCGTGTCAATGCTGCTTTAGCGTATTGTGGCTTAGTGTAATATCGAGGGAACCAGCCATCGAAATTTTGTGTTCCATTGCGGCGGTATTCAGGTTCGACAGACAGTCTACATCCCTGACCGTGAGGCGAAATGAAAAAGGTGAACCCGTCAATCGAATCAGAACTCAACCGGCTGCATGTCATTGGAAATCCTTCATGATTTAACTAACCAGGCATTGCACTGGTAATCTGATGCTCCACACTCCGCATTCGAGGATTTTGACGTACAAAGTCTCTGACGCCCGAGATGCAAGCTTTGATGATTATATCAAAGTGAGGCTGCGCCTCCGATACGAAATTTCCCGTATTATCCAGTAGCAATATGACCCCTAGCGATTTTACAAGCTGGTACTCAACTGTCGACCGGTCTAGGGCGATCTGGAGCATGTAAATAGTTTCCCCGGATACATTTCCGTCTATTCCAATCACGGTTGCCGTGCAAGCTGCCTGCTCCTCTGGGTAGTGAGGTGTATAATAGTCATACCAGTAATCGGACTTCACCGATTCTTTCCTCGATTGCAGGTTTTTAACAGGCCATTTCACCCAGACAGATGACATATTCTCTGAAACCAGTGAGTGCTGTAACGCGGTAAGGGGGTTATCAAATTCGCCCATGGACCATAAGGTCTCAAATTCTGCTTGAAAAGTAGATGGGTCTATTACAGCAATAAAATCGAACTGGTCCTTATTAATTTTAGACGCTCGCTCATCCATATAGAAAAGACCAAGTCTGTTCCCTTTATCACTTCTCCAGGTGGCCCCTGCTGGTTGATAGTCCGTATTTATAAATGGTCGAAGTTGCTGGTCTTTGTGCAGAAAGATAAACGATGGGGCCAGTGTTCTATTCGCGTTCTTAACTGGGTTAACATATAGGCGCTCACCTGCGCTGAGGAGTTCAATGATCGACTTTGAAATGACAACATCTACAGATGGCGTGCAGGGGTTAACGCCCTCCTCCACTTGATGTACTAAATCCCCATCCGGACCCGGAATAACGTCTCGCAGACACGTTGGGCAGCGCTGAGTTTGTCCGGGTAAAATTGGCCACGAAAGATGTCCATCGTTATTAAGCGCAATTTTCAATAAAGGATGTTGTCTTGTCATCGCGGTCACCCCCTGCTTTTCGTCTTTTGAGGTTTCTGGTTTTGCTGGCGCCACTCCCAGGGGGCAACGGGATTCGGATCTACCCAGAGGCCTTTAACTGCTTTCTGCGCTGAAGCTTCGAATTTCAGATAGTTTGGGACGATGGCATTACCGTCAAACCGGTATACCCATGCATAGCCACTGTCTACCATTGAGGCGTTTATGTCATAACCATCAAGCCAAATGGTTCCCAGCATCCTGCCGTAAATATCAGGTCCGTGGTCTATTACCGTAATATTCTGTGCAGCAATCGCGGAGCTCAACGCTTGTTTAGCCTTTTGTCCAAAGGCCTGCTTACTTTCGGGGGCATCAATACCGTACAAGCGGATTTTGATGTTTGTATTCTGACCATCGAGCGCGGTGATTGTGTCCCCGTCGATAATTTTTACCACTTTCGCTTCAAATGATGATTGGGTAGCAAGAGTTGCCACCGGGAAAAGGACGATTAATGTCGGCAAAAGTAACTTTTTCAAAAGAGTCATACGTTCTCCCTGAATTAGATGGTTCGTAGTAACAAATAAGTCGTGTGATTTGACGCGCTTATTGTACCAATTAGAAACTCGGCGATTTTCTGTTAACGGAGGCAATTTGAGTGGGTAAAAATTTTAATACAGGAGATGAAAATAAAGGCCTTTAACAAAAAATTGAATTTTCACCGCGTGGTAGTCTGAGAACCTAAATTAATCACATTTCACGGAGTAAGGATGTACAACGATAGAACTGAGCCTGCAATAACAGCATTGCTTAATGATGAGACACCTTCCTCTATCCATAAATTACTGGTGCAGGTTGCAAGCATCTACGACGTGAAGGATTTGGCTGAGCAACTTAATGCTGCAACCGGCAGCGAATGGTCGAGGGGAACGCTTATTCGCCAGATTAAAGGTGCAGTTAATGAATGCCAAATCACCCAGGAAGGATATCGTTATCTTCGAACGTTGCTCCCCTCTCGGCCAGCGGACTATGACCAGAAGTTTTTCCGATTTATTGACTTGTTTGCTGGGATCGGTGGCCTCCGGAGTGGTTTTGACGCCATCGGCGGAAAATGTGTGTTCACCAGTGAGTGGAATCAGTTCTCCCGACGGACTTACAGTGCAAACTGGTACTGTGACGAGACTGAGCACCATTTCAACTCAGATATCCGGGACATTACACTCAGTAATCTTCCCGATGTTTCGGATGACCAGGCCTATGCTTCTATCGATGCATCCATCCCAGACCATGATGTTTTGCTCGCAGGTTTCCCATGCCAGCCGTTCAGTATTGCCGGTGTCAGCAAAAAGAACTCCCTTGGCCGAAAGCACGGCTTTGAATGCGACACCCAGGGGACCCTTTTTTTTGATGTTGCCCGGATCATCCGAGCCAAACAGCCTGCCATTTTCGTTCTGGAGAACGTAAAAAATCTGAAGAGTCACGATAAAGGCAATACGTTCCGCATCATCATGAATGCGCTTGATGAGCTCGGCTACGATGTTGCCGACTCCGATGCTCACGGAGCAAAGGACCCCAAAATAATTGACGGTAAGAACTTCAGACCTCAGCACCGGGAACGTATCGTGCTGGTCGGTTTCCGCCGTGATCTGAAACTCAATGATGGCTTTTCGCTAAGTGGTGTATCCGCTCTTTATCCTTCACGACGGCCAACCCTTAGGGAGCTGCTGGACGCTGAGGTCGATAGCCGTTACATCCTTTCTCCAAAGCTCTGGGAATACCTTTATAACTACGCTAAAAAGCACCAGGCAAAAGGCAATGGATTTGGCTATGGTTTGGTAGATTCATCAATAGAAACAGTGGTTTGCAGAACACTCAGCGCACGCTATTATCGGGATGGATCTGAAATTTTATTAGACCGGGGATGGGATTTTAGCATAGGCGAAAAGCACTTTAATGATCCTGTCAATTTGGCAAGGCGCCCACGCCGTTTAACCCCGCGAGAATGTGCCCGCCTTATGGGGTTCGAGCAACCGGGAAAAGTTACTTTTCGCATTCCAGTCTCTGATACGCAGGCCTATCGCCAGTTCGGGAATTCGGTCATCGTCGACGTATTTACGGCCGTGGCCAGTTTGCTTCGGAGCCGTATTGAGACTGCCGTTTCGGCTCGGCTCAAGGGAGAGTTTGAAGCGGCATCATAGTCATTCTTCTGTGTGATTTAACAGGGTAACGTAATGGTTTAATTCACAAAATATTAACATTCACGCAGATAAAACCTGGGCAGGAAGAGTAAGCCTGCTTCAGTTATCGCCTTCATCAGGAGGTACTGATGACGTATTTTGATTCAGCTGAAGATCTTACTATTACAAAACAAAGGGCTCTCCAAGAGCTTGCTAAACATGGCGTTGAGGCCAGCGACATCAACGTGTTTTTTTCCGAGTTGGGTGAGAAGGAAGAGTACAACGCGCAGGATGTATTGAGATGGCTGGGCTATTAGTCTTTTAAATTTCAGGAGGTCCCATGGGCCAGAAGTTTGCAGTATTTATTGCTTACGATGACGAACCAAACACGAAACGATACTCGGCTGAATTTCAGACGCAGAACGAGTATGTAAAGGGATGGCAGTCGGCCCTAAAGAAAGCACACCACACGTCCGGGCAGAAATCTGTGATCACCTGCGGATGCCGGGGCAAAGGCGCAAAGCGTCTGTACGTCCGGTCGCTACCAAACAGTGATACCTTCATATTGATTAAGGCTGCAAATACCGGCACTGAGCATGATCCATCGTGCGTGTTTTTCGACCTTGATGCCAGGCATACGGGGTTAAAGGGTTATGCCAGCAATGTTGTACGCATCAACAATGAGGGGACCATGTCAATACGCCTCGGAATAGGCATGACGGAGAAAGATCCGCCGGAAAAGTCAGAGGTTCCTACCCCGCCCCAAATCCAGCGACCTGAAGGTGGACAGGCTTCAATGACCCTGTCCGGACTTCTGAGTCTGTTGTGGACTGAAGCCGGTCTTAATGTCTGGTATCCGAATATGGCCGGGAAGCGAAATGATTCGCTGGTTCGCTACCGGATGTTGGACGCCGCAAAGCAGGTCAAATCAGGTAGAGCGTGTATTGGCGACCATCTCTTTATCGGGGTGGCGGACTCTAAAAGCAAAGTGGCCAGTGAGCAGGTTAAGCTGTTGTCGTCCGCAGAACTGAGCGACAAGCGACTGCTGCTGCTATCAGTACTGCCGCGCTATGACGCAGAAAAGCATGAGAAGCCACTGAAGTTTCTTCCTATGCGTAACTTCGGCGGTATGCCCCTTACCTTCTTTAACTCAGACGGGCACTGGGATAGCGTGAAGCGGCGATTCCCACTGGAATATGCAGCCTGGAAAAATGGTGGCAAAGTTGTTGTTTTTGCACTTACCTCTCCCGTATCTGTGACCACTAGAGGTCTCTCTGCACGAGCTCATCAGATAGTGCTTATGCTGGTGAGTGATAACTGGATACCTCTGGACTCCTCATACGAAGCGATTGTATCCCGTAAACTGGATGCCGAACACCGGCACTATGTTAAGCCTATGCGGTATGACGCAAGTGCGAGCGATGTATTCCCCGATTTTTATTTACTTGATACCCGGAGTGATAAGCCGTTCCCGATGGAGGTTTTCGGAATGTCGACACCAGCCTATCTTGCGCGAAAGGAACTTAAGAAGGCGTATTACAACCAGGAATATGGGGCCTATGGATGGTGGCACTGGGATGCTACGGAGAAGACGGAATCCCAGGATCTCCCTCATTTCCCTGAAGCTAAAAAATACAATTCACCCGAATCACAACCTTAAAATGGGGTTAAAAATGGCGTACATACTTTCGATGAGTGAACAGGTTAAACTGAAAGCGTTTTTGGCGGCAGTACTCGATGACTATAAGCTGGGAGCTATTTCGCAGCAGCAAGCTGTTGGCGGGATCACTAGCCTGGTTGATGCTCTTGAGATCAGTGACTCGGGGAAAATCAGCCAAATGCTATCGGAAGGACGTAAACTCCTCCGGACGGGATAAAGAGCCTACGGGCGCCAGGAATTTAAGTTTATAGCAAATTCCTGGCGGGAGCAGTTATGTCGTCTTTTTGTTTCGCGGTTTTGATGCCCCTGGGGATTTAGGTTTGATAGCAACTACGCCGGTCATAGCTTCGGTAAGCTGCTTGATTGTTCCTCGTAAAGACTCTGCAATGGTCTTTTCCGCATTGAGTGTCGCTTCCATGGACATCATCTGATTCCTGAGCTGCTGAAGCTCTTCTGTCAGATCTGTTTGGACCTTTTTGGACACCAGGTTCTCATCAGCTAAGCGTTGTGCTTCAGCTCGTAGTTGTTCATTCGTCCCTTTAGCTGTTGAGAGCTCCGACCGGACGAGCGTCAGGGCCGTGTCCTTTTCGGCTAAAGATGAGCTCAATTCAGAGGCATGGGATTGTGATGAAGAAAGGTCCTGTTCAAGCTGACTGACACTGGACTTTAAATCAGACACGGTCCGTTGTAAGTTTTCATTCTGGCTGTTGAGGGCGGTCAGCTCTACCTGCTGCGCTTTATTTTCATCATTAAGCTGCTTCTGATACTCCTGCTGCGAGGCCAGTTCCTGTTTGCGCTCACTCAGTTGCTGGTTCAGTGTCCCTACTGTCTGCTGTAAAAGCTGGATCTCGTTTTGGGCATGCTGTAATTCACTTTGAGTTCCTGCCAGAGTTTCTTCTGCTTCCTGAAGTGAATCTTCTAATTTACTGGAGAGTTCACGCTGCTGCTCCAGCAGGTTAATCAGGTTAACTTTTTCGTTATTCAGGACTGTAGCCTGTTCTTTCGACTGTGACAGTTCTTCCAGAATTTCAGCATTCCGGTGCCGTAACTGAGTAATTTCTGCCTTCGCAATTTTCACGCTATCACTCTGGATAGCCGTATAGCTTAAGCGGAAGTACCAGGTGATAAACGCAGTAAAATCACTGAATGCATCTTTAATCTGGTCAGGGATTTCAATCGCGCGTGCTTCTTCGGGCACCTCGTCCACGTATTGCTTGTAGGCCGCCAGCATCTCCTGAGCCCGGGCAAAAGACCCCCCCATTTTATCCCGCAGCCAGTGGGCTTTGAAAAACTGGTCGAGGTTTTCGGTGCTGATGCTCTTATCGAGGCAGATTTGTTCAATCTCGGTGAAATATTTAACCTTAGCTATTGACGAGTAAGGGGAATTCTTCAGTAACTCGGGGCTTAGAGGGGGCGTTTTTGGAGTATCTTCACTTAAACTGGACGCTGTCTGTTCATCCCCGTTCATCAAATTTACATTGTCAGTCATCATTCTTATCCTTTGGCCGGGATCTGGTTGGCAAAATAAATGCTAATCAGGTCATTCAGTGCGTTATGCAGGCTTTCACACTCAACTGAGATATGGACGTTACCATTTTCGAACAATCGGCACTTCCAGCCCTTCGGGTCGGTAATGTCACCCGTAAAATCGGTTTTCCGTAAGACAGCAAGCCGATCGTACATGTTCATTCCACTGCCGACAGGCGGTGTTGCTGCATTGGAGCAGATGCAAACGATATTCTCAAAGTCGTTTAAATAGAAGAGATTATCCTGAGAAAAGCCATTATATCTCATCATGCTCGAGTCGGGAAAAATGCCGCGTAGTACCAGTTTTTTTGGCATCACAAATTGCTGGGCATTAGTTTTATACCGGCGATCAAGCTGGCATAGCAGATCAACAAACCCTTCAGCAAGTGTAATGCTGCGCATGGCAACTGCCTGGCGCAATGTACTGCGGATTACGGTTAACGACGCAATTGGCGGAGCGTTCCGGAGAGACTCACGGAACTCTGCCCGCTGGTTGTGATTCCAGAATCGGTCAATACCCGTTTCTTCAAAAAGATTGTTCCATGTCTTACGGTCTATTTGCTGTCGCCCTTCCTCGATGCTTGCGGCCAGGGACGCAGGAAGGCCAAAAGCATTAGGGGCCATAATTTTGCTGTTAAACAGTGAAAACCCGCAAATTGCTGAGGCTTCGGCAATCAGCGTCATGCCGTCCAGAAATTTTTGCATAGCGGCATCACGACTACTGGCGAGTTGTTCGGTACGGGTACTCAACTTCAGTTCCGGCTGCGAATTCATGCTCATTTCACGATCCTTTTCCCACTGTTTTGGCTGAGAGATTTTCACTGGCCTATCCACCTCTCTCGTTAAAAAAATTCTCGTAGCGTCATATATAGTGAAGCCTTTACTAGTGACTAATGATGAAAAAGATTAGCACACAGATGTCGGGTGACCAACAACCCGCAACCCGTTAAGTGGCGATCGCATCCCCTGAATGCACAACCATTGCGTTACATGACTGATTAATAAGGGTTTTAGCCGCAATTACACTATGGGGGGTGCTATTTGAACGATGGGATTTACCTGTAATTAAATCCCATAGTACATAAAGTGAGCTAAAAAAGGCCAATAAGCGTGACACCGTCACCTCGCGAGGTTTTTTTGTGGTAACTAGTTATTAGTAAAGGCATGACTAAATGTATAATGGGATAGTTGTTCGGGCCTCCTCTTTGGTCGTTATCACGGATGAGGGGCTGTTACGACTGATAGACAGTGATTGCACACATTGGGCTAAGGGCAACAAAATGACGGCGTCGCGAATTACACACCTAATAAGGGGTCCGCTTGGAAAAAGGAAATTATCCTACGCTAAGCGCATTTTTTGCACAGATGGCTACCGACTGAACGTAACGTGTGAGTCATGATCAGAAATGTGTTAACTCTAGGAATTGACACGACTTACTGTTTGATGGGGAAATCATGTTTAGCTATGGAAGGTGCGAACAAGTCCCTGATATGAGATCATGTTTGTCATCTGGAGCCATGGAACAGGGTTCATCATGAGTCATCAACTTACCTTCGCCGACAGTGAATTCAGCAGTAAGCGCCGTCAGACCAGAAAAGAGATTTTCTTGTCCCGCATGGAGCAGATTCTGCCATGGCAAAACATGGTGGAAGTCATCGAGCCGTTTTATCCCAAGGCGGGCAATGGCCGACGGCCCTATCCGCTGG
>ERZ894183.1393-NODE-1393-length-13186-cov-23.380093_pt1 | contig 13186 bp, 11 predicted proteins | sample MGYA00380279_ERZ894183 | MGnify/ENA primary metagenome ERZ894183 (study PRJEB32331, sample SAMN06328422) | human gut metagenome | biome: human gut microbiome; feature: stool | host: Homo sapiens | collected 2013-06-26 ... | reverse complement strand
TTATCTTATCAAATGTGGATGGAAATTTGCAGATACTGATTATTACCTACTTACGTTTTAACTTAACGCAGATTAAGGCTGTAAAGGGATTGGGCAGATATGCCAAAGAAAGGACAGAAGTTCAAGGGATAGAAGAAATAGACCGGATTTTAGAAGTTTCCGATGAAACCAGCGTATGGGGCAGACAAGGGGAATATCTTCGAATGAGATTGATGGTGTCTGCTGTAGGATTGGGGATATTGTAGAAAAAATGCAGAATATGGAGATGGGACTTGTGTAATAGAGGGGTTATCGCCAGAAGAGACCAGAGAATTTTAGTGTTATAGAGTCAGATGGTGCTGAAATAATTTTATATATACAAAAGTAGAATTGATTTTAAGCATGATTTTTGTTATAATTTAATCTGGTTAGTTATACCATTACGGAGGTGAAGAACGATGAAGGTAGAGTCAGCGCATATAAGAAATTTCAGAATGTTAAAAGAGATGGACATAGATTTTGAGGACACTCTGTCATTGATTATTGGAAAAAATAATACAGGAAAAACTTCTTTTTTAATTATATTACAAAGATTTCTATCAGAGAATAAGCCGGAATTTGTTTTTGAAGATTTTAGTTTAGGTGTTCAGCAGAAAATGCTTGAACTGGAGAAAAAATCGCTGAAAGCAGAAGAATATAGAGAGATTGCATTATCCTTAAAACTTGTTATATCTTATAAACAAACAGATAATCTAGGGGCAGCATCAAAACTACTTTTAGATTTGGATAGTTCCAAAACACATTTAGTGGTACTGTTTGAATATGTATTAACGTATGAAAAATATTTAAAACTTGTAAAGGATTATGCAGAATATAGGGGAAAAGGTATTGAGCGAGATTTTCAATATTATGTAAGCAATAATATAAGAAAGTATTTTGATATACGCATAAAGGCACTGGAATATGAGAATGAAAGCAATTTTAAGATTATAACAAATGAAATTGTTCAATCCATTATTTCGATGGAAACGATTGGGGCAAAGCGTGATGTAGATAATGAACAAGGAAAAAGTAAATCGTTGTCGGTATTGGCAGGCAAATATTATGCAGCAAATGTTTCGTCAGATGCAGAATTTCCAGAATTACAAAAGCAGTTAAGCGAAACAGATCAGAGTCTATCCGGTATATACCAAGGAATTTTTTCATCAATTGTGGATGAGATAGCCCAAATGTCTTATAATCCTAAAGAGGCAGAGCTATCGGTCTTATCTACATTAAGCGAAAAAAAGATTTTTCAGGATAATACTACTGTTAAATATAAACATCAGGATACATTGCTTCCAGAGGATTATAATGGGCTTGGTTATTTAAATCTTTTTGCAATAATATTCGATATACGAATTAAGCTAAATCGTTTGGCAAAGAAAAATAACGCTGAAGAAAGCCCAACGCCTCTTAATTTACTTTTTATTGAAGAACCAGAGGCACATACCCATCCTCAAATGCAATATATTTTCATTAATAATATTAAAAAAATATTGAAAACTTATTGTGAAGAATTGGGAAAAGATTTTTCTTTACAGACTATAATCAGCACTCATTCCTCGCATATGGTTTCACAGTGTGAATTTAAAGATATAAAATATTTCTATCGTGAGGCGGTCGCAAGTGTGAAGTCCAGAAGCCTGAAAAGTTTGTATTCTAAAATGGTAAATGCAAAGGATGATGAAAAAAAGAAAGAACAGGAAAGGGCATATAGATTTGTAAAACAATATGTTACTATAACTTTATAATACCTGCAAGTATTTGATTTTACAATATTTGCAGGTATTTCTTGTTACTAATTTGTTACTAATTCAGTATTATATTGAATAAAAAGTTATGAAATTTTAGTCCGTGGATTTCAGTATCGTGTAGAAGAAACTTGAAAAGTGTGTTATCATGAAATAGCTGTCGAAGCCTTCCAGCAGAAGGGAGGTGATTCAGTGGATATAATCATCGCTTTTTTAATTTCTGTTGCGGCATCTGTAGCTGGTTACTACATATGCAAATGGCTGGACAGAAATAAATAGACAGCACAGCCTAGAAAGAAAGCCTCGGAGCCAGCACCTCCGGGGCTTTCGCTTTGTCCAGTGGACAATCATCGCTTTTTTGGTTATCTTTATCTTATGCCATTTTAAGAGAAATGTCAAGATGCTCATGATATTTTAGCCATTGCATTTTTCAGCTCGGGAGTTTGATAGACGGTAGTACTTCTTCAACTATTGTTCGCAAGTTAGGAACATTGGAGCATCTTCTGGTCGAACACGGACCGACAAGAGATGACGTGATCGCATGGGCAAAAAACGAAGTGAAAATAGAAACCGAAAAATACAAAAAAGAAAAAGAGACAAAAACAGTATTGATCCCTTTCCATGCGGACAGGCAGTTAGATCATGATAAACAGAGCTTTTACCGTGGCGGTTATCTTTTCCTTCAATCTGTTTATTATCAGCTGCAGATGAATAAAGTCTGTCGGAAATTAAAACAAAAATATAAATTCAAATATGATATCAACGCGATCCTTTCCGACCTGATCTACACAAGGATCCTGGAACCCTGCAGTAAGCATTCTTCCTATAAAGCTTCATCGGAATTTTTAGAGAAACCTTCCTACAAGCTCCATGATGTGTACCGAGCATTGGATGTTCTCGGCGCGGAATGTGATCTTATTCAGGCGGAAGTCTATAAAAACAGCCATTTCCTTGGTCAGAGAAATGATAAGATCCTTTATTATGACTGCTCGAATTATTACTTCGAGATCGAGCAGGAAGATGGCTGTAAAAAATATGGAAAAAGTAAAGAACACAGACCAAACCCCATCATTCAAATGGGACTGTTCATGGACGGGGATGGGATCCCCCTTGCTTTCTCGCTCTTTCCGGGAAACGCGAATGAGCAGACATCACTGAAACCACTGGAAAAGAAAGTCCTTGGAGATTTTGGATGCCAGAAATTCATTTACTGCAGTGATGCCGGCCTGGGTTCCGAATCCATCCGGGAGTACAACCATATGGGAGAACGGGCTTATATCGTCACCCAGTCTATCAAGAAGCTGAAGAAGGAAGAAAAGGGATGGGCGCTAAATCCCCACGGGTTTAAACGGGTAGCAGATGACACTCCCGTCGACATCACAAAACTGCCGGAAGATGACAAAGGACTTTACTACAAGGATGAGCCGTATACCACAAAAAAACTGCATCAGCGTCTGCTCATCACCTATTCCCCAAAATATGCGCTTTATCAGAAGTCTATCCGTGACAAGCAGGTAGAACGGGTACAGAAAATGCTAGATTCAGGGAAAGCCAAAAAGAACCGCAGGAACCCCAATGACCCGGCCCGCTTCATCGGAAAAATGGCAGTTACAAAAGAAGGGGAAGCTGCGGATATCAGACAGTATCCGGATGAGGATAAGATCTCTGAGGAGGCGCAGTATGACGGATTCTATGCAGTATGCACAGATCTTTTGGATGATGAGGTCGGTGATATCTTAAAAGTAAGCGAAGGCAGATGGCAGATTGAAGAATGTTTCCGTATCATGAAAACAGATTTTTCTGCCAGACCTGTATATTTACAGGAAGAAAACCGGATCAAGGCGCATTTGCTGATCTGCTTTCTTGCGTTGGTCCTCTACCGTTTTCTTGAGAAAAAACTGGGTTCAAAATATACCTGCGAAGAACTGCTCGACACTCTAAAAGCAATGAATTTTGTGGAGATACAGGAGCAGGGATTTATCCCACTGTATAAACGGGAAGCGATCACGGATGATCTTCATGAGGTCTGTGGCTTCCGAACGGATTATCAATTCATAACCAAAAGTAAAATGAGGACCATTCAGAAAAAAAGTAAAGGGAAAGAATAAATTACTATACTTCGTGACAACGAAAGAAATCGCTGTAGCCCAGTAAATACAATGGATACAGCAATTTTTTCTTCGTATAACTGTCAAAGACAGGAGTATAGTTTTGTCACTGGTATAAAAGTATTTGTTGTTCTATAATATAAAAAAACTTGGAGGTAAACATCACTTTGAAGAAGAAACTTTTTAAAAATATCATGACCTTTTCTGCATTATGTGTGTTGGGAGTAACCGGATGCTCAGATTCCACCCAAGCGTATAGTTCAGGAGAGAGAACAACACAAGAAATTTCACAAACTGCCCCTATGCAGCAAAGTCAAGAAACAAATGAGGATGAGAACGATACAGAACCTACAGCCAGTGAATCGGTAGGGATTCTCGATAATTTTATGCTGGTTTATGCACAAGCGCACAGCGCTAGCAGTTCTGTAAGCATTACATATCCGGTATTTCTTGATTCTAAGGCAGAAGAACTAAATTCAATTATACATAGAAAAGTGCAGGAAGTTGGACAGATTGATACTGCCCTGTTTTCGCCTGATGCTGCACTAACAGCAGAGTACAAATCGGCTGTTACTCTAAAAAACAGTAAAATTGTAAGTATCATTTTCTGGGGGGAATCGTCTGTTGACAACAGCCCGGATAAAACAACCAATTTAACTTCTATCAATGTAGATTTACAGTCAATGAAGGAATTAACTTTAAACGATTTGTATACTACAAATGAAGATTTTAAGAAAGTTTTTTTTGAAAAGGCATTCTTCCCAGAAAATCCGATAACTTCTTATGATAAAGAACTATTTCATAATATGTTACAATTACAGAGTCCTGAATATCAAACGGTAGATCCGTTTACCATACCAGGCAATGTAATATGTTTTTTAAAACCCGATGGCATTGTGCTAAGTATGCCTTCGATACATGCAACAGGAAGCGATCATTTTGAAGCACAGATCAATTACAGTGATATACAGAAATTTTATCTGCCAGAACATAACTATTGGGAAAATTGCTATTTTAAATATTAAGAAGGTAATTTCCAGGGGTTTGATTAGATTTGGGGGTTATGCTATACTACAGACAGATGAAATCCGGAAGACATCAGGGCACGAAAATAGAGCAGCCAGAACTTTGGTCGGCGATGGCTGCTCCACACTCATAAACGGTGACTCATAGTGATATCACAAGCTTAATATATCACGTAGGCCACCCGATTTCAAGGAGGTTTGATATGTTATGGCATGTAAAGTATTAAGCAAAGAACAGATGAAGGCTCAGATTATTGAGTGGTTGGACAGCGATGCGGTTATAGAGCGGGTCTACTATTTAATAATCGGATTAAAAGGAATACCTTTGTAAAAAATGCTGGGGAGTGCCTAAAATGGGCGCTCCCTTATCTGATATATTAGTCATTGTCAATCGGCCTCAAACGGGATATAATTTTTGTTACTAATTTGTTACTAATTGAGCGATTCTTGCATATTCTCACAAGGTACTAAATATTGAATTTATAAGGCTTACGGCTTTCTTAAATTGTTTGTAAATTGGAAAAATTTATGTTACACTTAATCGGGCTGAATTGTTTTTTGCAGACAAAGCAGTTCTGATTGAAGGGGATACGGAGAGAATCCTTTTTTCTGCTATGATGAAAAAGGTGGATGACGAGAAAGCGGATTTAGTTAAGAAGTTAAAGGATTCTGAAACAGAGGAAGCTGATAAAGGGGAAATTCTAAAAACAGAACCATTGCTTTCGCAGAATATTTCAGTGATTGAAGTTGGGGCATATTCTCATATATTTGCAATACTATTAGGATTTTTGGGAATAAAGACTTTGATCGTAACAGATTTAGATTATGCAAAAATTAATTCGAAAGGCAGGGTTGCAGAGTGTGAATATTCAGAAGCAACTACTACATCTAATGCCTCAATTAAATTTTTTACTGGCAAGACGAATTTAAGCGATATTATTACATTATCTCGAAAACCGATTATTCTGAAATATAACGAAGGAATATTTGCATGGGAAATGTCCAATGAAGGAAATCTGCGATTGGCCTTTCAAAAGGAAACAAATGGATATCAGGCTCGGAGTTTTGAAGATGCTTTTATATGTGACAATCTTCAATTTATTATAGATAATAAAGATAATTTTGCTGGTTTGAAAAACCGAGATAAATTAAAAAGTTTAGGCAATGATTATTATCATATGGCACATGAGTGTATTAATAGTAAAACAGCATTTGCGCTGGATATTCTTTTGTATGGAGGTTCAAAGAACGAAAAGTGGAATATACCGCTGTACATTAAGGAGGGATTAGAATGGCTGATACAGTGATGGAACAGATCTGCATATGTTTAGATGGGAAAAGGAATTTTTTGTTAAGCGGTGGCGCTGGAAGTGGAAAGACCTATACCTTAGTGCAGACGCTTCATTACATTTTTGACAAGAATCCCAAAGTACAGGTAGCTTGTATAACATATACCAATGTGGCAGCGGATGAGATTAAAGAACGATCCCCGTATTCTAGGCTTCATGTTTCGACAATCCATGATTTTTTGTGGGAAGAAATAAAGGATTACCAGAAAAACTTAAAGCAATCATTAGTTGAACTGGTTTCAGGCGATTCTGCAAAAAGCAGTTTAGCAATCAGTTATTCGGGGGACAAGCCATTAACGGAAGCGGATTTTGATGTTGTCCAATATCAAAATTATAGGGATTTACAAAAAGGAATCATATCACATGATGAAGTATTAAAAATTGCCAATTATATGTTTGAAGCGTATCCAATGCTCTCAAAAATATTATGTGATAAGTATGACTATATTTTTATTGATGAATATCAGGATACACAAGTATCTGTAATTGAAATATTTTTAAAACATATAAAGGAAACAGCAAAACAATCATTGTGCATCGGATTCTTTGGCGATAGAATGCAATCCATTTATGATACGGGAATAGGAAATATACAATCATATATTGATTCAAAATATGTTGCTGAGATCAAAAAGGAGGATAATTATCGCTGTTCTGTACAAGTTATTAATTTATTGAATAGGTTACGTTCCGATATAAAGCAGGGGCCGGCAAAGAAAAATAAAGATGGAACAATAGCCAATAAAGCTGGTTCAGCTATTTTCCTTTATTCGGACAAGAGTTTTGAATTAGGGGCTTTTCAAGCAAGTAAATATTCGGAAGGATGGGATTTTGAAACCTTTGATGAAACTAAAATATTATTTTTGACACATAGACTGAGTGCAGTTCGCTTAGGATTTGCAGAATTATTGGCGGCGTTTCCAAATTCAGATAGAATTATAGGGAATGAACCGGATTACTTGGCTAAACATTTGTTAAAAATGGGAAACATTATATACCATTACAGAACGAAATGTTATTCAGTGGTTTTAGAATTATTGCAGAAAAAAATCAAGACAAATGCAGATAAACAATTCATTAGTAAGACTTTAGCTGATATTGAAAGTGGCATAGAGACAGGTACGATAGGAGATATGATCGAATGCTTTGATAAGACAAAATTGCTTAGAAAGGGTGATGGTTTTGAGACATATGTGGAAAAATATGGTGAGATATATGATAAAGTGAGAATTTTGCCATCAATACAGCTTATGTCCTACTTTTCATATTATAATAGCTATTCTCCATATTCTACACAGCATGGTATCAAAGGAGCTGAATTTGAAAATGTGCTTGTTGTAATGGATAACGGAAGATGGAATAATTATAATTTTAAATATTTTTTTGAACAAACTCCAGGGAAAGAATCTGTGATTGAAAGAACAGAAAGAATTTTTTATGTGTGTTGTTCTCGTGCAAAAAATAATTTAATTGTATACTATCCCAAGCCAACAAATTCTGTTCTTGAAAAAGCTAAGGAACTTTTCGGGGCAGAAAATGTGAAAAAGATGTAACCATATAATAATATGAAAAGATAAAGGTATATAATTATTGAAGCTAGAAACTCTGAAACATGCAATCGAATTGGTTTATGTTAAGATAAAAAGCAATTTGTGACAACAGTGTTGGCACAAGTTTGAAAGGTGGTGGATTTTGGTGAAAAATAAAATTTCAGCGGCAGGCAATCTCATTCAGATTATCAGCCAATCAAGGCAGAATGCTCTGAAAAAAGTAAACGAGGAGCTAATTCAGATGTACTGGAAAGTAGGAGAATACCTGAGTACAGAATCTTTGAAAACATCATTTGGAGATGCTTATATAGATACAGTGGCAGAAGAGATCCAAAATGCATTTCCCGGGATTAAGGGATTTAACAGGCGTGGCCTATATCGTATGAAGAAATTTTATGAAACTTATGCAGATGATGAATTTGTGACAACACTGTTGTCACAAATAAGCTGGTCCAATCATCTCGCTATCATTTCCAAGGGAAAAACACCTGAAGAACGTCATTTTTATATAACTCTCTGTATAAAAGAAAATTATTCGGCACGGGAATTGTCCCGTCAGATAGACAGTGGATATTACGAACGGTATATGCTGTCTAAGGAAAAACTGTTGCCTGAGCCGATTAAGGGACTGAAAGAAAATCCGTTTCTGGATTCTTATGTGATAGAATTCCTGGATTTGCCATCTGGCTTCAAGGAGCCTGATCTAAGAAAAGGTCTGATCAGGAATATGAAAGATTTTATTCTGGAAGTTGGCAGGGATTTTACGTTCATTGATGAAGAATTCAGAGTCCAGGTTGGTGGTGAAGATTACAAGATTGACCTACTTTTCTTTCATCGGGGATTGCAGTGCCTTGTGGCGTTTGAACTGAAAGTTGGTAAATTTAAGCCAGAGTATATATCGAAAATGGATTTCTATCTGGAAGCTCTTGATCGTCAGAAGAAAAAGGAAAATGAGAATCCTAGTGTCGGAATGATATTATGTGCATCTAAAGATGACGAAGTGGTTGAGTATGCTATGAGCAGAACATTGTCTCCAATGATGGTTGCAGAGTATCAACTCCAATTACCGGATAAGAATGTACTGCAGAAGAAGTTGCAGGAATTAATCAATATGCCTTTATTGGAGGAGGACGAGTAAGTATTGGCGTTTAGAATGCGATGTGAAGATATTTTTAATAATATAAAATGTGAAATGACATTTTAATGGATTTTAGCACAAAATGGAGAAACGGGTTGAATAGTAAAGATGCAGAGCCAGAAAACCCCGCAGTGGGATTTTGGAAGAAACGTAGCCCAAACTGTGAAATTGCAGATAAAATTACTTTTAAGCTATGTTGATAAAACAGTCAAAAACAAAGAAGAAAAGCGAAACAGGTACTTGCTTCCGTTAAAGTATCTGTTTTGTTATGCAGAAAATTCAGAACTTCAGGATATTCTAAAAATGGAGATGGCTCAAGAAGAGGAATTTGCCTCGTTGTTAAGAATGCAGATAGCAGAACTTAATATAAACTCCAAAAGTTTTATTGCTTTCTGTAGAAAGACTTTATTTCTGGAAGCGAAAGAAATAAACTGGGAAGCTTATGTCTGGTATGTGGCAAAGTTAAATATCGCTCCTGAAAGATATAGCCTTAGCAGCACAATAGAAAGCTTTTCATTTTTAGATATTCGACTGGAAGATAATCGGAAGGTGCTGCAGGAATATATGAAATATCTTTTTACGGTTACGAATTTGAATCTGGGTACAATACGCATAAAACAGACATATATAAAAGAATTTCTTAAACATTTAGAAGAGCATGCAGAAAAAAGCAATTACAGCGATAGATGTTAGTCTCGTAAAAGAATACTTTGATAAACTAAGCATGCAGAAAATCAGCCCTCAAAGCTATAATAGTAAGATTCGGGCAGTTGCGATATTTCTTCAATACCTGCAGATGAAAGATTATATAAATCATTTCACAATACCTGTTCTCTTTTGTAAAAAGAAAAGTTATCCAAAGAATCGTGAAATTAAGGACTTAGATAAGAAACTGGATTTGTTAATGTTTAAACTTCCAGAGTTTCCTGAACAGCTGCGTATTATGAGTCTGATTCTACTGTATACAGGTATCGATAAGGGAAAGATGTTCTTGCTGAGAAATGCAGATTTTTATTATGAGAATGAAGATAGTTGGATAAAAGTTCCAGGTACGAACAGGGGTGTTCCTATACCGGATATCCTGCACTTGCTGGTTTTGAGGTATTCAGAAAAGAATCGTATAGATATAGAGAGGATGCTTTTTCTAAACCAGGATAAGAAATATACAGCAAGAAGTTTTGAAGAGTCAATCACGAGACAATGCCTGAAGTCCGGCATATTGGATGGAGAATATGTATTCAAAGGAAACGGATACCAAAAAGAATTATGCAAAGCTCTATATCGGAATGGCACTTCAATCCAGGTAATCCGGGAGTACATGGGCTATTCTACAGATGAAACCGTAAAGAAATATATCGGATGGGTTGATGAGAAAGTGGTTGAGAAGTCAGATGAATTTTTCAAGCAGGAAGAAAACAGTTTGGGAGGGAGGTTATTGATGGCGAAGTACGATAAGATGAAGGAAACGAACCGGCAGGAAAGTGAAAAAAAGATGCAACTTGCCATTGCTGAAATTCGCAGAACCGTATCAGAGGGGAATGCGATATCAGTATCTGACCTTTCCAGAAATACAGGGTTGTCGAAAGGATTTTTTTATAAGAATGAGCAACTGAGAAATATATTAAATGAAGAGAAAGAAAAACAGAATCAGGGAATACTTGCCCAGATTAAGAGAGAGGTGCGAGATAAAAGCCTGGAGAAGCAGGTAGAGTTATATCAAAGGGAAATAAAGAGGCTGATGGATGAAAACGAGAATCTGAAGAAGGAGAACCGGAAATTGGTTAGAACATTGAATAAGCTACAAAAGGAATCTTCAAAATAGTTAGGGGATATCATGTAAGAAGAGAAGAATGGGGCTTGGAGAAGAAACGAGTCTTTTACATACAAAGTAGAAGAAAGTGTGTACAGCGTTAAAATGCTGATAAATAAAGGGAAAACTGCATTGATGCAAGTTTTCACATTCCCAACTGGTGGTATGTCATGCCGATGCCCCTTTATAGTTTTCTGGAAGAATATGATTTTTCCGGAAAGACGGTCATTCCATTTGTTACCAGCGCCAGCAGCGGTTTCTCCGGAACCATAGGAACACTAAAGGAGATGCTGCCGGACGCAGTCATCGTTGAAAACGGCCTGCATATTCCCATGAGGAATGTTTCCGAAGCAGATGGCGAGGTGGCAGACTGGATTGCCAGTCTTGGATTCACACAATGAGAAAACTGGTGGTCTCTTATTCCGGAGGCTCCGGGCTTTCAGATGATGTGGCAGAATGGCTGGAAGAAAATAAGATAGAAATCCAGTGACTACAGGACGAAGAAAAGGAGAACTAACAATATGAGAAGAAAAATAAGATTGCTGGGAATGATGACAGCTGCAGCATTGGCTTTAAGCGCCTGTGCAAGCGGGAACGGCTCGCAGGCAGGAACAACTGCGGCCGTGGGTAATACTGCGTCTGCTGCTGAGGAGACCACCGGGACAGCTGCTTTGGAATCGGATTCCAGTGACAACAGTATGACGGCAGAAGATGAGGCAGACAACGCGGCGGCAGGAATGCTGACCGGGACCTACCCGGACGGCAGTACGCCGGAGTACAGCGGTGTGAAGTTGAAACTAACGGTAGATGGGGAGGAGATTATCATCGCCATGTACGATAATACGGCAGTGGATGCGTTTTTGGAACGGCTGCCGTTAGAAGACCTGCATTTTTCGGACCTGTCGGGTATCGAAAAGCCGGTAGACCGGCCGGAAGAACCATTTTCCTTAGGGGATGAGGAACCTGGCTATGATCCGGTAACTGGTGAAATGGTAATCTACCGTCCGTGGGGTAACTTTACGATTTTCTATGGTGATTTCAGGCATTCGGACGAGCTGGTCCCTCTGGGAATGGTGGAGAGCGGACTGGAGGTACTGGAAAGCAAGACAAATGATTTTACAGGAACACTGGAACGGATGGAGTAGACAGGGAAGGCTGTCAGGAAAGGAGACGCATATGAAATACACAAAACTTGGCAATTCGGATTTGACGGTTTCACGGATCTGTATGGGGTGTATGGGGTTCGGAGATCCGGGGAAAGGGCAGCACAGCTGGACTCTGGACGAGGAACGTTCCCGCGAGATCATAAAACACGGACTGGAGCTGGGAGTGAACTTCTATGACACGGCAATCGGCTATCAGAGCGGGACCAGCGAGCAGTATGTGGGGCGGGCGCTCCGGGATTATGCAAAGCGTGGAGATGTGGTGGTTGCCACCAAATTCATGCCGCGGACCAAAGAGGATATTGAGAGTGGAATCAGCGGGCAGGAACATATTGAGCGGATGATTAACCGGAGCCTGAAAAACCTTGGTATGGATTATGTGGATTTATATATCTACCATATGTGGGATTACCAGACCCCGCTGTATGAGATTATGGACGGCTTAAACCGCGTGGTAAAAGCCGGAAAAGCGCGTTATATTGGAATCTCCAACTGTTATGCATGGCAGCTTGCAAAAGTCAATGCCCTGGCGGAAAGGGAAGGATTTGCAAAATTTGTTTCCATCCAGGGGCATTATAACCTGCTGTTCCGTGAGGAGGAGCGGGAGATGGCGCCGTACTGCCGTGAGGAGAACATAGCGCTGACCCCATACAGCGCTTTGGCAGGCGGCAGGCTGTCCAGGAAGCCGGGTGATACTTCCAGGCGCCTGGAAGAAGACAGCTATGCAAAGCTCAAGTATGACGGTACCGCGCAGCAGGATCAGGTAATTATAGACCGTGTAGCGGAATTGGCGGAAAAACATGATGTCTCCATGACCGAGATTGCCCTGGCCTGGCTCCTGGAAAAGGTGGCATCCCCTGTGGTTGGAATGACAAAGTTCCATCACGTAGAAGGTGCGGTGAAGGCTGTGGATTTAAGCCTTACATCGGAGGAGATGGCCTATCTGGAGGAAGCCTATGTCCCGCACAGGCTGGTGGGTGTCATGGCCCAGAATACCAAAGAGGCAAGCGGGGAGAAGCATGTGTGGTCTGTGGGAGAACAGAAGATATGACGCATGTAAATATATAACAATAGTTTATAAGTACTACAAAAATATAGCATCAGATACTCATGCTCCATCCAGAAACCGTACAGCCAGCACGGTTTCTGGATGGAGCATTAAGGCTTAAAATAAGGGGAGCAGCTGGTGACAGATGGAACACTTTATTATTGTTCGGTAAGTAGGTAATAATCAGTATCTGCAAATTTCCATCCACATTTGATAAGATAAG
>ERZ894183.1381-NODE-1381-length-13319-cov-30.294632_pt1 | contig 13319 bp, 6 predicted proteins | sample MGYA00380279_ERZ894183 | MGnify/ENA primary metagenome ERZ894183 (study PRJEB32331, sample SAMN06328422) | human gut metagenome | biome: human gut microbiome; feature: stool | host: Homo sapiens | collected 2013-06-26 ... | reverse complement strand
CTGACCGGGCCGAGCTTTCCAAGGGATTCATTTCCCAGCTGGAACGTGACCTGACATCTCCGTCCATAGCCACCCTGATGGACATTCTGCAATGCCTGGGCACCACCATCGGTGAATTCTTCAATGAGACGCCGGATGAACAGGTAGTATTTGGCAAACAGGATTATTTTGAGAAAATCGATACAGACTTAAATAATGAAATCAAATGGATTATCCCCAATGCCCAGAAGAATGTGATGGAGCCCATCCTCCTCACCTTAAAGGCCGGAGGCTCCACCTATCCTGATAATCCCCATGAAGGGGAGGAATTCGGATACGTGCTCCAGGGAAGCATATCCATCCATATAGGCAGCAAGACATACAAGGCAAAAAAAGGGGAATCCTTCTACTTCACGCCGGATAAGAAACATTACCTGACAAGCAAGAACGGGGCCCTTCTTCTGTGGGTGAGCTCGCCGCCAAGTTTTTAATCACATTAAGATAAAGGAGATTTTGATTATCATGAGCCAGCCTTTCATTGATTTACAGCACATATCAAAAAGTTTTGACGGCGAGCTGGTCCTGGACGACCTGAACCTTTCCATCAGGGAGAACAGTTTCGTCACCTTGCTCGGCCCCAGCGGCTGCGGCAAGACCACTACCCTGCGTATATTAGGCGGCTTCACCACCCCTGACACAGGAAAGGTAATCTTCGGCGGACAGGACATCTCCATGATTCCACCCAACAAACGCCCGTTAAATACCGTATTCCAGAAGTATGCGCTGTTTCCCCACATGAACATCGCGGAAAATATTGCCTTTGGCTTAAAGATCAAAAATAAGCCAAAAGCCTATATTGACGACAAAATCAAATACGCCCTGAAGCTAGTAAACCTGCCCGGCTATGAGAACCGGACCGTGGACTCCTTATCCGGCGGCCAGCAGCAGCGTATCGCCATTGCCCGGGCCATTGTCAACGAACCCAGGGTGCTGCTCCTTGACGAGCCCCTTGGCGCGCTGGATTTAAAGCTGCGCCAGGATATGCAGTACGAGCTGATACGCCTTAAGAATGAGCTGGGAATTACCTTTATCTATGTGACCCATGACCAGGAGGAGGCTCTGACCATGTCTGACACCATCGTGGTCATGAACCAGGGATACATCCAGCAGATGGGTTCTCCTGAACAGATTTATAATGAGCCCGAAAATGCGTTCGTGGCAGACTTCATCGGTGAGAGCAATATTGTGCCCGGAATCATGATCCGGGACGAACTGGTAGAAATCTTCGGCACCCGCTTTGCATGTGTTGACAAAGGATTTGGCAATAATAAGCCTGTGGATGTGGTCATCCGGCCTGAGGACATTGACCTTGTAAAGCCTGAGGACGGCACCCTGCAGGGTGTTGTGACCCACCTGATTTTCAAGGGCGTCCACTATGAGATGGAAGTGACCACCCCGGACGGTTTCGAATGGCTGGTGCATTCCACCGATATGTTTCCTGTAGGCCGGCAGGTGGGCATCCATGTGGAGCCCTTTGAAATCCAGATCATGAACAAGCCTGCTTCTGAAGACGAGGAGGCGCTGGGAGTCAATGAATAGCGAAAAAAAGGGCGCCGCCATCGGCAAGGCGCTGTTATCAGGTCCCTATCTCATTTGGATGGCCGGCTTTACACTGATTCCGCTGGCTATGATTATATGGTACGGGCTGACTGACAAGGGAGGCGGCCTGACCATGGCCAATGTCATTGCCATTGCCTCCGCGGACCACGCAAAAGCGCTGTGGCTGTCCCTTGGACTGTCCCTAGTGAGCACGGTTCTCTGTCTGCTGATCGCATACCCGCTGGCCATGATACTGAGGGGCCGCGGAGCCGCTGCAGGAGGATTCATTGTATTCATATTCATCCTTCCCATGTGGATGAACTTTCTCCTGAGAACCCTGGCCTGGCAGACACTGCTGGAGAAAAACGGAGTCATTAACGGTATCCTTAACTGGCTTCACCTTCCTTCACAGTCCATGATTAACACCCCGTCGGCCATTGTGCTGGGCATGGTATATAACTTCCTGCCCTTTATGGTGCTTCCCATTTACAATGTGCTGTCCAAGATAGACGATAATATTATAAATGCCGCCATGGACCTGGGAGCCAACAGCTTTGAACGTTTCACCAGGATATGGCTACCCTTAAGCATACCGGGCATCATCAGCGGCATCACCATGGTGTTTGTCCCTTCCCTGACCACCTTCGTTATTTCCGATTTGCTGGGCGGCAGCAAAATCCTGCTCATCGGCAATGTCATTGAACAGGAATTTACCAGGGGAAGCAACTGGCATCTGGGAAGCGGACTTTCACTGGTCCTCATGGTCTTTATCCTAATCAGCATGGCCATGATAGCCAAATACGATAAAAACGGAGAGGGGACTGCATTCTGATGACAAAGAGTTCAAAAGTACTGCGGAAAATCATATCAGATTTTTATATGGTGCTCATACTGTTCTTCCTTTATGCCCCCATCCTTACCATGATGGTCCTGTCCTTCAACAAATCCAAGTCCAGGACCCAGTGGGGCGGATTTACCCTGCAGTGGTACACCCAGATGTTTGACAGCCGCTCCATCATGAGCGCCCTGACCACCACGTTAATCATAGCCTTTGTATCGGCCCTGGTGGCTACGATCATAGGCACGGCAGCGGCCATCTCCATCAGTTCCATGCGGACAGTGCCCAGGACCATTGTCATGGGCATAACCAATATACCCATGCTGAACGCCGACATCGTAACCGGTATTTCCCTGATGCTGGCCTTCATTGCTTTTGGTATTTCCCTGGGATTTAAGACTGTGCTTATATCCCATATTACATTCAATATACCCTATGTCATACTAAGCGTCATGCCCAAGCTTAAACAGACGGACAAATACACCTACGAGGCAGCCCTGGACCTGGGCGCATCCCCCCTGTACGCATTTTTCAAGGTGGTGTTCCCGGATATCATGCCCGGCGTGCTCTCCGGCTTCCTGCTGGCGTTTACCATGTCCTTAGATGACTTTATCATCACCCACTTCACAAAGGGCGCAGGTATCAACACACTGTCCACCCTGATTTACAGCGAAGTGAGGCGCGGCATACGGCCGTCCATGTACGCACTGTCATCCATTATATTTCTGACCGTGCTGATTCTTCTCATCTTTGTTAACTTCCGGTCCATTAAAAAGCCGGAAAAGGCATAACCGAATTCAGACATTAAAGGAGAACGATTATGAAAAAGAAAATAGCAATCACCCTTGCTGCTGCATCCATGGCAGTCCTGTCCGCCGCCCTCTTAACCGGCTGCGGCAAATCCGAATCTTCCCCCGAAGGCGGAAACAAGGAAGACAACAAGCTGAACGTATACAACTGGGGAGAGTACATTGACGAGGATGTCATCACCCAGTTCGAGGATGAAACCGGCATACAGGTTGTCTACGATGTATTTGAGACCAACGAGGAGATGTACCCTGTCATTGAGGCCGGCGCTGTGAAATACGACGTTGTGTGCCCCTCCGACTACATGATTCAGCGCATGATTGAAAATAACCTTCTGGCTGAGCTCAACTTTGACAACATCCCTAATTATAAGGAAATCGGCCAGCAATATCTGGATATCTCCAAGGGCTTTGACCCTGAGAACAAGTATTCCGTACCCTACTGCTGGGGAACCATGGGAATTCTCTACAACACCAAGCGTCTGGAGGAGCTGGGCGTTCCCGCTCCCACCAAGTGGTCTGATTTGTGGGATGAGCGCTTAAGCGGCGAAATTCTCATGCAGAACAGCGTAAGAGACGCATTTACCGTGGCTCTGAAGATGAAGGGATATTCCTTAAACAGCACCAATCCCGATGAACTGGCCCAGGCCCGTGATCTGCTGATTGAGCAGAAGCCTCTTGTCCAGGCATATGTGATTGACCAGGTAAGGGATAAGATGATTGGCGGCGAGGCTGCTGTGGGCGTGATTTATTCCGGGGAAATGCTCTACATCCAGGATGCTGTGGCGGAACAGGGTCTGGATTACAGCCTGGAGTATGTAATTCCTGAGGAGGGAACCAACTACTGGATTGACTCCTGGGTTATTCCGGCTAACGCGGAGCACAAGGAAAATGCGGAGAAGTGGATTGACTTCCTGTGCCGCCCTGACATCGCCAAAAAGAACTTTGAATATATCACCTACGCCACGCCAAACACAGGCGCCTATGATTTGCTGGACCACGACCTTAAGAACAACAAGGCCCTGTTCCCTGATTTAGATAAGCTGTCTAACTGCGAGATTATCCAGTATCTGGGAGACGATGTGGATACCATCTACAATGACATGTGGAAGGAAATTAAATCCGAGTAAAATACACCGCTTTAACCTAAATAAGGCCACAACATAAGAGGGGGCTGTTGCACTGAAAAAACAGGAAATTTTCAGTGTAATAGTCCTTTTTCCATTTCTTCAGCTTTAATTAAGCACCTAAAGGGGGGTTCTGCTTTTTGTCATTTATTTTTGGGCACACTTTATCGGACCCTGCCATGGGCAGCGTCTTGTCGGTTTTAAACGGGCTAATTTTACGCCTCCTTCTTCATCGGGAACAAGTGTCCCTGTCCGCCCAGATTGGATTTAAGTTTACTACAAAAAAACTGCACTTTGAACGCTATTGAAAGGTTATGGGATACGGATAGCTCCATACGCCGAATTCCTTCTCTACCGTCAGATAGTGAGCCTAAACCAAAAGCAAAAATCTACAATAAAAAACCGCATTTCGTGCAGAAACTGTTGAAAATATATAAAAACCGGTGTAAAATTAAGTTTAACTAAGTGTTTATGTACAAAAGAAGAGGGGATGTTTTGTGAGAAAACGGAAAAGATGTAGACAATTAGCAGGAAGGGCTGCCAGTCTTTTATTGGTAACTACTTTGATGGCGCCCAATATGGTGCCGCTGATAGCCTAAGGGGCGGAGGCCATTCATAACAGGCCACGTTATGTGTCTTTTGCCAGGCCGACGGCTCTTACCCTGAACGAAGTAGGTATTAGTGACCTGGGAAATTCCGGGGGTGGTGATGGGGCTGGCAATGACAGCGGCTCCGATACCAGCAATGATTCAGGTAGCAGTAGCTCTAATTCTGATAGCAACGGTTCTGGCAGTGATGGCTCCGAGTCAGGAGGAGGTTCTGAATCCGGCGGAGGCTCCGAGTCAGGGGGCGGTTCGGAGTCCGGCGGAGGTTCCGAAACCGGCGATGGTTCGGAGTCTGGTGATGGTTCCGAAACCGGCAATGGCTCCGAGTCCGGCGGAAGTTCCGAAACCGGCGATGGTTCGGAGTCCGGCGGTGATTCCGAAACCGGAAAAGAAGAGGAGTCCGGTGGTGCAGATAAAGAGACTGGAAGCAATACAGATGAAAGTAAGTACGAAACCAAGGAATCTACAGAAGAAACCGAAGAATCCGAAGAAGCCAAAGAAGCGGATGAGAACGGCAGCCATAGCGGCGGAGCAGGCGGTAATCGACCTGCCGGACCTGATGCGCCAGAAAGTACATAAGCAGAGCTGGAAACCTTACCTGCCGAGGTTCTTTCGAAGCCAGAGGATGAAAAGGAGGCCAGAGAACCAGAAGACTTTTATGATGACCTGATTGAAGAACCGGAAGGAGAGCTGGTCCAGTTTAATGACCGATACCGTACCTACCAAACCGGCGATGGGGAGTATGTGACTGTCATTGGCGGGTATTCCGGACTGTATCAGGATAAAAGCGGAGAGGTCCTTGAGGCCAACAACATGCTGACCGAGGCTGATGTGGAGGATGAGGAAATATCCGTGGCCACAGGTTCCAACGCCAGGAGGATGAGAAGCATGGTATCCGGTGGGACAACTTACCGGAATGAGGATGGGCCGATAAACGTGCTTTTGCCTGAAAAGATGAGCGGCGGACGCGGGTATACCATCTCAAAAGGCAGTGATTCCCTTGAAATAATACCGGAGGGTGGGGATTATACCTTAAGCTGTGTGGGGGATAATGCAATCCGTTATAGCGATGTGTATGAGAACGTGGATGTCCAGTATACCATCCTGAATGGCACTGTGAAGGAGGATATCATCCTGCTGGAGAAGCAGGAAAAGGACAGCTTTTCTTACAAGCTTAAGTCCGGAAGCCTTAAATTCAAGAAAGAAGGTAATTCGGTTATCGCCTATCACGCAAGCGCCAGCGATCCTCTGTTCCGTTTGACGGCTCCTATGATGGTCGATGCGGCAGGGTGCGCTACTGATAAGGTGAAGCTGTCCTATGATTCATCCTCTAAGACAGTCACCATCAAACCGGACCGTAAATGGCTGGAAAGTGAGGCGAGGGAATACCCGGTCCGCATTGACCCGGGAACCACCCTTGTAACACCATCCCAGTTTGCATATGCCATGGTGGGATCTGGCGTACCTAAAACCTACTTTGGTGATAATGGCCATACAATGGTCGGTTACTCAGAGGATTACGGATATTGCCGGGCCTTTATGGAGATAAGTCCTGACTGGGAATCCTTAATGGCAAGACGGGATGAGAATGGTGATGGTCCATCCGTCAACGATGTCCAGCTGACTGTTTATGTGATGACAAAGGATACGGTCCAGCGCAGTGCGTTTATTGCACTTGCACCAGAGCGCGCCTGGAACCAGGAAACAATAAGCTGGTATACGATGCATAACGGTGAGATAGATAAGGCCTTAAATGGCGGGGACCTGCCGCAGCTGGGTGATTATCAATACTCAGAAGGTGAAGCAAAGCCGATGTCCTTTAACATCACGGAAGCATATGATAAATGGCTGCGGGACCCCTCTACGCGTCATGGCCTGATGCTGAAGGTGCTTGCAGAATTACCTTACAAAGACTCCATTGAAGATGTCATGTGGGCTGAAACCATTTATAATGGCTGGAACGCGAAATATGGGCCGAGGCTGGAAGTGGCCTGGTCCGGAGAATTAAATGACAAGGACTTATTAACCCTTCCGATGAGCGAGTTTACCCTGAATGTTGACCCAGGCGTCATGCCAAGTGACGCAGGCGGCAGAAGCACATTAGGCGTCGTACCATGGGGAATATCACAGGCAGGTTCTGAGATTACATATAACCTTTACGAAGCGGAAGGGGATAATGAGACAGACAAAGGCGGCGTGACGGCTGAAGATTCCCTGGCGTATCCGGATTTCCGGAAGGTATCAGATGACTGTATCAATTTCGGATACTTAGAGGGCAACTGGCAGGGTGACCCTGCTTTCATGACAGAAAATCTTCAGACAGATACAAAATATTACATAACAGCACAGGGGGAAGGAAAGGAAGTAATCGAGGATGAGGAAGGCAGCCCCGCGTTAGGGGATGGGACTGAAACCAGCGATTTAAAGACTTCGGATGAATTCCTGTTATATGAAGTGCAGGTCAAAGACGATATTGCCAGGATAGCGAAGCATTATGGAATCCTAATCCGTCAAATCAAAAAAGATAATCAGATGACAGCGGGGCAGCTTACAACGTCCGGGGATATCCTTTTTATCAGGAAACCTCTGACGGATGTCCCATACACATTTAAGATTCCTAAGGATAAGCTGGAGAAATATCTGCTGGAGGCCATACTGGGCGGTTATGACCCGCGTTATGACTTCGGCGGTGACCCGATTAACATGTCGTCCGGATCCTATTACATGGAGCATACCGATGCGTCCATAGAGGACTTAGGCGGCACCTTTGAAATCTCCAGGAGTTATAACTCAAAGAACCCATTCTTCCGTTCTGAATTCGGAAAGGGCTGGAGTACCCTTGCAGGCGAGAAAATCATGGTCCTGGAGGATGGAAGGATATTCTATTCCAGGGAGGATGGTAAGGGAATCATATTCAAAAAGGCCGAGGATGGAACATACAAGGGGCCTGATGGCTATGATTATACCCTGATGCCGGTCGATTCAATTGAAGTTTCAACCATGGAAAACCCGGATGACGAGGATGAGGAGGAAGAAGGGTTCCCAGGTGATGAGGATGAAGAGGAAGAAGGGTTCCCAGGTGATGCGGAAGGTGAAATCCGTATAGCCAGTCCGTTATCTGCTGAATACCGCACAGCCAGCCCATCCTCCGCGGCTATGAAAATGACACCTGCTGAGGATGAGGAAGACGGGGAAGAGACCGGAGCCGTTAAACCTTCCATCGGATGGGAAATCACACAGCCGGACGGAAGTGTCAAGATATTCAATGCATACGGCCTCCTTGTCACTGAGAAGGACAGGAAGGGCTATAAGACATCTTATGTCTACGACAGCGCTTATCAGCTGCGCCAGATTATCACACCTTCAGGTAAGATTTTTGAGATTGCACAGGATGATGACGGGAAGATTACCGATATCACACTTCCGGATGGCGGGACAATCCACTATGAATTTGATGACCAGGATAACCTTGTTTCCGTGACAGACCCGGAGGGCGGTGTGCGCAGGTATGAATACGACGATGCCAACCACATGACGGCATGGTATGATGAGAATGATTCCATGTTCATACGGAATACCTATGACAGCGAAGGAAGAGTCACTGAGCAGGAAGATGCGTTAGGAAATGTCAGCGCCTATTCCTACGAGCGCAACCTAACCATCATGAAAGATAACCGTGGAAATCATGTGCTGTATCATCTGGATGACCGCGGACGGACCGTGAAGGTGGAGTATGCAGACGGCGATACCATACTTACTTCCTATTCCGCTGACAACAGGGTAGCATCACAAACAGATGCCAATGGCATGACCACTTCCTATGAATATGATGAGGAAGGGAATGTACTGACAGAGACAAGACAGGATGGAAGCCAGGCCCATTTTACCTACAATGAACTTAACCTGCCTTTGACCGCCACGGATTATGAGGGGAACACGACCACCTTTGAATATGATGAGGCAGGGAACCTGCTGCTCATGACAGACGGGGAAGGCAATACAACCAGGTATGATTATGATGAACTGAACCGGATTGTGTCCATAACGGATGCTAATGGCGGTACTACAACTTTCAGTTATGAAGATACGCAGGCAGTGCCTTCCTCCATAACGGATGGTGAAGGTAATATAACCAGATACAGTTATGATGAGATGAACCGTCTGTTGGCCGCAACGGACCCGGAAGGTAATACAACCAGCCATGTTTATAATAAGAACGGTTGGGAGATATCCACCCAGGCGGCAGATGGCGGGGAGACTGTTTATGAGTTCAGCCCGGCGGGAGAGATCATCTCAATTACGGATCCCATGGGGGCAAAGGCAGCCTTTGCCTATGACCGTATGCATAATATCATCTCAGGGGAAGACGCCCTTGGGCATACATTGGATTACGCCTATGATTCTAATTACAACAAAGTAAGCGAGACGGATGCCAAAGGCAATACCACACGTTATACATATGATTCCAGGAACCGGATGGCAGGATATACAGATGCTCTGGGCAATGAAGTCACCTTAAGCCTGGATGGGGCGGGCAACATCATTACACAGACGGATAAACGTGGACATGATACGGAATTTGTATATGATATGGTCCTCAACCGGCCTGTCTCATATAAAGACCGGGCTGGTGCCTTAACCAGTTATGAATATGACCGAAACGGAAATATGGTCAAGGTTAAGTACCCGGATAAGAGTACGGTTACATATACATATGATAAAGCCGGCCGGATGGTATCAACGACAGCCCGGAACGGACTGGTGACGGAGCTGTCCTATGATGGATGCGGGAATATCATACGGATACAGGATGATGAAACACGGGTGTACAAATACGGGTATGACCATAATAACCGTCTCATCCGCACGGAAGACCCACTGGGCGGCGTAACCCGCTATGCCTATGACGGCGCTGGGAACCAGATAGCCGTAACCGACGCTAATGGAAATACGGCCACCTATGGCTATGACGCGGTTGGCCGCCTGACGGAGATGAAGGATGCCCTGGAAGGGGTTACTGGCTTGGGGTATGACTTAAATGGAAACCTTGTAAGCGGCACAGATGCCAACGGACATTCGGAAAGCTGCTATTATGATGTCCTGGGGCAGCTCCTGGCCCAGACCGATGCGGCAGGCAATGTGACCGCAATGGAATATGACGCCGTTGGAAATATATCTAAGGTAATGGATGCCCTTAAAGGTGAGACTGTCTACGAAACGGATGCCGTACAACGTACTGTAAAAATAACGGATGCGATGGGGCATGACTACCTTTATGAATATGATGGGAACGGCAACCTGCTCAAAACCACTATGCCAGACGGCGATACCGTGTCTATGACATATGATGCGGAGGACCGTATGGTAACCCGCACGGATGAGGCAGGCGTCATCACCCGTTATTCCTATGATTCCATGGGACGTATCACAAAAGCCTCCGATAATATCGGAAACACGATGTCGTATGAATATGACAGCAGCGGCAACCTCATAAAGCAGACCGATACCATTGGCCGGGAAGCTGTCTATGAGTATGACCAGTTCAATCACCTGGTACAGGTGACGGGGACAGACGGAGCCACGACATCTTACACCTATGATGCACTTGACCGGCTGACCAGCGTCACACAGGCGGATGGGACGGTCACTTCATACGAATATGATCCGGTCGGCAACCTGATTAAGACAACCGAGCCAGGTGAGGCCGTCTATACCTATGCATATGACGCCATCAACCGGCTGACAGAGAAGGTGAACCCGTTAGGGGCTGCCACAACCTTCCGGTATGATGCAAAAGGCAACCTCACGGGGAGCGTTGACGGGGAAGGGGCTGTGACCGCTTACGCCTATGACGCCATTGACCGGCTGACCCAGTTTACAGACGGCCGCGGTAACAACACCCAGTATGAGTATGACGAATTATCCCGTCTCCTGGCATATACCACGCCGGAAGGGAATAAGGAGGAATACCGGTATGACCCGTTAGGCAACCTGACAAAGCGTAAGGACGCAAACGGCCTGATTACGGAATACCAGTATGATGTCATGGGGAACCTGATAAAGGAAATCTCCCCCAAGGGAGCCGTGACCAGCTATACCTATGACAAGCATGACGAACTGACCAGTATCACGGACCCGGCGAAGAATGTTACGACCTACGAGGTGGATCTGAACCGCCAGGTGACGAAGATGACGGCCAAGAACGGCGGCGAGTATACTTATGGCTACGACGCGGTCCACCGGCTGACGGATATCACCACACCGCTGGGACTGACCAGGACCTTCACCTATGATACGGCGGATAACGTGGTAAAGGATACGGATAACCTGAACCGTACCACTGCCTATGAGTATGACATCATGCACCGGCTGACTAAGTCCGTGAATGCCAAGGGCGGGGTGTCCACCTACACCTATGATATACGTGGCAACCGGAACGGCATGACCGATGCCCTGGGATACAAGTGGAATTATACCTATGACCTGGTAGACCAGCTGACAAAGAGCGTGGATCCGGAGGGCAAGGCAACCGAAGTGGCCTATAACCTGGTGGGAGAGATTTCATCCATTACCAAGCCAGGGGACCGCAGAACCAGCCTGGGCTACGATGGCAGCTATAACAGGACCACACTGACCGACCCCAAGGGATACGTCTATGAATACACGTATGACAAGGACAACCGTCAGGTAGGATTTAAGAACCCGCTGGAGGAGACTATCATGGCCGCCTATGACCCGGGAAGCCGTGTCACCAGTGTGACGGACCGCATGGGGCTTACAGAAGCATACACATACGATCCGCATGGGAATACCCTGAGTGTGAAGGCAACCAATGGCCTGGTGACCCGGTTCAGCTATGATATCCTGGATAACCTGGTGCGTGTGACCATGCCGAGTGAGCTGACCACTTCCTACACCTATGATGTGATGGGGAATATGACCTCCATGACGGATACCATGAAGCGCACCACTACCTATACCTATGACCTGGAAGGCAACATGACCAGCATCCATGACCCGTCCGGGCGGACCGAGCGGATGGGATATGACATCGGGGGGCGCCTGACCTCCTGCATAAGCAATGGCGGGAACAAGGTATCCTATGATTACGATGTCCTCAACAGCCTGGTGGAAAAAGCCTATGAGGACGGGGACGGCAATGCCGTAAATGAAGGTGTGGTTTATGGCTATGATGTCCTGGGCCGGCGTGTCTCCATGATGGACCGAAGCGGTGACAGCAGTTATGAATATGACGGGCTTGGACGGATTACCAAGGTGACCGCCGGCTCCGGTGAGACCACCACCTATGCCTATGACGGATGTGACCAGCTGGAGAGCATCACCTATCCGGATGGGAAGCGTGTCCGTTATGAATACGATAAGAATGACAACCTGACAAAGGTGACAGACCGAACCGGCGCCGTCACCACCTATGTATATGATGCCATCAACCGTGTGACGGAAATCCACCGCCCCAACGGGGTGAATACCTACAACACCTACAATGCCAGGGACCAGATTGTATCCATGGTCAACCGGTGCGATGAGTGTGAATGGATTGTCAGCCGGTATGATTACACCTATGATGACCGCGGGTTCATCGTGGCAGAGGACGCGGTTGAAAGCCTGTATGCGTATGCCTGGGATGACAAGCATGACGGGAAGCATGAGAGCTGGCACGATGACCTGTTCCCGCACGGCAACAAGCATATCAACAAGCATGACAAGGACGGTATCTATAACTTCCAGATCATAGAAACGAAACGAGACTTCACATACGATGATGATGGGAAGCTCCTGACCGCAGCCGAGAATGAGGACCGCCAGGGCCATTATGACTATGTGTTCAAATATGACGACATGGGAAACCGTATCTTCTACAGCAAGGCGCGGAACGGAAGCGTGCAGGAAAGCGCGGAGTACACCTACAATGCATCGAACCAGATGGTGAAGGTCCGTGAATACGATGGGAAGCATTACAGGAACGTGGAATATAGTTATGATGCCGATGGAAACCGGATCCTGGAAGAGGAGGTCAAGCCGGATGGGAACCGTAAGGTGGAGAAGAGCTATGAGTACAGCGTGGAGAACCGGCTTAAGGCAGTGCGTGATGCCCACGACCTGCTGGTGGCCATGGCCTATGACGGTGACGGGAACCGTATATTCCAGCTGAACTACAACCTGCATACCGATGATGACTGGAAGGGGAATTCCGGAAATGGGAACGGAAACAACAAGGACAATACCGGAAGCGGCAACAAAGGCAATGGAAACGGCAATAAGAAGGGCGCCGTGGCAGCCATCGCAGATTTCTTTACCGGTGAAGAGCCGGAAGCGGGGAAACTCGGTGCCGGCGTAAGCCAGG
>ERZ894183.1374-NODE-1374-length-13385-cov-5.945686_pt1 | contig 13385 bp, 13 predicted proteins | sample MGYA00380279_ERZ894183 | MGnify/ENA primary metagenome ERZ894183 (study PRJEB32331, sample SAMN06328422) | human gut metagenome | biome: human gut microbiome; feature: stool | host: Homo sapiens | collected 2013-06-26 ... | reverse complement strand
AGATGCGTGATCTGATCCTTCAACTCAGCAAAAGTTCGATTTATTCAACAAAGCCTCTTGTAACATCCCAGGGACAGGAAAACCTTTTTATCACCCGCTGGCTTGCTGCTGCAAAGCGACAGCGACGCTTCTCCCGGGACGTGGCGCAGGATATCGACGGGCTGTTGCAACTGAGCCGGACGGCAGGCATGAGTGCCGGCTTATATATGAAACTCGACTATCTCTGGCGCTCCTGTACCGGTAACCTGAAACAGCAAAGTGACCTGTTCCGTCTGACTTATGCCATGGAAACGGCAAAAGAAAATCGCAGGGTCTACCGGTTATTGTCAGACAGCGAATGGCAGGGCCGGAACAAACTGAAGCTGGATCCGGAGCTAAACGGTATCTATCTGCTTAAGGCTTCGCTGAATACTGGTTTCGACGGGGAAGGTAATCAGACAGGCCCGCTTAAAGTCAAAATTACCGGGAACGTGGCAGGTCTGATGATTTTTCTGGATACCTGTGACTGGCAGGCAGTGCCGGAAGAAGAGTGCTGGTATTTAGCCGCCCGGAATTAGTTCCCGCTGTTTTCTTCGCCAGCCAGACTGACCCGGAACAATACGGAACAAAAAAAGTATTTTCTCGTCCCGGATGCCGCTCTGCGCCGTTCAATCAAAACCGGCGCTTCGTAATAAATATCACACAGGGCAAAACAGCCTTAGCGCCTGCTAGCCCCGCAATGCACTGTTCTTCCTTCGCCCAGCGCTATTCCGCCATCTGATTTGTCTTGCGTGCATGTCCTTAAACTGCCTCTTAAGCACTCCTCTTATGGCTGAGACATTACCTCAGCAGTATGCCTTCGCAAAACTGGCCTGTGCGGTGTTCTATACTTATACATCAATCAAAATCTCTGATTGACGAGGCTACATCAGTAAGACGGTGACGACAGGAAAGAGTATCAGTCGCAACCATTAAAACTGATCACTCATGAGAGGAGAACACCATGAAAGCGGTTGTTTACAACGGACCTTATGACGTTTCAGTAAAAGACGTTCCGGACCCCAAAATAGTTCGCCCAACCGATGTGCTTGTCCGTATCACCACCACGAATATCTGCGGTTCTGACCTGCATATGTACGAAGGGCGAACCAGCTTCGAACAGGGACGCATCTTCGGCCATGAGAACCTGGGACAGGTTATTGAAATTGGGAGTGGTATTGAGCGGATTAAAGTCGGTGATTACGTCTGCCTGCCCTTTAATGTGGGCTGCGGCTTCTGTGAAAATTGCGAGAAAGGGTTAACCGGTTACTGCCTGACGGCAAACCCGGGTGCGGCTGGTGCCGCCTATGGCTTTGCTGAAATGGGCCAGTGGGATGGCGGACAGGCGGAATTACTTCGCGTTCCCTTTGCTGACTTTAACTGTCTGGTATTGCCACCGGATGCGGTGGAAAAGGAAGAAGACTACGTCATGCTTTCCGACATCTTCCCGACCGGCTGGCATGCCACTGAACTGGCGGGATTACGCCCGGGAGAGAACGTTGCCATTTACGGTGCCGGCCCGGTCGGCTTAATGGCTGCGCACTCAGCCATTATTAAGGGCGCATCAGAGGTGTTTGTTGTCGATACCCATCCGGATCGACTGGCGTTAGCCGAACAAATTGGCGCAGTGGCCATCAATGCTGTGGGTGATGATGCGGTAAATAAAATTCTCGAGTTAACCGACGGGCGCGGCACGGATTGCGGTTGCGAATGCGTGGGCTATCAGTGCTGCAACAAACATGGCCACGAGGATAACTCAGCCACACTGAACAGCCTTGTCGCGTCAACCAAAGCCACGGGCGGCATTGGTGCGGTAGGGGTTTTTGTCCCTCAGGATCCCGGGGGGGCAACCGATCTGGCTAAAGAGGGTAAAGTCCCGTTCGATTTTGGTACTTTCTGGTTAAAAGGTCAGTCAATAAAGACCGGCCAGTGTAACGTAAAGGCGTATAACCGTCAGCTGGCCAGGCTGATTCATCAGGGCAGAGCCAATCCGGGGCAGATCATCTCACACCGTCTCGCACTGTCAGACGCCGCCGAGGGGTATAAGCACTTTGATAATCGTGACGATGGCTGGACAAAAGTGATTTTGAAGCCCTGAATTCTGAACTGACGGAACAGAAGTCCTGAAGGAAGGTGAGATTAATGATGATTATCGCATCAGCTATCTGCGTGAACACATCCGCGCCATGGCGCAGGCCATTGATGATGGCATCCCGGTGATGGGTTATACCACCTGGGGGTGCATTGACCTGGTGGCGGCCTCCACGGGTGAAATGAGCAAGCGTTACGGCTTCGTCTACGTTGACAGAGACGACCGGGGGGCCGGCCCCTTAGCGCGCAAACGTAAGAAGTCTTTCTGGTGGTATAAGAAAGTGATTGCCAGCAACGGCCGGGACTTAGATTGATACTTTTCTCAGCTGTCTGCTTAATCTCGTCCCCGCGGTAACCTGATGCGGGGACGCTCCCGTTACGTTGTCAGAACGGGGTAGCTGGCCGCATCAGGGAGCGAGCTGACCGGTGGCTTTCATACCGGCACAGGCAAAACGCATAATGTTTTCCAGCAGTTCGTTGTTATCCTGCGTGTTACAAACCTGGGGCGCCAGTTCTTCCAGACGATGCGTATCAGAGAAGGTGTACATGTAAGCGCCAATGACCATCGTCATGCGCCAATACGCTTCGCTCTCGGATAAATGAGGAAGCTGGCGCATAAACGCGCTGACAAACGCCTTGGTGGAATTGTCATAAGCATGGTTGCGCAGACCATAAGAGATTTCTGGCGGTTCGGTATGCAAACGCGCCTGCAGGCGGATAAACGCGCGTCCCTGTTTGGTTTCGCGTAAGGTCAGCGTCGGTTTCAGAAAAGCGTGCATAATCGCTTCTACCGTCATCGTGTCCTGTTGCTCCAGCGCCTGTAAGCGCGCCATACGCTCTTCGGAAACCCGCCTGCTGCGTCGTAAAAAAACCGCTTCGAACAAACCATATTTTGAGCCGAAGTAATAGATAACTAACGCCTGGGTCACCTCAGCCGCTTCCGAAACCTCTCGCAACGTCGTGCCGGCATAACCGAGATCGGCAAATAAAATTTCCCCGGCATCAAGGATTTCATCTTTTACGTTATTATTTTTTCCCTCTGGCCTGCCGGGTTTGTTTTTATTAGGCGGACGGCCGCGACGTATAGCTACGCCCTTGCGCCCCCGAATTTCTGTGTTATCCATAATGCTCCAAGGCGTTAGCGCAAAAAAAGATCCGTTTATTCTAGCCTGTTGGCAGTTTAAGGGGAAACGCCAGCGCGCCTCCCCTTGCTGACTGAGAATCAACCCGGCTCAGGAAAGCGGGCAAAAGGCATGACGTCAGCTTTTTTCTGCGCCATATCAAACAGACTTGTCTGGTGCTGCGCCCGTGCTTGCGGCGGCCGTCCGCCCGGCCAGCGAATCCAGCCAGCTCAGAATCTCAGCAGCATCGGTGACATCAGCATATTTTTGATTCATATCGTAGAGGCTGGCCTCATGCGGTGGCGCTGCCCGGTCGCCGCAACAGTCACGCGGGACCAGCACGCTGAAGCCGGACTGCACGGCATCGACCACGCTGGCGCGAACACATCCTGATGTGGTTGCACCCGTCACGATTAAGGTATCGGTCCTGGTACCGGCCAGCAGGGCTGCCAGCGAGGTGCCAAAGAAGGCCGACGCTCCCTTTTTTGTCACAATCGTATCGCCAGGCTGAATGCCAGTTGCTGCATCAATGTCAACCAGTCGCGAGCCTGTCAGTAATGCCGCCATACCGGTGGCCTTCTTCAGCCAGGGCAGTTGTTCCAGCTCGCCGGGATGATAAGCGATTGTGGTATAGATCACCGGGAAGCCAGCGGCTCTGGCACGATCGGTCAGCCGCCGGGTAGCCGCGATCGGCGCGCGCATGTCGGCAGCTGTGGGGTATTGGGTATCGGTAAAGCCATAGCTGAAGTCAACTACCACGATGGCCGGACGCTCGCCGCGCGGTACCGCGCGGCCAAATCCCGCCTGATCATAGATCGTCTCTTGGGACATTATTGTTTTTCCTGTAAAAGGTTTAGAGTGGCCTTGGCGGGCCACTCTGCTAGTAACGCTGCATCTGAATCTCTTTTACAGCGATATCGCCATCAATCACGATCGCTTCATCATCGAGAAACAGCGAGCAGCCACGCATCGGAATATCCAGATGGCAGGCGGTATCATTCGGACCACCAAGTTCATTGTTGGGTCCGGTAGAGAACATCACATTGCCATAGTAGCTGCGCGGTTCCATCCCCATACCGCCGGGAAATGCGCCCGGCGTCATGTTGTGCCAGCTGGCCTGCGGGTTCATACCCCAGCCGACATGGCTCATGCCCATGCCGCGCGGATCGTCGAAAGCCGCCATATAAGATTTAACGAGTTCGGCATCAAGCCCACCACGAATATCCGTTATCCAGCCTTTTTCAATAGTGTAAGTGATTGGCTCACGCACATAAATGTTTTGCGGCAGCAGGATATCGCCGGGGGCTACGACAATCTGACCATTGACGCCGTCATCGTCGCCACCGGTAAAAACGAAGCCTGAAGGCCAATGATCCCAGCGTCCCGGCGTATCGGTACAGCCATATTCGGCTACGGTGGGATAGCTGTTAAGCTGATAGGTCACATCTGTGCCATAGGGAGAAGTGATGCGCATAACGTTAGCTTTTTCCAGCATACCCGCGGCGATTTCGACCTTTTCACGCAGCTCAGGATTGGGCAGCATGCGCGCTAACAATTCAGGCGGTTCAACAGCCGTCAGGATCCGCGTACCGGCAGCCTGAATCGCGAATTGTTCCGGCGAGAAGAGTAGAAAGACGCAGTCGATCAGCATGTCGCATTGTTTGAGCGCCTCGACTGCCCAGGGTAACGCCGCCAACCCCGTGACACCTACATTCCAGCCTCCCGTTGGTATCGGCGCAGGCAGGCGCATATGATACATATTCGCCCCCAGACGCTGTCCTGCCGCCATGAAGGCGTCAGCGTACTCGAGGCGTTCGTTGCCTTGCGTCAGCACGACAAGCTTTTCATCCTCGTGCACGCCGGACATTTTTAACTGATGCAGGCAGATCTCGGTAAAGCTTGCTTGATCCATCGCTCATTCCTCGTTGTTTTTGGTTTTACTGTCTTGATTACGGGCTATCCAGCTTTAACCGCGAGCGCGAAGCTCAACGGATTTCCAGGTCCATGATCGCACCGAGAAAGCCTTCGAGATCGTCCCACGGAATCATATGACCCGCTCGCTCAACGACCCTGACCTCGGTCTGCGGCGCCAGCGCCTGGATTTCTGCGACATCATCAGGCTCGATTACCGGGGCGCCACCGGCGACCACCAGGCGAACGGGTAGCGTGATATTGGCCAGATCGGCATGGATATCATCGCTGTGGAAACCGTCATAGGCGGTGCGGATCGCTGAGAGCTGGCAGGTATGCAACCACTCAGCGCGCAAAGCGTTTTGCTCATCGCTCCAGGAGGGACAAAACTGGCGCATCTCTTCTCCCGAGCAGCCCTTTGCAGCCAGCCGGATTGAATCTTCGTACCAGTTCCAGGGAGAGGGATAGACGCGCCGCCCCGGCCCTGAAACGGGTGGGTCGACCAGTACAAGCTGACCAATCGCAGTGGAATTGATCCGTGCAGCGCGAATGGCTGTGCGTGCGCCCATCGAATGGCCCAGTATTACCGGTGACATAAGGCCGGCGGCTGCGATCACGGCCAGTGCATCGGCAGCCATCGCATCGAGTGAATAATCCAGCTCCCCTGCCTCACTCAATCCCCGGCCACGCACATCAAGTACGTGTACATCAAAGCGTTCAGCTAGCCGTTCAGCAACGAATCCCCAGGTTATCGCCGGTGAAGTGATCCCCGGAATTAACAATAACTGCGGGCCGGGTCCAGGATAATGGAGCAGGTGCTGGCGGATGCCATTGGCGTGAACGTTGTATCCACCACCTTGGGTTTCGTTTGTTCTGGTGTTGATCGTCATAATGCCCCCTCAGTAAGCGCCGGAAAGCAACGTTCCGCCGCCCGGAACCCGCGTTTCGATATGGAGTGCCTTGAGCATCTGCCAGGTAGTGGCTATCGCTGCGGTCACTACGGGTTTTCCGGTACGGGCTTCAACTATCGTTACAGCGGACAGAGAAGGCATCTGGACACAGGCCGACAACACCACCGCATCAACATCGTCGGTATTCATGTCAGCAACGATATCCGGCAAATTCATCGGATCGTGCGCGGCTACCGCCAGGTTGTCCTGAATCTCCAGCGCCCGGTAATCGGAGACCTCGATACCTTCGTGACGAATATAGCCGACGACCATTTCGGTGAGCGGCTTCATATAGGGAGCCACAACAGCAACCCTTCTGGCTCCTATGGCCTTCAGCCCTTCGATCAACGCACCCGCTGAGGTAATCACTGTCGTGGGAGCGCCATTGTTCGCTGTCACCTGCTGCAAGCGCGATCCCGAGACACAATGGTAACCGTGCCCCATTGACATAATGGCAACGAGGCAGGCGTAGCCCATAACGTCGACACGCGCATCCGAAAGCTCCAGCGCACAGCGGTCGCTGTCGGCATCCATTGCAGCCAGTTCTTCCCTGGTGACATGCTTCATGCGCATACGAGAAGAATGAAAGGTGAAGCGCTCTTCGCCCACGCTTTCGCGAGCCCGCAACAAGGCAGGGATTTCTGTCTCCATTGTGACGTTGGAGCTGGGAACGATTTGTCCGATACGAAAGGTTTTTTTCATCTTATTTCCCTTTTCTCTGGTAATGGCTCATGTGGCCTTCTGGGGCCATTCCCGCAATGCTGTTACGCGTGCGCTCGGGTCTCATCAAATCGCTCGCGACAGCGAGTGGCGTCATATTCGTAAATCCATTCAGCGCGGATACCCACCGCATTAGGGTTTTTCGCCTGCTCCTGTTGAAACGCGAGGTCTCGTTGTCGTAATTCTTCCGGCGAGGAGAGATGATAGGTGCGACCACGTTCACGGGCCTGGAGCTGAACCTGAGACGTGCGCGGACGGCGTTCAGCTTCATAGGCTGCCAGCGCCGCAGGAACATCGCCGCCGAAATGCGCCAGCGCCTGCGCCAGTACATAGCCATCCTCAATGGCCATCGCCGCGCCCTGCGATAAAAATGGCAGCATTGGGTGCGCTGCGTCGCCTAACAGCGTGACATGAGGAACAGACCACTGCGCCATCGGATCGTGATCAAACAAGCCCCATTTAAAGGTCTGAGTCGGATCGGTGCGTTCAAACAGCTGAATCACATCCGGATGCCAGCCCTGGTAAGCGTTTAATAATTCATCGGTTGAGCTGGCTTCGGTCCACGACTCTTTTACCCATTCTGCGGTTTCAGTGACCGCAACAATGTTCACCGCCTTGCCGCCTTTGACATAGTAAGTAACGACATGGGCTGAAGGTCCCATCCAAAAGGCGGCGTAAGGTCCGACAAACGGCAATGGGTGCTCAGCAACCGATACCAGTGCTCGCCAGCACATATGCCCGGTGAACTGCGGTTTTTCATCACCCCAGAGCGCGCTGCGTACTGCAGAATGGATGCCGTCAGCGCCTACAATCAGGTCTGCTTCAAAAGAGGTACCGTCAGCAAAAAATGCTGTCGCTGACAGGGGGCTATGCTGAACGGCGGTGCATTGCGCATTAAAGGTAACCTTTTCGGCGGGAATATCCGACGTCAGGAGGCTATGCAAATCGGCACGGTGGACATGATAAAATTCCGCGCCGTAAACCTCGGGGCAAGTTGATTTTAGCGGCGTGCGGAAGAGTTCATTGCCGCTTTCCCAGTTAAGTCCTACCATCGCTTCCGGTAAAAAACCTACCTGTTTAAGAGGCTCTGTGAGTCCCAGCGCTTTCAGCACTTTTACCGCGTTAGGCGTCATCTGTACGCCTGCCCCCACTTCACCAAACGCGGGAGCACGTTCAAACAGGTGGAAATCGATACCTTGCTGCTGCAAAGCGCGCGCCAGCGCCGCACCGCCAATTCCACCGCCAATGATTCCAACTCGTAATTTATGGTTCATTATGCCCTACCTTTATTAAATGACTGCTTAATTAATTAAAGTGTTTTTTTTACCTGACAAAACGTTACCCGCCCAGATAAGCATTGAGTAACTCTTTGTCCTCAAGCAGGCTCGCCGCCATGGCATGAGTGGCGATACGTCCGGTCTCCACCACATAAGCGCGGGAAGCGACAGAAAGCGCGTTATAGACGTTTTGCTCGACGATCAACGCCGTTACCCCGTGCTGATTAATGTCACGGATCACATCAAAGACCTCATCTGCCATACGTGGCGATAATCCGAGGCTCGGCTCGTCCAGCAACAGCAGCTCAGGTTCCGACATCAGCGCACGTGCGATGGCCAACATTTGCTGCTCACCGCCACTCAGCGTACCCGCCAGCTGCTTATGCCGCTCACGTAAGCGTGGGAAACGGTGAAAGGCCATCCCGATCCGCTCTTCGACTTCTTTTCCTGAACGGCAGAGATAAGCGCCCATCATTAAGTTTTCATACACGCTCATGGTCGGCCAGACGTGGCGTTCTTCCGGACAGTGCGCAATACCCGCGGCGACAATACGTTCCGTTGACCAGCCATTTATCGCGTTGCCCTGCCAGTAAATCGTGCCGTTTTTAGGCTTTAACAGACCGGAGATGGTGCGCAGCGTAGTACTTTTCCCCGCGCCGTTAGCGCCGATCAAGGCGATAATTTCGCCACGCTGGATTTCCATATCGATGCCATGCAGAGCGGTAGCGTTGCCATAAGCCACCTGTAAGCTTTCGATTTTTAACATGCAGGGTTCAGAACTTTTCATGCGCTCGCCTTCCCAAGATAAGCTTCGATCACCTGCGGATGGCGTTGCACCGCTTCGGGCGTACCCTCAGTCAACTTCTGACCAAAGTTCATCACCACCAGCCGGTGACAAATTTCCATCATCAGATGCATGTTATGTTCCACGATCACCATCGACTCCACGTGGGTTCCCAGCAGACGCTGTAAAATCTGACCAAATACGCGCGCCTCCTGGCTGTTTAACCCGGCGGCGGGCTCATCCAGCATCAGCAACCGGGGTTTTGCCGCCAGCGCCACCGCCACCTCCAGCAAACGTAGCTCCCCACAAGAGAGCACGCTGGCTGGCGTGTTGATGCGATGTGACAGGCCCATTATGTCGATGATGCTGGCGGCGCTTTCGCGTACTTTCTGTTCGGTATGACGGACATGTGCGCGAGGCAAAAAGATATCCATTAACGATTGCCTGGCCGCCAGATAATGTCCTGCCAGCACGTTTTCAAACGCGGTTAACGCCTTGAGCACGTTGGTTTTCTGAAAGCTGCGTACCAGCCCACGGCGGGCAAGCGTGTGAGGAGCCTTACCGGTGATCTCTTCTCCACAAAACAGCACCCGGCCGCCATCAGGCTTATAAAAGCCGGTAATTAAATTAAAACAGGTGGTTTTGCCTGCGCCGTTCGGTCCAATTAGCCCGACCAGCTCACCCGGCATAATATCGAAACTGATATCCTGCACCGCTTTCAGGCCGCCAAAGGTTTTACATAATCCTTGTACTGCCAGCGTGGGTTGCGAAGAGGTGCTCATACGGTTTTCTCCTGCTGTGCCTGGGTCGTTTTTGCCGTCGCGGCCCGGCTGCGTTGCTCCCGGCGCTGAGTCAGAAAACCCATCAGCCCCCTGGGAAGAAACAGTACCACGGCCATAACAATTAGGCCGAAGATGGACATACGTAGCTCCTGGGCTTCACGCAGATATTCATTTAACAGCGTGACAACCAGCGCGCCGATGACCGGTCCAACCAGCGTGCCTTTTCCGCCCAGTAGCACCATGATGATCATCGACACCATAAAGCTGAACTGGAATACGTCGGTTCCGACAAAGGTGATGTAATGCGCATAAAAACCTCCCGCCAGGCCAGCGAGAAACGCACCGAGGACGAAGGCTTTCATGGCATAAGCGAAGGGCCAGATGCCCACCGACTGAGCCACATAACGATTTTCGCGCACCGTAACCGCGGCGCGCCCCTGGCTGGAGTAAACAAAGCGATAGATCAGGTAGAGCGCCAGCATGGCAATCAGCAAGGCCAGATAGTAGTAGCTGCGCTTAATATCCAGCGCGGCCAGTCCCGCCATAAAGTGCGGCTGAGCAATACCCGCCACGCCCATCGGACCATTGGTTACTGCCACCCAGTTATTGGCTATGATGCGCAACACTTCAGCGAAAGCCAGGGTGATAATCACAAAATACGGTCCCTGCAGGCGCAGCGTGATAGCGCCGATTAAGGCACCCGCTATCGCTGCGATCAAACCGGCCATCGGGATGGTCGCCCAGAGCGGCCAGCCGAAATCACTGGACAGCAGCGCGGCCGCATAGGCTCCCAGACCAAGAAAAGCGGTATGACCAAGCGAGAATTCACCGATATAACCCACGGTCAGGTTCAGGCTGCTGGCGAGTACCGCATAGATAAGTACCATGACGCCAATATGCAGCAGGTATTGATCCTGTACCAGCAGCGGGAATGCCGCCGCCAGCGCCGCCAGCAGCAGCAGGGTATTGCGTTCAAATTTCATATCATGCCCTCTCCGCGCGTGTTGAAAACAGGCCATAGGGTCGGAAAACCAGCATCACAATAACGATCAGGAAGCCGATAATGTCGACCATGCCGGTAGAGATATAACCGCCCCACATCGCCTCGGCGATGCCCAACAACAGGCCACCGATAATCGCACCGGCAAAGCTGCCCATCCCACCGAGGATAACTACCACAAAAGCCTTGAGGCTCACCAACCCACCGACGGTGACCTGGGTGGTGTAGATCGCGCCCAACAGCATGCCTGCACTGGCTGCCAGCACCGTTCCCATGGCAAAAGTACTGGCGTAAACATGGGAAATTTTTATCCCTACCAGCTGCGCAGCCATGGGATCCTGAAACGTGGCGCGCATTGCGCGTCCCAGTCGGGTTTTTTTGATGATCAGATGCGCGCCGAGGATCAGCACGGCGCAAACCGCCACCGCGAACAGGCGCATCTCGGTCAATACAACCGGTCCGATAAAGATCGGGGCATTAGGCAATGGCCCGTCAATTTTTTGCGGTGAGGTGCCTGCGAGGAGTAACGCGGTATTCGCGATAAAAATCGACAGCCCTATCGTTAACAGGATGCCTGGCTCTTCAGACTGGCCGCGAACGCGTTGGATCAATAACCGATCCACCAGCCAGCCAAACGCCGCCATGATGATAGCGACCGCCAGCAAACCGGTGAAAAAGTTCAGCCCAAGCGCGTGAGTGACAAACCATCCCAACATTCCGCCCATCATATAAAACTCACCATGAGCGAAGTTGACCACGCGCATCAAACCAAATATCAGCGTCAGGCCCAGCGCGGACAGAGCGTAAAAGGTGCCGCTCACCAGGCCGTTAGCAAAAAATTGCAGGAACAGATCCATTATTTTTTCTCCGGCGCCTCAACGGCAGTGCTGGTTACCACCTCAGGGACTTTCTGGCGAATCTGCACCAACGCGGCATCAAACCCGTAAGCCTGGCCTTGATCAGTGAAGCGGTAATTGCCATTGGGGGCGTGATAATCGGTGGCTTTCAGACTGGCAATAATTTTTGCGGCATCCGTAGAATCCGCATGACCTATTGCATCCAGCATGATGTGCGTGGAGTTATAGCCGGCAGCGGCGTACTTATCCGGAAACTGCTTGTATTGCGCCTGGTAAGCTTTAACAAATTGCTGGTTGCTGTCGCCCGGCAAGGTATAGACATAAGGCACCGCTGCGTAAATGCCTTCTGAAGCCTCGCCCACCAGGTTAATAAAGTCTGAGGTTGCCCAAGAGCCGACACCAAAGACATTGATATCAATACCAAACTCTTTGAGCTGCTTGACCAGAATCGAGCCATCCTGAGTCTCTGCGGCAATAAACACGCCGTCAGCCTTAGCGTTGCGCAGTTTGGCCAGCAGCGTGTAGAAATCGGTGGCGCCATGATCAAAATATTCCGTCATGACATTTTTTACGCCGTGCGTAGCGAGGTCCTGGGAGAAGCCCTGAATACTGCCCTGACCCCAGTCATCATTTACGCCAATATAGGCGACACGTTTTAGTTGCAGTTTTTCCGCCAGGATTTTAGCGAACGCTTTCGCCAACAGCGCATCGGTTTCAGCGGAACGGAAAAAGTAAGGATTATTTCTTTCGGTCAGATCGGCCTGGGAAGAGACGCCGGTCAGGAAAGGCACTTTATACTGTTGCGCCAGCGGCATGACCGCTGCGGTGGCAGAACTGCAAAAGGCGCCAAGCAGGGCGACAACCTTATCTTTCTGAATCAGCTTTTCTGCCGCGTTAACGGAGTTAGCCGGGCTGCACTGTCCATCTTCAATCACCAGCTGCACCGGCTTCGCTGCCGTACGCTTGTTGTACTCCGCCAACGCCAGCCTGGCGCCATTAACATACGCGGTTCCGTTATAAGCCACTGAGCCAGTAAGCGGTTCAATCACGCCCAGCTTGATGCTCTCCTGAGCACAGACAGAGCAAGAAAACATCAGGGTCGCCATACCTATCTTTGTGAGTTTTGATGCACGCATTGCAACGCTCCTGTAAACGTATCCTTTCTTCAAAGGATGGCTATCAACATTTAATTAATTAAACGCTCATTTAATTAATGGGAAAAACAGTTTTCTCATAAGCAATTAAGCAATAAGCATGCCAGATGACGTTGGTTTATGAAATTGTTGATTTGTATAGAAAAACGAGAATGCATTAATGAGTGGTGAAAATATTGTTAACCACTGTAGAGATAAATTGGTGCAAAGGCGATAAATTGCACTGGTTCAGTGCGTTTTTTGTGCGCTACATCAGGCTACGGACATAATTACCCGCAACATCTTTATGATCTGAGAGGGATTATCATCGCGTTTAGCTCATTCAGGGAGGGACGACCACTATATGTCTTCTGTCGCTTTCAGCCGTTTTCAGTTACTGAGCAGCAGTGCAGAAAAACCGCTCATGACATCATCCGGTTGTGGCTGGTTATAATCCGCAATCCCTGAGGATTGCGGATTTTTGCAGTGCTTAGCCGTTCATATCAGACGTAACATATTGGCATAAAGGCCAGATTTGTTCTGTTAACGCGTATTTGAGCTATTCTCAGGCAGCGCGTAGACAACCACCTGGTCGCCGACCTGATCTTTCAGGATGGTGTTACCACCCGCCACGAAAGCCACATATTCACGCCCTTTGTAGGCGTAAACAGGCGACGCCGATCCAAGATCAGGTGGCTTTCGTTAATCAGATTTCAGCGATTACCGGTGAAAGCGATGTCG
>ERZ894183.1373-NODE-1373-length-13388-cov-5.608340_pt1 | contig 13388 bp, 7 predicted proteins | sample MGYA00380279_ERZ894183 | MGnify/ENA primary metagenome ERZ894183 (study PRJEB32331, sample SAMN06328422) | human gut metagenome | biome: human gut microbiome; feature: stool | host: Homo sapiens | collected 2013-06-26 ... | reverse complement strand
AATCCACCCCGAAAAATCTCACCATAAAGAGAGGATAGCCATTCCAGAGGTCTGGAAGAAAGAACTGCTTGAATATAATAAATAGAATAGGGAGAGTTTTCCGCAAGACTTACCACGCAATAACCAGCGGTGCCACCGGAGGAAACCAATGTACCGTACGAATCTACTGCATATTTTTCCCCTTGAGACAAGACCCCCACAATTAACTTAGTAGGTAACTCGCATGCTTCAAGGCTTTGGTGTCGGCCGTACCGATGCCACTCGTTACCATTATTAGGTTTCGGCTTAATGTCTCTAGATGCTTTGTTTAATTCGTTCTTATACGCGGTGATATAAGAATAACCAAGAGGAAAATCCCGTTTTAATCTAGTTAGAGGAATAACTTGCAACTTTCCGTTTGAATCCTTGTAATAAGGAAAAATTACTCTTGCATTGGGTTTAAAAGAATGGTAAGAGCTCAGCTTCACATCCTTCAAAGTTTTGTAGTATGGCTTAGTTAAATCTTTTTCGATTTGCCATTCAACATCTTCTCGTTTGAAAAAATACGTTTTGCTAGTTTCTTTGATAGGCTGGAAAATGTAAGTTTTATTGGCACTCGTTTGAATTCCATTGAATATATTATCCTCTCCTACAATGTCAGATAATGTACAAGTACTATGATGTAACTTATTAAAAATAACATCATATTTGGCTGGGAAAAGAACCCATGTGTCTGCCCCCACAATACTTGAGCAACGCTTGGTTAGATTTCCAGTGGGCTCTTTTCTTCTAAATGCTGCTATGTCATTAACTTCTTCATAGAAGAAACAAGAATTTTCCTTTTTATTCAAAAAAAGTAAACACGTATAGTTTGATTTATCACTAAAGACTTGACTAGCTCCAAATGAGACGACCTCGGAGAGGTAGTGATTATTTGCAATTAATTTTCGCAAATTGAGAGCTGCCCCAACTTTCATAAACTTGCTAGGAACTATAAAACCTAATGTTCCTCCTCCCTTTAGCAGATCTAACCCCCTTTCTATAAATAAAAAATACTTGTCATATTGTTTGTAGGCAGAGCTGTACTTCTTAGGGTATAACCGATATTCGGAAGGAGTGAAGTTTTTCATATCTTCGGAAGACATATAAGGAGGATTGCCTACAACTACGTCAAACTGTAGCCCTCCAAAATCAAATGGGTTAACAAGTTCTTGTGTCCGTACTCCTACTACATCCTTAGAGCCCAACAAGCTGTTCCCAAAGAGTATGTTCGCAGACAAGTCTGGTAGGATAGGTTTAATACCAAACAAAGACGAGCTATCTTCCCCCTCTAGAAGTTTGAGAAGCAAACCGAACTTGGTTGCCTCAGTGGCGTTATAATCTTTGTCAACGCCAAAAATGCACTCCGAAAGTATCTTTACCTTCATGCTGTAGGGAAGCCGGAAACCCCCAACCCCTTTTTTCAAAAGCTTCTGCGGAGAATTATGGACGTAATAGTCTAGTATTTCATCACACAATAATTGATATAGTTCTAGTAAAAAAGCACCTGAGCCACAAGCTATATCAGCAAATTTAAGCTGACATAATTCTGGGAGATCCAAACCTTTAACTTTCGGCTTAACAGCTTTATTTAAGATCTCTCGAATTATATAGGTAGGCGTTGTAACTACATCCCTGTCTACATTCTCAGGCTTGTCAACAATCGTTAGGGCACCGTCCTTATAAGCAAGACGCTTAGACAGAAATACTTCGTATATCCGACCTAAAACATCAGAAGATAAGACGGCAAATGAATATGGAGTTTCAGGATAATACAGTTGTTTTACAATTTGCCAAAAAGAGGACGAGATATCGCTTATTAATTGAGGCGCAAGGAACTCTTTGAACAACCCTGAGTTGTACTTTTTGTCAGCCTTACGGAACAAATTCAGCAATTCAGTAGAATTTCCATCCTTAGCCGCAGATAATAGTTTTTGGTAAGTTTCTATATTTCGATCTTCACAAACACGCAAGAAAAGTATTTTATTGATATAGCTTTGTACGATGTCTGATAATTCTTGAAGAGGAATCTGGGGACTTTTTTTATGAATGTCCTCGGCTAAGAGTAATCTCCAACGATTAATTTCTTGAAGAAAAATCTTATCTATTGGAGTGTATTCAACTTTATTTTCTATATGAGCCCAGGCTTTATCAAATGTTCCCGTATAAACGGACTGCCTACCAAATAATGATTGAATTTCTTCAAATTTCTCAACAAATTCCGAAAAATGATAACTCTTTACTAACCCTTTTTTTCTTTTGTCATTTTTCTCTACCGGAACAGTTGTATCGTAAATAAACAAATATTCAAAGTTGGACAGCAAAGAAATGGATAAACCTGCTGTGTATCCATATCTTCGAATCTGGCGTGCAGGTTCATCTTCAACTTCAATTTTTATAGCCGGCTTCTTAGCCTCTAAAAAAAACTTTCTTTCGGAAAAAAGTCTAAAGGTATAGTCGGGCTTTTTCGAGTGAGAGTTTGCTTTCGCCTTCAAAGATTCTTCAAGTAATACCTCCCGTTCGTTTGTGCTTTGCCCTTGATTATTTTTTATATCCCACCCCAGGGCTTCAAATAGAGGATCCAAGAAATCGCTCCGAAGAAGAGTTTCATTGTATTTATCGGATTTATAGTAGGCATAGTCTTGTTGAAATCTAGCAACCAACTTTGCTACTTTTTCTTTCATATCCATATATGAGCCCATTAACAAGAACAATAAAATATAGGTGAAAAAATTAGAACATGTACTTTTCTAAAAGTAAAGACTCTTCACATCTATGAAGGCAAAAATTACAGTGTTTAATAAGAAAGCCAACCATCATAGATCGCTTCAATAAAAAAGAAGGATTAGAACAACCTGCATTCTAATGGCTTCTTCTCCCAGTAAAGAATTTTTGTGGGCGGTCGGTAAGTTCTCTTTTGGCTGCCTTTCTTGTATCTTCCTCAAAATTTTTAGCGGACAATATTGAAAGAAGATAAGAGATCTTTCAATCTTCTTTAAACCATTGAGAAATAGAAGCGATGCGCGAAGAGAAAATGTTGGAAAAAGCGGTAGTTTTCGATATTGACGGAACCCTCTGTGACGACACATCCAGAAGAAAAGAATATTTGACTAATGGGGATTGGGAAAACTACTTACTGGATTGCCAAAACAGCCGGCCGGTCGAATGCACTCGAGTACTCTTGGATTACTATCTCCACAAAGGCTTTAAAGCTATTTTCGTCACAGGCAGACCGGAAGCCCTAAGAACCAGAACAAATCATTTTTTAACTTCTTTAGGGTTACGCATTAACCAATATGAATTGCTCATGCGAGAAGACGGCAACACAGACAGTGAAGCCGTCCTTAAAAGAAAATTCATGTCTATGTTGGTAGGCGCCTACGATATAGAGACAGCTCTTGACTGCCGTCCCGAAGTTCGAGAAGTTTATAAAAGTCTCCAAATTTCTTCCGGGTCACTTTTTGACATTGATTATCCGCCTTACTCTTTGAAAGAAGAACTTGCTAATGACGACCGGCCCTTTTCCCCTAGATACAATTTTCGGCAGCGTGTTGAGGATTACTGTGCTCAACGTTTCGGGTTATGGCGCTGGGAAGAAATCAGAGACGAGCTTCTAACCCACATCAACAGCAAAGGCAAAGAATTTACCTACAGAATTGTTGAAGACGGCGGTAAGTATTTATTCTTCAGCAGAGAACTACTTATGAAACGGGAAACCAAACTTTCGGAATTTAAACGCCATTGGATTCCCGGAAGAACTTCCTACAAGTCCTTAGCCATCCACATTGATGAACTCCCTGTAAAGGTTAATGACCGAAATCTTTATTACGCAGATGCCTGGATTCCACCTGATGGAATCCGTGATGTCATTCTTACTGACGGGAAGAAAGCTGAAGCTACCTTTACAGATGCGTATGGCTGGGACTCTCCTGTCGCTCGCTTTTTCGCCACTGACGGAGAAACAGTTAAGCGCGCCGACATTGAAGAATATAACTATGTGCCAGATGCCGATGACGATTTAAAACATGAAGCTTTTGAAAAGCTCTCTCCTCGAATTAAGCAAGTCTTGGAAAGAATTCGTTTAATTACCAAAGCCGGAAAGTTCACTTTCGAAGATTTCGCTGCGGAGGTGATTGATCCCCAAACAGGCAAGGTTTACCCTAAATACCAAACAAATACGGGGGAAAATCAACTCCGCGATATTGAAAATGAAAACTTAATTCGTTTGGCTTCATGCCGTAAATGGAAGGATTACTACATCAAGGTCACACCGCGATTTGAACACTATTTCCAAACCTATTCAAGAAATTAGCTAACCCTTCGAAGAAACCTCGCCCTAAAGGGCGAGGAAATACAACAGATTATTCTCTTCTACCTTTTCTTTTATTAACCATATTGTCGTGTTCGATAGCCGCGTCGAGGCGTCCTGCAATCACTGAAGAATTTGCACGATAGTACCTTTGGAGCATTGCCAAATCTCGATGGCCGGTCTGTTTCGCAAGTGCGAGAACATCGAGTCTGGGTTTGTTTGTTACCGGATCAATAGAAGCTGCCCAAGTAGCAAATGTTGCTCGGCTATCGTGGAAATTTAAACCTTCTTCCAGTAATAAGCCGTTTTTATCGCGTTTTGGCCCCAAATCTGCCATATCCCTAATTTTTCTCCAAAGAGCGTCCCTTTGCTGAGAATCGAGGGCAGAAAAATAACTTCTTGAATAACCTCCGAAATTTTCTGCAAGGGCAAGAAGTCTTTTTGCTTCTGATGACAAGGCCACATCTCTTTTGAACCCTGTTTTAGTGATTTCTTTTGGCAAATGAATGGTGTTTCCGTTGATCCAATCTGCCTGTATTTGAAGGATTTCTCCGATCCTCATACCGGTTGCACAAGCAAATTCAAAAGCAAGGACAACTAATTGTGGCAGCGTGCATGGCTCCGAAAGACCGTCCCAATCTGCACAAAATCTGAGTTTTTCAATGTCCTCAGGAGAGGCAATTCTTTCCCGATGATCGCCGCTCTTCGGTTTACACGACACTTTTGAATAAGGATTAACGGAAAGAAGCTTATTTCTAATGCAATAGTTAAAAATCGAATTCATCAGAGTTGTTTCCTTTAGAACGGTCGCCTCGGAAATGGGTCTCTTGCTCGTCGGACTCACATCATTCATTCTGTGGTTTATGTACCGTTCAATATCCCCGGGAGTGACATCGACGAGTCGTTTCTCTGCAAAATCCAAATTTTTAAATCTGGCTAGACGAAAGGTCTCAGATCTAAAAGATTTCTTTGTTGGGGTTATCTCTCTGCCATACAAATCAACAGCTTCTGCAAAAGTTAAATAAGCACTTAATTGCGGTTGACCTTCAATATCTTTCAGGAGCATCTTGGCTTCGGCTCGGGTTCGGAAAGTCTTACTTTTTACTTTGGACCCTTCTTTCCATCTAACTTGATATGTTCCCGCCTTTAGTTTGAATAAGTAAGCCATAAACCTGTCCTTTACATTTAGGTAAAACGTTGAGCCTTCAGCAAGACGTTCACCTTAGAAACCAGTTGCCAACTTGTGAATTTATTTTCACAGCCAAGAAGACGTCAACTTACCAGTCAGGCTCGGTTGTGTCAGAAGAAAGAAGCAAAGTAATTAGAGGCGGAATATAAGACCGGACGAATGTTTTAAGGTTCGAAATCGAGGCTACTTTTTCAGGGAAAATTATTGAAAGTTGCCTAAAATCATCACCCCTAAAATTCACTTCTTCATTCACTAAAAATTCACTTATTTTCAGCAACTATATCAGTAAATGACAGTAATAGACAACGAAAATGCCCGTAAACTCAAGCTTACGGGCATATGCTAAATTCGTTTGGTGCCTTCGATGAGACTCGAACTCATACGACTTTCGTCACCACCCCCTCAAGATGGCGTGTCTACCAATTTCACCACGAAGGCACTTTTTTCAACTTTTTCTTTCGTTTCCGTTTTCATCAGAACCGAAAGACGACATTCTACCTCGGAATTTGATTTTGTGCAGGCTTATCAGTGAAATCACTAGTACTAGTCGCAGGAACAGGGGGTGTGGGCTGAGCTGGAGCCTTCTGTTCAGTCGTAACAGTAGACAGAACACCGCCTGCAGCAGGAGCCTTGCGAACTTGACCGCCGAATGTCAGCGCTAATGTAGCGCAGAAAAAAATGGTGGATGCAACAGCAGTAGAACGGGAAAGGAAGTTGGCGCTTCCTGTGGCTCCGAAAAGAGAGCCGGAGGCACCGCCGCCGAAGGCTGCGCCCATGTCGGCGCCTTTACCGTGCTGAAGCAGCACTAAAACAATGATTGCAACTGCAGAAATCACCTGCAGAACAACCGCAACCGTAATCAGTAAATGCATAATAAATTGTATCCGTTTATTAAATCAGCCCTATTCCGCTGGCGGCCTGGGCAATGGCATAAAAATCCGCAGCTTTCAAAGAAGCTCCGCCGACCAATCCTCCGTCAATGTCATTGCAGGCAAAAAGCTCTGCCGCATTGGACGGCTTGACGGATCCGCCGTAAATAATTCTGAGCGCGGAAGCAGCTTGAGAATCCCGAGATTCTACACTATCCCTCAGTTCGGCGTGAACTAATTGAGCTTGCTGAGGCGTGGCGGTTTTGCCGGTTCCGATGGCCCAAACAGGCTCGTAAGCTACCGCGCCGGTAACCAAAGTTTCTGGTCCGATCGCATCGAGAACGGCATTGAGCTGTCCGATCACAACATCGCTTGTTCGTCCGCTTTCACGCTCTTCCAGCGTCTCGCCGACACAGACAATCGGACGAAGTCCGTGTTCGATGGCAATCTTGGCTTTTGCCGCAACGATTTCATTGGTCTCCCCGTGATACTGCCTTCTCTCGGAATGTCCGACAATGACCCAGGGGCATTTGACATCGGCCAGCATCCCTGCGCTCATTTCACCCGTAAAAGCGCCGGATTCATGAACGGAACAGTCCTGTGCGCCGACATTAATATCGAGTGCGCTTGTCAGAAATTTCTGCTGGAGATAGCGAATGTAGACAAAAGGCGGACACACGGCTAATTCGGTGTTCACGGGAGAAAAAGTTGTGAAGACGTTCGTCCATTGGTCAATGAAATCGACCGAGCCGTTCATCTTCCAATTGGCAATCACCAAACTTCTGCGCATCAGATAACTCCAATACTCTGTTGTAGAAACTAAATACCGAATTTTACTCGTAGTTTTACGAGTCAGTTGATTTAATCCACACCACGGACTGCTCGCCGGCGCTCTTTTTGCCGTCGTAGCCTTCCTGAGAGTTGCCGGTGCGGTTCAGCCACTTTCTCGACGATCCGGAAAGATTCCAGCCGACTTCTCTGCCCTTCGATTGAATGCGTTCTTCAAGCTTCAGACCGAAGGTTTCCGGATCATCTTTGAGTCCCGGTTTCTTGTCATACAGCTGATAGCCTTCTCGGTACTGCAGCGGAGTCAGATTCGGCATCACGACATTGGCGCCGTAAGAAATCGCAGTTTCTCGGCCCTGAGGATCCAAAACCTGCATCGCTGTCGCGGCGGCAATATTGATATTGCCCATCACCAAACGCGTGATCGCAATCATGTTCAAAGAAAGCTGGAAAAGCTTTTTGTTTTCCGTTTGGCCCAAAGACTTCAGATCCCCGCCCTCGCTCATGAGGTAGGGGCCCATGCCGATCATGTCTGCTTCAAGCTTCTGGAACAAACGAATGTCCGAACACAAATCTTCCAGGGTCTGCCCCGGGATTCCGATCATCACGCCGGTACCGACCTGATATCCGCACTCTTTAAGCCACTGCAAGCACTGGAGACGATGCTCCAGATGTTTGGACTTCTTGTGAGGAACGTTATGAAGAAAATCAAAAAGTTCGTGATTAGAGCTTTCAAAGCGTGCGAGATAACGAAGATTCTTGCGGTTGCCGCTGGCCTCCGCCCATTCTTCATAGACCTCCTTTGTCTGGTCTCCGAGACTTAATGTGATCCCGAGGCCGTTCGGAAGACTTTCTGAAACTGTCTTTCGATGAATCTCACGCAAACAATCTGAAATAAATGAGACAAACTTAGGATCATTACGCTCTCCGGCCTGAAGGCAAATGCTTCCGTAACCGTTTTCAGCAGCAAACATCGCCGCCTCCAAGATTTCCTCTTTCGAGAGCGTATAACGATGAACGCCATGATTATCTTTACGGATGCCGCAGTAGCGGCAGTCAACCGTGCAAACGTTAGAGACTTCAATAAGGCCGCGGTAATAAACCTTATTCCCCATAAGCTCGGTTGTCTTCTTATAAGCAGCTTCCTGAAGCTTCTTGCAGTCTTCAGGTTCCGTCAGGCCGAGCAGGAACACGATATCCTCATCGGCTAAAGCTTCCTTCTTCAGTACTTCATCGAGGGAGTTTCCATTCAATTTCATTACTATTTTTTATTGTCACAGTGCATCAGTGAATCGCTGCATTATGGCAAAGACATCTGAAGCAGTCATTACAGGTTTTCGAAACAAATTGAAAGACAAAACCGACGGTTTTTGCCGCCGGTCCTGTCAATTTGCTAAATCAGAATCAAAGGAAATTAGCCTTTGATGATGTCAGGATTGCCTTCCTGCTGACCAGTTTCTTCCTTCTTTTCCTTGTGTTCGGGCTTTTCAATTAAAGCTTTCATGGAAAGACGAATACGATCCTTGTCATCAATCTCAAGAACCTTCACGCGAACGGTCTGACCTTCCTTGAGATAGTCGCTGACCTGATTGACGCGTTCGTGAGCGATCTGGCTGATATGCAGCAGACCGTCGCGGCCCGGCAGAACCTGAACAATGGCGCCGAAATCGAGCAGTCTCTGAACTTTACCTTCGTATACCTTGCCGACTTCAACGGTGGCGGCAAGCTCTTCAACACGGCGACGGGCTTCTGCACCGGCAGCTTCGTCAACGGAAGCAATCGTGACGGTACCGTCGTCTTCGATGTTGATCTGTGTTCCGGTTTCTTCAGTTAAGGCACGAATCACAGCGCCGCCCTTACCGATCACGTCACGGATCTTATCCGGATTAATCTTAAAGGAAACCAGACGCGGAGCATACGGAGAAAGTTCGGTCTTCGGACCTTCAACGGCTTCATGCATCTTGCCGAGGATGTGCATGCGGCCTTCCTTCGCCTGAGCCAAAGCCACCTGCATGATTTCTTTGCTGATGCCTTCAATCTTGATATCCATCTGCAGAGCAGTCACGCCGTGATCGGTACCGGCAACCTTGAAGTCCATGTCCCCGAGGTGGTCTTCGTCACCAAGAATATCGGTGAGAACGGCGAACTTATTGCCTTCCTTGATCAAACCCATGGCAACACCGGCCACGAAGTCTTTCAGAGGAACACCGGCGTCCAACAAGGACAAGCAGCCGCCGCAGACACTGGCCATAGAGGAGGAACCGTTGGATTCGCAGATTTCGGAAACCACACGCATGGTGTACTGGAAATCTTCTTCGTTCGGTAAAACAGCTGTCAAAGCGCGTTTAGCCAGACGGCCGTGACCGATTTCGCGTCTCTTCGGAGAGCCGACGCGGCCGGTTTCTCCGGTAGCAAACGGAGGCATGTTGTAGTGAAGCATGAAGCGTTCACGCTGTTCGCCGGTCAGACCGTCAACAATCTGCTCGTCCTGCTTGGTACCGAGCGTGGTAACAACCAAAGCCTGAGTTTCACCGCGGGTGAAGAGTGCAGAACCGTGGGCACGCGGAAGAACGCCGGTGCGGATTTCAATCGGGCGAACGGTGCGGGTGTCGCGGCCGTCGATGCGGGGTTCACCGGAAAGAATTTTGCCGCGGACGTGAGCGGCTTCCATTTCGAAAAGAATGTTGGCGACTTCGTTCTCACCGATTTCAGAGAGCTCGCCGACCTCGACAGCGGCGTTAACTTTCTCGTTAACATCTTCGTAAATGGCGCGCAGGCATTCGTTGCGATCCTGCTTGCTGCGATGCTCGTAGGCCTCGTGAATACGGTTGCCGACAACCTGATTGATAAGGGCAACAAGCTGCTGATTTCGTTCTGCAGGAGCCCAGTCCCACAGCGGTTTACCACCTTCTTCGACGAGCTGGTCGATGGCTTCGATAACGACCTGCATCTTCTCATGGCCGAACATAACAGCCCCGAGCATGACATCTTCAGACAATTGATCCGCTTCGGATTCGACCATCAGAACAGCGCGTTCCGTACCGGCAACAACGAGGTCGAGCTTGGAATCTTTCATCTGAGAAAGGTTCGGGCAGAGAACGTATTCGTTGTTGATGTAGCCGACGCGGGCCGCAGCAATCGGGCCGTTAAATGGCACGCCGGAAACAGCCAGAGCTGCAGATGCTGCGATCATGGAAGGAATGTCCGGATCAACTTCGGGGTTCACGGAAAGGACGTGAATAATGATCTGAACTTCATTGAAGAAACCTTCCGGGAACAGCGGACGAATCGGACGGTCGATCAGGCGGGAAGTGAGCGTTTCTTTTTCGCTCGGACGGCCTTCACGCTTGAAGAAGCCTCCCGGAATACGGCCGGCAGCGTAAGTCTTTTCAATGTAATCAACGGTCAGAGGGAAGAAATCCTGACCCGGTTTAATTTCTTTCTTTGCAACAACAGTGGCTAATACGACAGTGTCGTCCATGTCGCAGATCACGGCGCCGGAGGCCTGGCGAGCGATTTCGCCGGTTTCAAGACGGACGTTGTGATCGCCGTACTTAAAGGACTTGACTACTTTATTGAACATCGTCATGTCGTTCTTTTCCTTATGTTTGGAACTGCACATTGCGGTATCTACGACTCGGCGGTCCTCACCGCCTTACGTACATACAGCAACGCGCGTACGTTCCGGTTTAAAAAATTCTTATCTGTAAAAACAAACACAGCGGTCAACGGTAACAAAACCGCGGACCGCTGCTCATCGGTATGCCGGTAAGATTACTTACGCAGGTTGAGGGCTTCGATCAAAGCCTTGTAAGCTGCGAGGTCACGACCCTTGAGGTAGTCAAGGAGCTTACGACGGCGGGAAACCATCTTCAAAAGACCGCGACGGCTGTGGTGGTCTTTCGGGTTAACTTTGAAGTGCTCTGTGAGTTCGTTGATACGAGCTGTCAGAAGAGCAACCTGAACCTGAGGAGATCCGGTATCACCCTTGGACTGAGCGAACTTCTCGATGATTTCAGCTTTTTGAGCAGTAGTCTGTGCCATTTTATTTTCCTTTGCCTTTCGGCGTTACGAGCGACTCCGACGGAAAATACGCCGGAGCGTGATTAAAACAAGTCGAGATTATATCTAAAAAATCCATTCTTCTCCTCGTTTTCCATCAGATCCTTAACTTTTAGTCACTGTTTTCTTCCGTGCCCTCACCCATTACGGCAGGATCATTCAATGGCGACCCCTCTCCGTCCCGATACTTTCTTATTTTTGCGGACTTTTTTAAGGACCTCGGTTTCTTTGATTTGGGTGCCGGAAGCATCTTTGCCGCAATGCCGAAGTATTGTTCAACAGCTTCGCGATCATCCGGATTATCAATCAGCCACATGGGATTGACCGCTCCGTCAAAAAGCAGCTTTTGAGGCATTTCAGGATGCAGTGCTCTCATCTCTGCATTGGTTTTGACGAGAACTTCGTTGTCACACAGAAAGCCGACCGGCTTCTCGTTCACATAGAAACAGTATTCTCCGAACATTCTCTTTATTCGAACCTCTCCTAGCGGGTTGAGCATGTCTGCAATATAGGAAGCCATTTCTGCGTCTGAAGCCATCTATATCTCCTTACAGCGACGGGCGCCGAAGCGCCCGTCTGTCAATCTACTCGTAAGCCAGCTCTTATGGAGTCGGCTCATGATCGAACTGAGGATTCTTGCGCTCTTCAACTTTAGCCAGCTTATTCAAGGCGTCTAAGTAAGCCTTAGCGGAAGCCGCCAGCACATCGGGATCCGATCCGTTGCCGTTAACGACTCGGCCGCCAACAGACAAACGAACGGTCACTTCGCCCTGGGCTTCGGCACCCTTAGTCAGAGCGTTAATCGAGAAGAGCAGAAGTTCTGCTCCGCTCTTGGCGCAGCTTTCAATAGCCTGGAACGTCGCATCGACAGGACCGTTGCCTTCGGCACGCCCTACCCTTTGCTCTCCGTGGTCCATATAGGTCACTTCAGCTACCGGTGTCTTACCCGTCTGGCTTTCCTGCTTCAGAGAAACAAAAGAAATTTCCTGGGGCTGGATATTCTTAGCATCAAAGAGCGACTGAATGTCTTCGTCAAAAATCTGAACTTTTCTATCGGCCAAATCTTTGAATCGGGCAAATGCGTCATCGATCTCGGCTTCGCTCTTTGTCGGAATGCCCAGCTCGCGCACACGCTGACGGAAAGCACTTCTGCCGGAGAGCTTGCCGAGCACCATACGATTGCTTGTCCAACCCACATCTTCGGCGGTCATGATTTCGTAGGTTTCGCGATGCTTGATCACACCGTCTTGATGAATGCCGGAAGCATGCGAGAAGGCATTTGAACCGACAACCGCTTTGTTCGGCTGGATGGGGAAACCGGTGACAGAAGATACGAGCTTTGAAGTCGGAACGAGCTGACGAGTGTTGATGTCAACGCCGAGCTTAAAGAAGTCATTACGGGTCTTAACCGCCATGACGACTTCTTCTAAAGCGCAGTTACCCGCTCTTTCGCCAAGACCGTTGATGGAGCACTCGATCTGACGAGCGCCGCCGTGGACTACACCGGACAAGGAGTTGGCCACGGCAAGTCCGAGATCATTATGGCAGTGAACGGACCAAACGGCCTGATCGGAGTTATAGACGTGTTCACGCAAATCACGAACAAAAGCGCCGAACTCGGACGGAACTGCGTATCCGACGGTATCAGGAATATTGATCGTCGTTGCGCCTTCGCGAATCGCCGCTTCAATGATGCGGTAAAGGAATTCAGGCTGCGAGCGAGAAGCGTCTTCGCAAGAAAACTCGATATCGTCGGTGTATTCCTTTGCGATGCGAATGGCTTCAACAGCACGAGAGATGACCTGCTCCGGCGTCATGTTGAGCTTCTTCTCCATGTGAAGCGGAGAAGTTGCAATGAACGTATGTATGCGGCGTCTCGGAGCAGCGGCAATAGCCTCGCCGGCTTTTCTCACATCGGAAGGATTTGCTCGGGCAAGCGAACAAACCGTGGAGTTGCGAATCACCTTGGAAATTGCGCAGATGGATTCAAAGTCTCCGGGAGAGGCAGCCGCAAAACCGGCCTCGATCACATCAACGCCGAGAAATTCGAGCTGCTTGGCGATACGGAGTTTATCCTGCGGGCTCATGCTTGCGCCCGGGCTTTGTTCTCCGTCACGAAGGGTTGTATCGAAAATAAAAAGCTTGTCTCTTGCAG
>ERZ894183.1370-NODE-1370-length-13409-cov-4.817059_pt1 | contig 13409 bp, 5 predicted proteins | sample MGYA00380279_ERZ894183 | MGnify/ENA primary metagenome ERZ894183 (study PRJEB32331, sample SAMN06328422) | human gut metagenome | biome: human gut microbiome; feature: stool | host: Homo sapiens | collected 2013-06-26 ... | reverse complement strand
ACGCCAGGTCATGCGCTGGATAGGAAGCTGCAGCTCATAGCCGCAGATGTCCTTAAACAGCTTCTGAAGGAGACGCTCATTGACATCTAGCACGTCATCTACGTCCACAAATGACAGCTCCATATCGATCTGGGTAAACTCAGGCTGGCGGTCTGCTCGCAGGTCCTCGTCACGGTAGCACCGGGCCAGCTGGAAATAGCGGTCATAGCCGGAGCACATCAGAAGCTGCTTAAACAGCTGGGGAGACTGGGGCAGGGCATAGAAGGAGCCTGGGTGTACACGGCTTGGCACCAGATAGTCCCTTGCGCCCTCAGGGGTACTCTTGATGAGAGTCGGGGTCTCGATCTCAAAGAATCCCTCCTCTGCCAGAAATGCTCTTGTAAGAGTGGCTACGCGGCTTCTTACCATCAGATTTCTCTGGATGTCAGGCCTTCTAAGATCCAGGAAACGGTATTTTAGACGCAGCTCTTCCTTTGTCTTGCTCTTTTCCTCGATTGGGAAAGGAGGAGTCTCGGACTCGGAAAGGATACGCATAGAGGCAGCTCTCACCTCGATCGCTCCAGTGGCCAGATTTTCATTGACCGCGCCGGAACGGGACTCTACACGGCCTTCTACTGCCACTACAAACTCACTTCTCAGCTTTTCTGCCTTTGCAAAGTTCTCAGCGCCGCAGTCATTTTCCTCGAAAATGATCTGCAGGAGTCCGGAACGGTCACGAAGGTCTACGAAAATGATTCCGCCTTTGTTTCTGCTTTTCTGCACCCAGCCCATAACCGTTACGGTCTGGCCGATGTTGGCTGTGGTTACTTCTGTACATCTGTGGGAACGCTTCATCCCGATCATTGCTTCTGCCATATTTGATTCTCCTTTTTAGTTCTTCAGGCCTTCCCTGTAGAACTCCTTAAATTCAGTATAACCTTCTTTATTCAGCTGCTCCTTCTGGAACTTTTTATTTTTATTCATCTGGGCCACCAGGACCTGAATGCCCTTTTTCCGCTCCTCCATGGCTTCACGGATCACACCTGCAAGAGCTGCGGCATCCAGATTTTTCTCAAAAAGGTATGCCTTCTTTTCAGCTGCTCCCGGAACGGTAAAGCCATTGTCCAGCAAGATGGTGACAATGCGCTCAAAACCGATGGAAAAGCCGCAGGCCGGAGTTTCCATGCCGGTGAACTTTCCGATCATCTTATCATAACGTCCGCCGCCTGCAACAGAGCCGCCGAAGCCTTCCATGGAAACTTCGAAAATCGTGCCGGTATAGTAGGACATGCCCCGCACCAGAGTGGGGTCAAATTCCAGCTTGAAGTCTGTTTCCGCAACCTCTGTCACCGTATCCATGATGTGGGCCAGGTTCTGGCTTACAGTCTCAGGAAGCACCTCTGAAAGAACCGCTCCCAGGCGTCTTACGCTCTCAGCGTCGGTTCCTGCGCCGCCTAAAAGCTCCAGGTACTTTTCAACGCTTTCTTTGGCGTGTCCGCACTCTAACAGCTCTTTTTCCACGCCTTCCATACCGATCTTGTCCATTTTATCCAGGATAATGAATACCTGATCCATGGATTCCTCAGCAAAGCCGCAGTACAGGGCCATTCCCTTAAGGATCCCCCTGTCATTGATGCGGACGGTAAAGGCGTTGTTCGGACAGATCTTTCCAAGGGCTGTGGTGGTAGCCAGGATCAGCTCGATCTCTGCCAAAGAGGTAGGATCTCCTAAAATGTCAATATCGCACTGCACAAACTGGCGGAAACGCCCTTTCTGAGGACGGTCTGCGCGCCATACACTTCCCATCTGAAGGGCCTTGAAGGGGCTTGGGAGATTAGCCGCGTTATTGGCATAATAGCGGGACAGAGGAAGGGTCAGGTCATAGCGGAGTCCGCTGTCGGTCAGGTCATTTTCCGTCTGAGCCTGGTCCAGATTCAGCTTGTCGCCCCGCTTCATGATCTTAAAGATCAGCTTTTCATTGTCCCCGCCCTGCTTGCTTGTAAGGTTGGCAATGTGCTCCACGCAGGGAGTATCGATCTGGGAAAAGCCAAAGCTCTTATATGTCTCTTTGATCTGGTTCATTACATACTCACGGATCTGCATCTCAGCAGGCGTGATGTCTTTCATGCCGGTAACCGGCTTTTTTGTCAATGCCATATATGCGCTCCATTCCTTTATTATCTTAAATCTTATCTATTGTTCAGTACGGCTATCTCTATTTTAATGGACTTTTTGTATTTTGCAAGTGTTTTGGGGGAGAAAGTTGACTTTCTGTATTGTCATTTCCCTGACAGCCCGCCTTCGTATCCCATTGCAATCCCATTTCCCTTATGTTAAAATAAAAATAATCCTGGAGTTTATCGTGTGTTGATGCGTTTGGCTCCAGGTTTTATATGAGATTTGAGAGAAGGGATTTTATATTGAAAAAGTGGAATCGCCCCGGTAAAAACCAGCATCTGTCTATGGTTTCGGTGATCCTGTGGCTGAACCTGTTGAGCCTTATTCTGCTCACCGCCTTTAACTACTATTTTTTTCACCGAAAGGCAGGAAAAGCTTACCACGAAAGCTTCATCTCCTATAACCTTCAGGTGACAGACCTGGCATTTAAAAATATTGACGAGCAGATCATGCAGTCAGTGCTGAAACTTCCTCAGCTTTATTTTTCCCCCTTGCAGGAAAATGCTCCTATTCTTCTGCCCATGGAACAGTCCATTGAGGGCTCCTCAAAAAATATAATGGCTCTGGCTACGGAGATGCAGAAAATTTCAAAAAGCCATCCTCATGTGGCTGGAATTGACATCTACTACCAGGACACAAATACAGTGGTAACTCATTTTAATAAAGTACATTTTCCCCAGGATGAGCAGCAGTTGAATTTATATCTTCCATGGCTTCCTACTTTTAAAAACGTGCTTTCACAGGCAGCCGGAACCGGCGTCTGGCTATCCGGAAACGTGTATCTGTCTGACCAGCCCGCCATCCTTTATGTAAGCCCCATCGGAAGCCTCAGCCAGGGAAACGCCATTCTCTGCGCCTATATCAGTCCTGAGAGCTTCAGCGGTTATCTGGATCAGACAGCCGGAAAGCTCCTTATTACCACAAGGGACCATACACCGCTTTACAGCAGCGCTGCCTGGGACAGCCTGCCTGATCCCGATTGGGACAGCGGACCTAAAGAGCTGGACGGATACATGGTATTTCACAATACCTCCCCCACCAGCGGCCTGAATTATTATTATGCCGTAGACAGCAATGGATTTTATCAGGACTACCGTTCCATCAACCATTTATTCCTTTTTAATTTCCTGCTGTCCATTATTTTTAACGCGGTCATGCTTATGATCCTCTCATTTTCCAATCATACAGCTTACAGCAGCCGTGTCCGCCTTCTGTCACAGAAAACGGGCATTCCCCTGGAAGAATCAGAAAAGAGCTTTGACGGGTCGCTGAACCGGCTGGAAAAAGAGATACGCAGGCTGTATAAAACAGCAGAAAGCTCCCATCAGCTGATCCTCCATAAGGCCGTCTATGCCGAGCTTGCCAATGAAGGTGCACAGCCTCCTTCCGACACTCTCCTGCCTTATCTGACCAGAGAATACTGCTGTGCCGCCCTTATTACCCTGCCTCAGGCAGATGCGGACAAACTGCCTCTGGGAGAGTTCCAGGAGGAATATCCCCCTGGCTGCAAATCCTTTGACGTACTGTTTTCCCTTACAAGCCTTCAGTCCCTGGCTGCGGTCCTGGCTTTTAACGGCGACTCTCTCAATCAGGTCCAGGAGGAGTTTATAAAGGATATGGACAGCCGCCTCAGTAATTACAGGATTGCTTTCGGAAATCCTGTTCCTGTAAAAAATGGCGCAATCTCATCCAGCTTTCAGCTTGCTCTGGAGGCGGACCGCTATATGTATATTTTTACAGAGAAACGGATTCTTTCCTACGACCAGCTTCATGTAAGCCAGCGGAAAAATGATGGAAGCCATTTGAAGCTGTTTGAGGCAGTCCAGCGGTCCATTAACAGCCTGAATCTGCTGGAGCTGCAGGTTCAGGTGGAGATGCTGGTCACCTCTTTTAAAAGCGGAAATTATACCATTGATTACTGTCAGTCTACTCTGAGAGATCTGGTTTCCATGCTGTACCGCGCCATGCAGCAGAACCAGCTGGATACATGGAGCGTATTCGGCTATGACATCCGGGCCTATTATAAGAAGCTTGAAAATATCGATGACTTCCGTTCCTGGTGCAGCTCTGTCTGCGAGATGATCCTCCGGCAGGTCAACCAGAAGCGCCAGTCTGTGGACGAAGATTTGAAGAACCGGATTCTGGAATTGGTGGATGAATATCTGGAACGTGATATTACTCTGGATCTTCTGGCCGATAAGCTGAAAATCCAGCCTAACAGCGCCAGCCGCCTGTTCCGCCAGGTGATGGGAACCGGATATACCGATTATATTAAAAACCGCAAGCTGGAACGGGCAAAGGAGCTGATCTCCCAGGGCTATAATGTAAAGGAAACTGCCGAACGCCTGGGCTACAGCTCCGCCCAGTATTTTATCAAGGTCTTTAAGGAGAGCTACAGTATCACGCCGAACCAATATAAGAAGACACTGGAACAGCAGTCATAAAGCAGCAGCCCCCGCAGGATTCCTGCGGGGGCTGCCGCTTTAACGGCTTACTGTTTTTTTCTTCCTTCTTCCCAGACACCGTCTTTATTTACATAATAGGCGCCGACCCAGGTATCTGTAAGCATCGCTCCCTTGCTTCCATCGGATACCTCATTCAGATAATACCATTTTTCACCGCTTAAAATCCAACCGGTAAGCATATAGCCATTTTTATCAAAACAGTACCATCTGGTCTGTCCGGCGTATTCCAGCTGGCACCAGCCGTCCTTTGGATAGGAACCGTCTGTATACCGGTACCACCAGCCTGTCTGATCCTGGATCCAGCTTCCCTGAGGCTCTGTCACGCGAATGCCCGGTCCGCCTGAAGAGGCCTTTGAACCGCCTCCGCCGCCGCTTCCACCGCTGCTGCTTCCGCCTCCTCCGCTGCTTCCTCCGCCCGGATTCATGGGCTTTCCTTTTCTTACCAGGCTGAATACAGAAAGGCTGTCTGTCTGGAACTGAGCTGTATTATCTTTGCCGTCATACTCAAAATCCAGCCACCTGTCAATTCCTTCACCTGTCTGATGGATCTGATCCTCAGTCAGAGGGAAATACTCAGGCGGGAGCTCTGCTTTCAAGGTGACAGGAAGCATAAACTCTGCTTTGCGTTCCCCTGTCTGCTGGCTGGCTCCGTCTACGGTCAGGAAGCACTCAAATACGGCTGACTCCCCTTCTCCCGGCTCTTTTAAGGTGACGTGGAGCTGTACTTCTCTGCCTATATCGTCTGCATCCAGTCCGGCTGCCAGCAGAGCGCCGTAGATCTTTACATCCTGGATCTGCTTATCAGGCTGGATCTCAACCCCATCTGCAATTCTAACATCCGTTACAGGCGTAATTCCTGTGGATTCCTGAATGAGCTCGTCTAACGCTCTGATCGTATCCTGGCTGAGAGCAGCCTTTTCTTCAGGACTCATGCTATGGATGAAGGCGGCTGCGTCATTGATCGCATCAAAATCATCTGGGAGGATCCCATCGATCATCTGATCCAGCTCTTCGGGAGTTGTATCCTCCTCTATTTTGATCCACTCACGAATCTTCAGATAACGGTAGGAGCCGATATTCTCCGGGCTGTATTCTTCTCCCGGCCTTCCTTCCGGACTCAGGCTGGCGCTGACTCTTACTTCTTTGCTGTAGGATCCAAGTCCCGGAGCCTTATTCACAGCGGGGCCAGTTCCCTGATTGATCATAGTAACGGCGGGCGTTCCCCCCAGGCTCACACTAGATCCGGCCTCTACAGCGGCATTTGCGCTTTCAGCTGTTAAGTAAGCGATGACATTATCTTTTATAACAATGCTTCCGCCTGCCTTTAAGGCTGCACCGGAACCGCTGTTATTCACCGTAACTGATCCGTCATTCTTTATCGTAATATCCTTTTTGCTTTCAAAGGCTGCTTCTTCGGAGGATGCTTCTACCTCAAGGATGGTTTTATTGATAACAGTCACAGCTCCATCAGCCTGGATCTGGCCTCCGGCCTTCAGGCTGTACTCGTTATCCGCCCGGAGAGTAAGGTCGGATGATGAAAGGATGGCTGCTTCTCCCGCCTCTGGCGTAAGGATAATATTTCCATTCAGCTTGATGGCAGCTGGCTTATCCCCGACAAATACAAGCTGCTTGTTTCCAACAAAACGTTGGTTCAGATTCAGCATACCCGAATTTTCACCAGGATTCCAGTCCCAGCCCTGAGCGCTATCACCCTTTTTCTGCTCCGAAAGAATTAAAACACCGTTATTCAGTCCAGTTTCCGGGAGAGGGGCTTCTTTTTCTTTTGTGAAAGACCTTGTTTCATCATCCCATACATAGGTTCCGGCAGTGAGGCTGTCTGAGGAGACTGCTTCGCCGGCAGCTTTTATGGTTACTTCACCGTCTTCCTCAAGGCGGATTCCCTGATCGGTGAAAAGGCCTGCGGCGCCGGACACCTTAGCATCCTTTTCCAGCCGGATTACACCGCCTGCTTCTCCGGAAAGAGTGCCGCCTTCTTCTATGTTCAGGGTCTTATTTGCAGGTACTCGGATTCCTTCTGATGAAGCAGAAGTAAGCCTGCTCCCCTCTCTGATTATAATCTCATTATCACAAACTGCTTCTGCTTCTCCTTCCAGGCATATATGGACACCATTTCCCAGATAGAACCTGCCTCTGAGACAGTCAGCTCCGCCATCTGCCAGGACAGTTCCGCCTCCTGTAAAAGTAACTTTGGCTTTTATGGTTTTAATACTTCCAGTTACTGTCAGTGTTTTTCCTTCAGGAACCTTTATGGTTTTATCTGCTGAAACTTCCACTGTATCTTCCAGAGTAATATCTGCTCCCAGGCAGATCGAAGTTGATTCCTTATTTTCAAGTGCTTCTTTTAACTCCTCCGCTGTAGTAATCCCAGTTTCTGGAGTTTCTGTCTTTTCTTTTGCAAAAGAATTGGTTTCACCATCCCATACATAAGTTCCGGCGGTGAGGCTGTCTGAGGAAGCTGCCGCATCGGCGGCTTTTACGGTTACTACGCCGTCTTCCTCAAGGAGGATTTCCTGATCGGTGAAGAGGCCTGCGGCGCCAGTAACTGTTGATCCCTCTGCCAGCTCAATGCTTCCATCTGCTGTACCGGTAAGGCTTCCGTTTTCTTGGATAATAAGCTTCTTATCTTTATTCAGCTGGATTCCGCCAGGAGTTTTTACAGAAACATCATTCCAAGCTATAAGCTCACCATTTGGAATAATACGTCCATCATTTTCTACTGACAAACGGATTTTGCTCCCTGCATTATTCTCGCCTACTGTAATCCTTCCACTCAGCTCTGCTCCTTCTCCGCTTACCAGCACTTCACCTTCTCCGGTAAGTGTCAGAAGTTTTCCCGCAGTGATTTTTCCACTTACGGTCAGCGTATGGTCTGCCGGGATTATTACCATATGATTGGCCACTAATTTAGCTTCCAGGTCAAAATCAATATCCTCTCCCAGAGTGATTTTTGAAAACTCTGCCTTCTCCAGCTCTGCCTTCAACCCCTCCGCATCCGTAACCGTTCCTTCCTTCTCCTGCACCGTCACCCGGATCTGAGGCCGTTCAAGGTCTATGTCCCATTCATATCCCTCAGGAATCACGGGCTCGTACACATAGGTTCCCGGTACTTCCGAGTCAAACTCCATCTCGGTGCTTTCCATGAGATTTAACTCCCACTCAATATCCCGGATCTTCCTTCTGCCGCTTTTTTCCCGGATTTTCTTATCTTCCCTGCGGTCTTCTGCCCTGGAAGGAGTGGAGGGAGTTGCATCGGAAAGCTCCTCTGCTCTCTCTGCATTAGACGGAGTCCCGTCCTCATCCTCTGCTGTTTCCTCCGTTACATTGGCCCAGATGCCTGAGGGGAAGCGGATGTCATCCTCATCCGCTCCTGCCTTAAGCTCCTGAGACGCATATTTTTCGCTCAGTTCTTCAAAACTGATAATGGTCTTCACAGAATCATCCTGTTCAGCCGCGTACAGCCTCTCTGTTCCCATGGCCGAGAAAAACACTGCCGCTGACAGCACTGCTGCCATTCCCTGCTTTGCCTGCCGTTTCATGCCCTGCTTTCCTTTCCTTCTCCTGCTACTCTTCTACTGTAATGCTGCAGATCTTCTTGTTCTTCACATAAAACTCATAGCCGTCTACATCTGCCGCACTTTTCTTATTCTTTACAATATCCCCGTTTTGTCCTACCAGATAATAGGTTACGCCCGGCGGATCATAACGCACCGTCCATACGGTTTCTTCTTCCTTCTCATCATAGATACCGGAATTGCACACCTCTGAGATAAATTCCTCTACCGGAACCTTCACAAGAGCGCCCTCTATCTTTCCGTCGCCGTCTGTATCCCGGTTTTCAAAGTCCGTCCGCTCCTCTTCGGTGGCATCTTCAGGCAGTGTTTCAAAGGTTTCTTTGAAAATGGCGTATTTTTCTCCTTCCTCCGGCTTCAGGAGCATTCCCGCCTGATAAAGACGTCCGTCCTTTTCCCCGCAGACGCCGGCTCCCTTAAAGCGGCCGCCGGTCTCAAACATAAACTCATAAAATTCTCCGGATTTTCCAAGCTGTACCTTCTGCTTTCCTGTAAGCATGGAGCCGCTGGGGCCGTTAAACAGATATAACCGCATGGAATGAGACGCAAAATCCTCCGCGTAGGTTTCCATCAGATCATGGAACTCTGCTTCATCTGAGTAGGGGCCTCTGCCTGCGCGGACAGAGGCATCAGAATAGAAGCTGTATTCAAACTGGTTGGAGGATCCTTCATCCATTTTTACACATACCATGCCATTAAGCTGTCTTCCCGCATTGTCGAAGGCATATTTTTCTCCGTCAATGGTTTTAATCTCATTTACACAGATGTTTCCGTCTCCGTCTGCATAATAGTTATACATTTCCCCGTCATCGTATTTGGATTTCATCAGGTACTCGCTGGGTCTTGCCTTAAACCAGCCGTTGGCGTATCTGGCTCCCGCCTCAGGTGTTCCAAAATACATAAACTGTCTGGAGTATTCCTCCTGACCCTGGTACAGCCTTCCTTCTCCCGCCTCAGACCGTGAGGTGGCAAGGGTTAAAATCTCGGGATCCGCATACCAGGTGGCGATCATACGGCCGTACTCATCAAAGCCGTATTTATTGCCGTTAATGGTCTGATATTTACAGTCATTTTCCTTTCCCCGGATCTTCTTTCCATTGGCGTTAAAGTAAAACCACCTGTCCTGCTCCTCTTCCCAGAAACCGGCTCCCGGCTGGTCGTCCTCCACATCCTCTGCCTGGATCCGCAGCCGCATCCAGCCCTGCTTCATAGCTCCGTCGTTTTCATCTCCAAAGTAGTGGTCGCTGTTCTCCCAGGCATCTTCCCCAGTCTGGCGCTCTCCCTCGGCTACCCAGCCGTAAAGCATCCGTCCCTCTGTATCAAAGGCATATTTCTTTCCATCTATGGTCTTAGCCTTAAGGGAGCCGGAGGATGCCCCTGAAGGCCGCCTCATGGCTTTTCCGTTTTCCTGGAAATAATACCAGTAGTTCTCCGGCTCGTCCTCCATGCCGGCGTATTCGTTGGGTACTGCTACCCATTCTCCGCTGACCATCGATCCGTCCTCGCGGAAATAATAATATTCATCCCGGATCTGCCTTAATCCGTCTGCGGCCATTTCTCCGTTTTCATCTAACCAGAACCATCTCTCATTATCCTGGATCCAGTCCTCTGTTACCCGCTCTCCTGCCCTGTCATAGTAGACCCAGCTTCCATTTTCCTGTGCCCAGCCCTCGGCTCCAAAGGAAGCCGCAGCTCCATACAGGGATAACAAGGCCGCTGTAGACAAAACAGCCACAAATTTTATCTGCTTCTTCATGGACGTTTCCCTCATTCCCAATATATTTACTATTTCATCCGCAGATGGTAGGTTCCCGCCTGCCCTGTGAAATAGATGATACCGCCTTCTTCTTTCGCGGTTTTTGTCTGAGTTTCACCGTTTTCTCCGATGATCTCCCACTCTCCAGCGGCAATTCCCGCAACAGCCGCTCCGATCTGGCCTTCTCCCGGAATCGTAACGGTTACTTCTTTTGTAAGACGCTCCTTGTCCTTGGCAAAGAGAGTTACACGGTCAAAGATCCTTGCTCCCAGCATATCCTCTGTCTCGATCAGCACTGCCTCCTCTACCGGGCTTGGATCGTCCGCGTCGGAAGCGTACATAACATTCAGGAAATAATCGGTATTAGAGGGCAGAGACGGACTGATCTCCACACGTCCCCAGCCATGTTCTGAGCTGGCGGCGCTGTCATAATTGCTGTAATATTTTCCTCCTACCGGCGGATAATTCCTGTCTACTACCCAGTTCTGACGCTCCGGTCCCCCTATGGTTGTAATTTCAGGATTCTTCGGATACAGGGTCTGGTTGGTCAGCTTTCCGTTATAACCGATCTGGTCACGCTTAATCACCGTCACATTATCCTTTACCTCAGGGGCCTGAAGAGAGTGAAGAAGGAAGGTTTTCTTAAATGAAGGATCCTTTGCCGTAATCTTGTCCATTACTACAAACACGCCCGGCTTATCCTCGATTCCTGTGGGCATAAAGAGCATGGAACGCCTTACCTCGGAAACCTTGTCCGAATATCCGGGAGCCAGGTCACCACTTATATAGGAATACTCCGGATTTATAGGATCCTCGCCGTATTCCATAGCCAGCAGGTCTGCCTTGTGATTATCCTCACCAGAAAGATCCTCAAGGCTTAAGGCCGCCTTTCCGGGCCTTCTCTGACCGCCGGAATTTCTTGGCTTTGGAATGGTTGTCTCGCTTACCATTTCCTCATCAGGGTCATAGATCAGAAGGGAGTTGTGGGCAATGGTTTCCTTTGCGTAGTTGGCATCATGGGCGCTTCCAAAGCTGTCATAGCGTCCATTATCCCATGCAAGCTGTCCCTTATAATAGATCTGGAAGCTTCCGGAGTCCAGATGGGCATGATTTCCCGCATAGGTCTCGCCGATCTTGGCCCATACCAGCATATCCGGCTGTTCCACTCCTTCGTTAAATCCGGTCCTCGCCATCATCATTCCCACTGGCGAACCGTAAAGCCTGGTAAGCGGAAGCTCCGTTCTTGGCTTTGGCTCCACAAACGGGTCATTAACAATGAGAAAATGAACCGGCGTAAGAAGAGGATGGAAGCTCTTATAGGAGAAGAAATTGTATCCCTTGCTGCACCGCTCAAACTCTGACTTCAGGTAGCCGTCATCCCATATGGAGGATGCATACAAAAGGTGGGGCATATCGCCTCTTGTCCAGGTAGGGATCTTAGCTACCAGGGAATCGCCATTGGTATCTCCCTCAGGGAAGGAACGTCCGTCCGGCCTCTGATTGTATACCTCCATATAGGGCACCATTCCCATATCATCACTGAATATCTTTGTACCGTTCATACGGTAGATCAGGAAATAGCTGGACAGGTCGCAGGCAAAACGAAGGGGATTATAACCCAGGCCCTGATGGAAGGTGCCGGAGCGGTACCACCAGTTTTTCGTAGGCGCCAGGCCGTTCATCACATAGCCGCCCACCAGGTTGTACATATCAGGATACTCATCATAGCAGGCAATCGACAGGGACAGGAGATCTCTTTTGATATGGGTCTCCTCATTATGTCCATTTACCGAATACACCTCAGTCATAGGCCAGCCGCCCATACCGGTGATGGTTGCCGCCAGTGTCTCCGCTTTTTCTACAAACAGGCTCTTATCCTCCTGACTCATAAGAGGATAACACCAGTCATATACAATGGCTGACAGATAGATGGTAGAGCCCTTTTCTCTTACCACATCCGCCGCTTTCGGGTTGTATTTAAAGGTATTTACCACATTTCTGGTGGCCTCTACCGCTTTCTTTCCATGTTCTATATTGCCGTTTACCACGTAGTCAAAGGCATAGGCCTCGATTACCGCAAACACATTGTAATCCAGGTTTGCTGCCCCTTTGTAGGTTTCAGGCAGAATACCGTCTACCTCCTGTTCCAGAAGCTTCTGAAACTCACGCATAGCGTTTACGCCGTCAGGTCCTGTCATATTGGCACGGATAGCCGGAAGGTCATTTTCTGTAAACAGCACTCTGGGGTGCTGTCCCTTCGTTGGAAATGTATAGGGCATCCCAAAGCTTGCGGGAAGCACCTTTCTCTGGTCTGATTCCAAAACGCCGTCTGAAGCTCCGGCAGGCACATCCCCGTAGCTTACGCCGGCAAATGAAAGGATCATGGCAGCAGCCAGAATCCCTGCCACTCTCCGCTTCTGTTTCTGTTTCTGTTTCATATGTGGTTTCCTTTCCCTCATGATTCAGACTGCCGGTTCCGCCTGTGTAAGGCGTATGCCGGCAGCTGATCTGTTTTTGCTCTTTCCCTTTTTTAATCAGCCCTTTACAGAGCCTACGATCATACCCTTTACAAAATATTTCTGCAGGAATGGATAGGTACATACGATCGGTATCAGTGACAGCACCAGGGCCGCCATCTTCATGGTTTCTGTATGAATGACAATATCTGTCATGGCCTCCATATCCGCCGTCTGTCCATTGCTTAAAATCGTCTGAAGCACATACTGAAGCACATATTTTGCCTTGTCTGTCACATACAGCATATTATCCATCCACGCGTTCCAGTGCTGTACGCAGTACCACAGGGAAATGGTTGCTACAACCGGTGTAGATAAAGGCAGGTACACCTTAAACAGCACATCCATATTGGTGGCTCCGTCGATTTTTGCAGATTCCTCCAGAGCCGGAGGGATCCCCATGAAAAAGTTTCTGGTGATGATCAGGGCAAAGCCGGTGATCAGACACGGAAGAATGTAAACCAGGAAGTGATTGGTAAGGCCCAGATTCTTAACCAGCAGATATTTTGGGATCATACCGCCGGAAAAGTACATGGTAAATACCACAAACATCATCAGTCCCCTTCGGTAAGGAAGGTTTGTCCTGGCCAGAGGATACGCTGTCAGCATGGTAACCAGCACACCGCTTGCCGTTCCCACAATGGTCCGGATAATAGTGTTTAAATAGCTTCCCCAGAAATTAGGGTCTGTGGCAATCTGCTCGTAGCCTGAAAAATCAAACTGAGTCGGGATCAAGTGGAAGCCGGTCTGGTTTACAACGGAGGCAGGACTCATGGAAATGGTGATTACCTGCATAAAGGGCACCAGTACGGATATGGACAAAAGCCCTGCAAATCCGTATGCCAAAATGTCCACCAGCCAGTCTTCACCGCTGCGTTTTCTTTTTCTCCTAACTACTACAATATATTTATGGGTAATCCCCTTA
>ERZ894183.1363-NODE-1363-length-13457-cov-6.888748_pt1 | contig 13457 bp, 11 predicted proteins | sample MGYA00380279_ERZ894183 | MGnify/ENA primary metagenome ERZ894183 (study PRJEB32331, sample SAMN06328422) | human gut metagenome | biome: human gut microbiome; feature: stool | host: Homo sapiens | collected 2013-06-26 ... | reverse complement strand
TGGCGGAACCGGACGGAGCGGGGCGAAATTAGCACTTTCGTTGTTCCTTTGTGAACAAACAGTAAATTATCCCGGGGATTCTCAAAATTTTTTTGAAATGGGTCTTGATTTTTCCGGAGGATAAGGGTATTATGATAGTCGTAGTTAGCACTTAGACAAAAAGAGTGCTAAAACCTAACCTTGTTTATTCCAATCATCATATAAGGAGGAACCCATTATGAAACTCAAACCCCTTGCTGACCGTGTTGTTGTCAAGCTGGTGGAGGCCGAGGAGACCACCAAGGGTGGTATTATCCTCACCGGCGCCGCGAAGGAGAAGCCCGAGGTTGCCGAGGTGCTGGCCGTCGGTCCCGGCGGACTGGTGGATGGGAAGGAAGTCACCATGACCGTGAAGGTGGGCGACAAGGTCATCACCAGCAAGTATGCCGGCACCCAGGTCAAGGTGGACGGCGATGAGGTCACCATCGTCCGCCAGAACGATATTCTCGCCATCGTGGAGTGAGTCCAGCGGGGACGGGATCACGCCGTCCACCTTGGGGCCCCATCTGAGATGGGGCGGCGCGATAAGCGCCGGAGGCCGGCGGGATTGACTTCCGATGGCCGCAGATCAAATCCACTCTGGGATCCCATGAAACCCTGGTTTCATGGGCGGACGGTGACGAGGTCACTATTGTTCGTTAGAACGACATTCTGGCCATCGTCGAGTAAACTCGACGATGGCAATTAGGAATTAGAAATGAGGAATTGATAAGCCGCCCGCGGCGGCCGATTCCAAATGGTCCGGCAAAGCCGGACTCCACAATTCCTAACTCCTCATTCCTAATTCAACACACTTTCTCTAAATTGGAGGTAACGTATTATGGCTAAGATCATTTGCTACGGCGAAGAGGCCCGCAAGGCTCTGGAAAAGGGCGTGAATCAGCTGGCTGATACTGTGAAGATCACTATGGGTCCCAAGGGCCGCAATGTGGTGCTGGATAAGAAGTTCGGCGCTCCCCTGATCACCAACGACGGCGTGACCATCGCCAAGGAGATCGAGCTGCCCGATCCCTTTGAGAACATGGGCGCTCAGCTGGTGAAGGAAGTCTCCACCAAGACCAACGACGTGGCTGGCGACGGTACCACCACCGCTACCCTGCTGGCTCAGGCCATCATCCGCGAGGGCCTGAAGAACCTGGCCGCCGGTGCCAATCCCATGATCATGAAGAAGGGCATTGCCAAGGCCACCACCACCGCCATCGAGGCCATCAAAGCCAACAGCCAGAAGGTCAACGGCTCTGACGACATTGCCCGCGTGGGCGCTGTCTCTTCCGGTGACGAGGCCATTGGGACTCTGATCGCTGAGGCCATGGAGAAGGTGGGCCACGATGGCGTCATCACCATTGAGGAGTCCAAGACCGCCGAGACCTACTCCGAGGTCGTGGAGGGTATGCAGTTCGACCGGGGCTACATCACCCCCTATATGGTCACCGACACTGAGAAGATGGAGGCCAATCTGGACGACGCCCTCATCCTTATCACCGACAAGAAGATCTCCAATATCCAGGAGCTGCTGCCCGTGCTGGAGCAGGTGGTCCAGGCCGGCAAGAAGCTGCTGATCATCGCGGAGGACGTGGAGGGCGACGCTCTGTCTACCCTGATCGTCAACCGTCTGCGCGGCACCCTGAACGTGGTGTGCGTCAAGGCCCCCGGCTTCGGCGACCGCCGCAAGGAGATGCTGCAGGACATCGCCATCCTCACTGGCGGCACCGTCATCTCCTCCGATGTGGGTCTGGAGCTGAAGGAGGCTCAGCTGAGCCAGCTGGGTCAGGCCCGCCAGGTGAAGGTCACCAAGGAGAACACCACCATCGTCAACGGCGCCGGCTCTTCTGAGGACATCAAGGCCCGCGTGGGTCAGATCAAGAGCCAGATCGAGGTCACCACCTCCGACTATGACCGCGAGAAGCTGCAGGAGCGTCTGGCCAAGCTGGCCGGCGGCGTGGCTGTCATCAAGGTTGGCGCTGCCACCGAGGTGGAGATGAAGGAGAAGAAGCTGCGCATTGAGGACGCTCTGAACGCCACCCGCGCCGCTGTGGAAGAGGGCATCGTGGCCGGCGGCGGCACCGCCTATCTGAACGCCATCCCCGCCGTGGAGAAGCTGCTGGCTGAGAGCGAGGGTGACGAGAAGACCGGCGTTCAGATCGTGGCCCGCGCCCTGACCGCTCCCGTGAAGCAGATCGCTGCCAACGCCGGCATCGACGGCTCTGTGGTGCTGGAGAAGATCCGTGAGTCCGGCAAGATCGGCTACGGCTTCGACGCCTACAAGGAGACCTACTGCGACATGATCCCCGCCGGCATCGTGGATCCCACCAAGGTGAACCGCTCCGCTCTGGAGAACGCCGCCTCCATCGCCAGCACCCTGCTGACCACCGAGGCCCTGGTCGCCGACAAGCCCGAGCCCCCCGCACCTGCCGCTCCTGCTGCCCCTGATATGGGCGGCATGTACTAAGCAATCGTCTGAATCCATTGGGACACAAGCAATTGATGGAAGTGCAACCGTAAATTTACGATAAACTTACGACAATTGCAAAAGAAAATCGCCTGATTATGTATGAACGCCGCTGTCTGCGAATCGCAGACAGCGGCGTTTTACTGCACTTTGTGCCGTAGGGGAGGGGCTTGCCCCTCCCGCCGGTTTTCCCCCGCAGAAATTAGATTTTGGGCGTTCAGGCGCAGCCTCCGCTGGAATAACACGAAGAAGATGGAAGAAAGATGCTGGTTTTACTTGAAAATACTGGCTGGGTGTGTTACATTTGAACATAGAACAAAATTCATATTTTGCTCTGTCTGGAACACAGCCCCATGGGGCTGTCTCTCTCCATTCAGGAGAGAGACAAGCCTTTGTGGACTGGCTGGCGGACCAAATCAAATGATGTAAAGGAGTGTCTAGAAGTGAAAAAGCGACTATTGGCAAGCCTGATGTGTCTGTGCCTGCTGGTAGGGTTACTTCCTGCCACAGCACTGGCGGCGGGCGCGACCGATTGTCCCGGCGGCGATGAGTGCAACCACGAAGCGGCCATTGGGAACACGCACTATGGTACTTTGAAAGAAGCCATGGGTGCGGCTAAAAACGGAGAAACTGTTGACCTATTGAGAAATGTGACCCTGACCAAAAGTGTAGAGACTGCGGGAAAAGTTTCCGGCATTACACTTGATCTCAATGGTCATAACATTGACGGCACAGCAGTTACAAGCAGTAATGGTGTTGTATGGATGGGGACCAAATATGGGTGGAAACCTGTAGAAGGTACTGACAACACGATGAAAATCATCAACTCTGTCTCTGACCAAGGCGGCGAGATCAAGGGGACGCTGCCGGTCCAGTTCAGTACAGGCGATAGCCGCTATCCGATTCCCGGCGAGATCGGTGAAGGTGTGACGCTGACTGTTACCGGAGACGGAACCGACGCTGTCCAGTTGAAATCTTCTGCCTATCTGGTATACAGTGAGAACTCTAGGGATTATATCAAAAACGGTGGCTTTAAGGTCACTGCCGCTGACGGGATCGAGCGAATCTATAGTTCGTATGCTAATGCGGCCAAAGCGGCCCACAATGGTGTGGTCACTATGCTGCATGATTATAGCGGAAAAGAGTCTATAAGCTCTGGTAACCGGGTAGGAGTACTGGATCTGGGGGGTAATACATTTACTTATCTGAATCCAGACAAAATAATTGAGATCAACTATGATAACGCGGGCATTACGATTCAAAACGGCACACTGACCGCCAATGCGGAGGTATTATCAGAGGGTGGCGTTACTGCACTGTATAATAATACCACACTAGTGCTGGAGCGTGTGACCATGAATGTTCCCGGTAATAGCTATGGTATTGTGACAAACGGTACCAATACCGGAAACACGATTACGCTCAAGGACTCCACCCTGAATGTTCCTGATGGATATGGAATTTATTTCCCATCCTCCGGGAGTGTGGCGATTGAGGATTCTGTGATCAACGCTAAGTATTCCGGTGTGCAGATGTGCTCTGGCAGCTTGACTGTGAAGGGTGACAAGACCGCGATCACTACCACGGGTGAGCCTCAGCCGAAGACGGAGAATGATGGAGCCATTGCGGACGGTGCCGCGATCTCCGTTATTAACCGCAGCTATCCCGGCGGAGCTCCTACCATGAGTATTACTGGAGGTACCTTCTCCAGTAAAAATGCGGATGCCGTCAAGGCATATACCTTCAACAACACAAACAATATTGAGGGCAAGTGGGAAAACGCAAAAGATTTTGTATCCATCTCCGGCGGTACATTCTCGTCTGATAATGTGACTGACTATCTTGATGATGGCTGTAAACTGGACGATACTGGCAGTGTTGTCCCCTCTGATAACTCCGTAGCAAGCATTGGAAACAAAGGGTATCGTTCTCTGAAAGCGGCTATCACCGAAGCCAAGGCGGGTGACACTGTCACGCTTCTCGAGAATGTGACTGAAGATGTGACCATCCCGGCGAAGACGACTATCACCCTCGACCTGAACGGCAAGACACTCAAAAATAATTTAGAGGATACGATCACAGTGGAGTATGGTGCGTCCCTGACTATCCAGGGGGATGGTACAGTAGACAACACGAGCCATGCCCGTGCCGCGATCTATAATAACGGTACCGTAGTGCTGAACGGGGGGCAGTACACCCGCAGCGCGGAGACTGGACAAGACGCAGAGACTTCGGGGAAAAATTCCTATTATAACATTCTGAACCACGGCAGTATGACTATCAATAATGGTGTAACTGTAAGCCAGAGCGGCGGTTTCTCCAGCATGATTGCAAATGGATATTACAATTATACCGATAAAAATCCACGCAACGGTCATGTCGAAGGGACAAACCATGCAAATCCGGAGCTGGTGATCACTGGCGGTACGTTCAGCGGCGGCCTGAATACAGTAAAGAATGATGACGGGGCCAAGCTGACCATTGTGGATGGCATCTTTGAAAATACCAAGCAGGCCGCAGTGATGAACTGGAATGAGGCCACGATCAAGGGCGGTTCTTTCAGTGTACAGGAGAGCGCTGGTTCTGTACTGGTCAACGGAAGTAACGGTGCTAATACGGTCGATCAGGGTGTTCTGACCATTGAGGGCGGTACCTTCACCATACCGGGCGGTAAGCCTATTATTTCCATCAATCAGAGTGGGGCACCTGCGGAAGCCGAGACTACTGTAAAGGGCGGCAGTTACTCCTCGTCGGTGGCGAAGTATGCGGATCCGAATTTGAACTTTGAGGCCAAGGACAGCAACGGCATCTGCACTTACCACTCCACGGTCGAGGACGCTCTGGACGCCGCCGGGATCAACGGTACTGTGAGCACCACCGAGAAAGACCCCAACCTTGAGATCACTCTGCCCACCCCCACCAAGGAGGGCTACACCTTCCTGTATTGGGAGGCTGAGAACGGCACTCAGTACAAGGGTGGTCAGAAGGTCAAGGCCAGAGTGTTCCAGGATCTCACCGCTGTGTGGAAGAAGAACAGCGATTCTTCCTCCGGTTCCTCCGACAACGAGCGCACCTACGCCATCATCACCGAAGACAACGGACACGGCTCCGTGACCGTCAGCGCGGACGAGGCCTCCGCTGGCACCCGCATCACCGTCACCGTGAAGCCCGACGCGGGCTATGAGCTGGACGAGCTGACTGTCACCGACGCCAAGAACAAGGACATGAAGGTCACCAAGCGGTCCGAGACCACCTACACCTTCCACATGGCGGACAGCAAGGTCACCGTGGAGGCCAGCTTCGCCAAGGACGGGACTGTTCAGCAGCCTGACACCCGCTTTGACGATGTGGCCAAGAGCGCCTGGTACTACAAGGCGGTGGAGTATGTGGCTGAGAACGGGATCATGTCCGGCGTGTCCGCCCGGGAGTTCGCGCCCAACGCGGGCTTCAGCCGCGCCATGCTGGCCCAGACCCTGTACGCCATGTCCGGCAAGCCCGCTGTGAAGGCGGAGAGCACCTTCGCCGACGTGGCGGCCAACGCCTGGTACGCCGACGCGGTGAACTGGGCGGCGGAGAAGGGCTATGTCTCCGGCGTGGGCGACGGGAAGTTTGCGCCCGACGCCTCCGTGACCCGCGAGCAGATGGCCCTGATCCTGTACCGCTACGCGGGCAGCCCGGACGCCTCCGGTATGGCGCAGAAGGAGTTCGCTGACAGCAGCAGCGTCAGCGCCTACGCCGTGGACGCCATCCGCTGGGCGGTCCATGAGGGCCTGATCTCCGGCATGGAGAACAACACCCTGGCTCCCCAGGGCACCGCCACCCGGGCCCAGGTGGCCCAGATCCTGATGAACTTCCATCAGAAGCTGGACAAGTAAACAGATGTCCTTTGCCTCTTCACGGGGCAGAGAGAAGCAAAAGCAGCTCCCCGCCGGTCCAAATGGACCGGCGGGGAGCTGTCCAAAGGTATCACCTTCGGCAACCGGCGACAACAATTTCAGCCCGGATGTTCCCTGCCCCCGCGCTCAGATCGTCATGTTCCTCTATCGGGACGCACAGTAAGATTCAGCAAACAGAATCACGGACCCAAAACAAAAGGAGGGCGGAACGGCTATGCCGTTCCGCCCTTTGTGGAGGGGCCGTTTTTACAAAGCCGGTTGACACAGCTGTATGCGGCCTCAGTCCTGCTCCTCGGGGTGGAGCAGATGCCGGGGCGTACGGCACATCATGGTCTCCAGCTCCTCCCGGGAGAAGCCTTCCGCCAAAAGCTGGCGGGCATATTCTTCCATTCCCTCATCGGAATAGAGGGAGTTCAGCTGTCCAAAATCGGTGGTCAGAAGCACCCGGTCACAGCCTACGGCCCGGATCTGCCGGGCGATCTCTCCGATGGGAGTGCGGCCGTGGAAGGTGGTGAAGAAGCAGTGTTCCACATAGGCCCCCAATGCGGCGGCCTCCTCCTGCTGCTCTACGGAGTAGCAGTCCGCGGGGTTGTCCGCGTGGGTCAGCACGATGGTGCAGCTCCGCTCTGCGGCGGCCCGCACCAGAGCCATACCCTCCTCCGCACCAACGTGGCCCGTCCCAACCACCATGTGGTGGCGGGCGGCGATGTCCAGCACCTCCAGGGCCTGGGGGAGCAGCTCGCCCTCCTCATCACAGACGGTCAGGAAGCGGGACAGATCGGCCTCCGGATCATTCCGGTGCTGGTAGCGCTGATAGGCTCGGGCCTCCAGGGTGGGGAACCAGACCATCCGGCCGCCCGCCTGGGCGGACCGCTCCACCGCATCGGGATTCACCCCGCCCACGGAGCGGTTCAGGGTCACCCCGCCCGCTACATCCAGCTGGGGGAACTGCTCCATCAGCAGTCCGGCCCGGGCCGCGGTGTCAAAATAGTGGCACTTGATGGCGCACCCCGCCATCCCCCGGTCCACCAGCCGCCGGGCAAGCTCCAGATCGCTGCATTTCCGGGGGACCACATCGGGGGCGGTATGGATGTGCAGGTCATAGACGCCGTTCAAAAGCTCTCTCATGCTGATGCTCCCTCCGTCGGTCAGTAGGGCAGGAAAATCGGGACCAGCGCGGCCACTACCACATAGGTGACCAGCAGCATGGGCAGACCGATCTTGCAGAAGTCCACGAACTTATACTGGGTCCAGCCCACCGTCATCATGTTCTGAGGGGCGGCGAAGGGGGTGGCATAGGAGGCAGCACCCGCCAGGGTGATGGTCATGGCCACCGGATAGGGGCTGACGCCGATCTGCTCAGCGATGGAAATGCCGATGGGCAGGAACAGCATGATGGAGGGGATGTTGGACATGAACTGGGTCAGAATGGCGGCGGCGAAGAAAATAACGGTGGTGACCATGAAGGGGCTGGGATCGTCGCCCAGGATCTTCAGGATCATCTCGGCCACGGCGTCGCCCGCGCCGCTGTTCTTAAAGCCAGTGGAGATTGCGGTCAGGGAGCCTACCAGCAGCATACAGTTCCAGTCGATGGCCCGGATAGCCTCCTGAACGGACATACACTTGGTGCCCACAATGACCAGCGCGCCGATGACGGCGGCCACGTGCATGGGCATATTGTCGGGGCTGGCGGCGATCACCACCAGGACGCACAGCAGGGTGACCACGGAGATGGCGGCCTTCTTCTTGTCCAGAGGCTTCTTCTCGGTCTTGGCAAACTCAGGGACATAGCCGGTGTCCGGGATCATCTTGCGCCCAATAAAGGTGAAGTACAGGGTGCCCAGGATACACACGCCAATGCCGAAGGGGGTGATGCTGAAGAAGCCGAAGGGAGTGATGCCCAGATCGCTCATCACGCTGTTGGCGGTGGCGTTGGAGCCCACGCCCACCAGAGTGACAAAGCCACCGAACTGGGCGCCGAACAGCAGGGCCAGCAGGGCCTTGGAGGGGCCGACGCCAGCGGCGATGCACATGGCGGTGACCAGGGGGGCCATGGCGGTCATCACACCGATGTTGCTGCACACGGAGCTGAGGACGCAGGAGACGATCAGCGTGGCAAGGATGATATTCCGCTCGCTTTTTCCTGTAACGCGGACCATCTTCTCACCAATTAGATCAGTGATCCCAGCGTGGAACAGGGAGGAGCCAATGACCATCATGCCGGCCAGCAGGACGATGGTGGTGCTGTTATAGCCGGTGAAGATGTCGCTCACCTCGATCAGGCCCGTATAGGCAAAGGCGATGGACGCGCCGATGGCGGTGACGATGATGGGAATGGGCTCCCAGATGAACAGGACGACGGTGATTGCGATGATGAGCAGTGCAATGGAAATGGGACTCATTTCGGTTCTCCTTTTTTTGTAAATTATCTTATCTCAGCAAGGTTCCCTATCCGTATGGAACGGACAGGGAACCGGCTTCGATCCTCACTTAGGCGCGGCAGGTCCGGTGGGACGCGCCGCTCTGCGGGCCGCCGCCCGCGGGGTTTTGGGTCATATACTCTACTTGATAGCGGCCGGCCAGCTGGCGCAGCTCCTGCTCCACCGCCTCCGGCAGCTCCAGGCCCTCCGCCAGACGCCGTTCACAGGTCTCCTGCTCTGGCTGGCCCGGGATCTTGATCTCATCCACGCCGGGCTGGCGGGGACAGGCTCGGATGGAGGCCAGCAGCTCCGCCATCCGGCCGTTCCACACCTGGGGATCGATCACCTTGCTCAGGTCCATGGCCGCAAGGCAGAAGCCGGTGTTCTGAACGCGCCCCATGTCATAAAAGCTCCCCATGGTCTGCCCGTTGTCCGAACCGGTCAGGCAGCTGCACAGGCACTCGATGATCAGGGCGATGGCATAGCCCTTCGGTCCGCCAACCGGGAGCATGGCTCCGCCCGAGAGCACCGCATTGGGATCTGTGGTGGGATTGCCGTCCTTGTCCACCCCCCAGCCCAGAGGGATGTCCTGTCCGGTCTTGCGGGCCAGGGTGACCTTGCCCCGGGCCACAGCGCTGGTGGCCATATCCAGGGTGAGGGGCCGTCCGGCCACTCCGGTGGGCAGGCTCACCGCCAGGGGATTGGTCCCCAGAAGGGGGGCGCTCCCCCCTGTGGGAGGCAGGGCCTTGGGACCGTTGGCGATGGCCAGACCCAGCATCCCGGCCTCCGCCGCCCGCTCTGTGAAATAGGCGGCATAGCCGAAATGGTTGCAGTGGGATACCGCCGCGAAGCAGCTCCCCCTCTCCCGGGCCCGCTGGATGCACAGGTCCATGGTCCAGGCGCCCACATAGGCTCCCATCCCGTTTTTGCCGTCCACAGACAGCAGGCTTCCGCCGTCTGCCAGGAGCTCAGGGACCGCGAAGCCGTCCACCAGCCCCAACTCCACCCGCTTGGCGTAGGCGGCCAGGTGGGTCACGCCGTGGGAGGAGATTCCCCGCAGGTCCGCCTGGACCAGGCTGTCAGAAAAGATGTCGCGGGCTGCCGGGGAGAGGCCCGCCTTTTCCATGATCCGCGCGGCAAAGCCGCGCAGCTCTTCCGCTGTATACCGCATCATGACCATCCTCTCCATGGCTCAAATAAAACCGGGCCGGACAAGATGGACGCATCCGGCCCGGAAAGGGGAAACATCACTGTTGCCTCGGGGGTCAGTCCTTCTTCTTGGGCTTCTTCCAAATACAGCCGTAAATAAAGCTCAGCAGGCCGGTCAGGGCGATGGCGGGGAAGATCACCGCATCCACCGTGGTCTCGATGGTGGTGACCATCTCAGGCATCCCGGCGATCAGGCACACGGCCTGGCCCAGAACGAAGATCACGGAACCGACTCCAAAAATGGCCAGGCCCAATGCGATCAGGATATGAAATACTTTTTGCATCGTCATTTCCTCCTATTTGTCAGGGTACAGGCAGGATGCCGGTGGCAACCAGACAGCCCATTACCACGATGGGGGCCACGAACCAGTTGATCAGGGGCATATAGATCTTGGGCGGGTCGCACTCGGTCAGGCCGCAGGCCACGAACAGAGCGCCGGAAGCGGGGGGAGACGCGCCCTCGGTGGAGGAGATCATCAGCAGAGCGGCGGCGGTCATCAGGGGGTCGAAGCCGACGCCCACCAGGATGGCGTGGCCCACCACGCCAACGGCGGTCAGAGTCGCAGTGGAGGACAGCGGTCCGGCCACCACGGCCACCAGCAGATAGACCACGATCAGAGTGACAATGGGGGACAGGTTCATCTTGTCCAGAATGGCCACCACGTCATCGCCCAGGCCCAGCTTGGTGATGATGTTGCTCACCGCAAAGATGAAGAACAGCAGGCCGCCGGTGTTGGACATGTGGGGAATGAACTTCTTGATGCAGTCCTCCCAGGAGTCGAATCTCTTGACAATGTTCTTGCCGTCCAGGAGGAGGATGATGCAGATCATCAGAGTGGGCAGCCAGACCAGCAGGTTGATGCTGTCCATTGCGCCCTCCCACACCTCAGAGCGGCCGGCCAGAGCCTTGTTCAGGGGGCCCATGGTGAGGAGTACGGGGATGACCGCGCCCAGGAACAGGGTCATGCAGATGCCGTGCTTGCGGAACACTGTGGAGATGGGCTCCTGCTCACCCACCAGGGTGGGCTGGATGTGGTTCTTGCGCACGATGTAGTGGATGTAGACCAGACGCCACGCGACCTGATACAGGCCGGTGACCAGCAGGGCCATGTACAGAGCGCCCTCCTCCACGAATCCGGCCACCGTGGGGAAGCCCAGCACGATGAACAGACCCGAACAGGGCGGGAAACCGGCGCCCAGGCCGCCATTGGCGGCGATGAGGGTAGCCGCCTGCTCCCGGCTCCAGCCGGACTTCAGCAGCCACTCAGAGGTGAACGCACCGGCAGTGGCGGCGTTGGGAGTGTTGCCGCCGGACATACAGCCCAGGGCGGAGGAGATCGCGGTGTTGACGTAGGCGGGGCCGCCCTTCAGCCGCCCGAACAGGCGGGTGAAGATGTGCAGCATACCATCCAGCACATTGGAATGCTGGAGCAGGAAGGACATCACAATAAATGCCAGAGAGGCGTACAGCACCTCATAGTTCAGAACGTACTTGATCGCTCCGGTCATCAGGCCGGGGGCCTGGTCCACGCCGCCGAAGAACGGCAGAATGATCAGACTGAGAATGGCGGCCTCCACGATGTTGCGCTTGAGTACCACGGCCCAAATGATGATCAGTGCGATAAAAACCAGCAATGCGGTCAATCCGGGTCCCATTTTTCTCTCTCCTTTATCTGTTGAACTCCGCTCCCGCCGGCCTCAGCGGGCGGGGGCGGGCAGATAACGCGTCTCTCTTACGCGTGGTACACGTCGTCGATGATCTCGAAGCCCTTTTCGTCCAGGGTCTTCTGAACCCAGGCACGGTTGGCGGTGCCGTTCTTGGCGGCGGGCAGCTTAGCGGCGTCGGCGGCCATGAACTTCTTGGCGTCCTCGAGGATGACGGGGGCGTCCTTCCGGGGGATGACGATGACGCCGTCGGGGTCGGCCAGGATGATGTCGCCGGGGTTGACGCTTACGCCGCCGCAGGCGATGGGCACGTTGATCTCACCGGGACCCTCCTTGTAGGGGCCGCCCGGAGTGGTGCCAGTGCAGTAGACGGGGAAGTCCCAGTTGCCGATCTCGTCGATGTCGCGGATGGGGCCGTCCAGCACGATGCCGGCGATCTTCTTGGTGTAGCAGAGGTATGCCATCATGATCTCACCCATCAGGGCGCGGGTGTTGTCCTCCTCGTTGGACACCACCAGGACATCGCCCTCCTGACAGAAGTTCAGAGCGGCGTGGAGGGCCAGGTTGTCGCCCGCGCGGCACTTCACTGTGTAAGCGGGGCCGGCCATCATCTGGGCCTTGGGCTTGCTCACCAGATGGATCCGGGGGTTCATGGCGGAGTTGCGGCCCATCACGTCGGCGGTGTTGGAGGCGGGGATATTCTTGAACTCCTCCACCAGCTTCATGTCGGGCAGCTCACGCTGCAGATAGATTCTTTTTCCTACACTCATGTCTCATATCTCCTTTTTTTAGATCCTTCGATCTGTGGTTTGTATGGAAAACCTTGGCTGTGCTTACAGGAGCCCGTCCGCAATCTGACGCATTTTCGCGCCCTCATGCGCCCACAGCTCCTTCAGCTTGGCCAGTTGGTCGCCCAGGCTGAAGTGTCTCACGCCCAGATCAATGTAGTACTGGGCCTCCTCCGGGGTGTTGATCTCGCAGCGGGGCTGGACGCCGTGGCGGAGGGCGGCCTCGATCATCCTGCGCTCAGCGGCCTTGAATTCCTCGGTGTGGCCGGTGCGGTCCCAGCCGCGGCTCATGCAGTAGTCGGAGGGACCAAACTGCACCATGTCTACGCCGGGAACGGCACAGATCTCCTCAATGTTGTCCATGGCGGCCTTCTTTTCGATCATAAAGCACAGCACGATGTCATTCAGACGCTTGATGTGCTCCGTCTGGCTTACGCCCAGGGGGGAGGAGATGAAGCGCCGGTGGGGACAGCCGTAGAGCCCGTCGATCTCATCGGTCATCGGCTTGACCATGGCAATGGTCTCACGCACCTCGTCCGCGGTGCGGTGATCGGCAAAATTGATGGCCTGGAAGCTGGAGGCAACGGCCTTCTGGGCCACATAGGCCCGGTTTTGCAGATCTGCCTTGAACATGGTGCCCATGTCGTACAGCTCGGCGGCCCGGGCGATATTTTCCAGGTCGCACTGGTCGAAGGGGGCGTATTCGGCTACGAATTCCATGTAGTCATAATTTCGGTCGCGCCCACACACTCAGTATAAAACGGCCATGTGCTCCAGATCCCGGTGGACACCGACGGCTTACCCTCGTTCAGCAGCCGTCTCAAGCGGTTTTCCGTCATCATAAGAACAGCTCCTTGTTATATTGTGGGAAAAACTGTTATTTGTTCAGCAGATCCCGCAGCTCAGGCACCACGAACTTGGGGGTCCGGCCGGAGAAGTAGTCGTCGATGGCCTGGGCACAGGCCACGGAGGAGCGGCTGGAGGCCTCCTT
>ERZ894183.1347-NODE-1347-length-13537-cov-11.369085_pt1 | contig 13537 bp, 10 predicted proteins | sample MGYA00380279_ERZ894183 | MGnify/ENA primary metagenome ERZ894183 (study PRJEB32331, sample SAMN06328422) | human gut metagenome | biome: human gut microbiome; feature: stool | host: Homo sapiens | collected 2013-06-26 ... | reverse complement strand
CAGGGAAGCGGTCCTCCTCTCGCGTCTATTGATGAGCGGACCATTGAGCAGTGTGCTGGCAGAATAGCAGCAATTAAAGAAAATATATAATGGAATGAGGGCGTTTCTGTCATCACCATGTTTTTTAAACACCGTTTTTGGGTATATCAAAACGGTGTTTTATTTAGTTTAAGGACTTTTTAAAAAGTAGGATAAAAATGATACGTGGAAAGGAGTATTCACGATGAATTTTAAGGTGGATCAGAAACAAATGCTGCGTGATCTCAAGGGGCTGCTAAGCATCGCAAGTACAAACGGAGATGCCGGCGCCATCGATGAAATGACACCGCTCGGCAAAAATATTAACGACGCCATTGATTATATGCTGGCTGTTGGAAAGCGTTTTGGTTTTGAAACCCAGAATCTGGACGGCTGCTGCGGCATTATTGATATGGGAGAAGGAGAGGAAATGGTTGGCGTTCTTGTGCACATTGATACAGTTCCTGTCGGTGAAGGCTGGCGTGTTGACCCCTTCGACGGAACGGTGATTGATGGCAAGGTTTATGGCAGAGGAACCAATGATGACAAAGGGCCAGCCATGGTGGCGCTGTATGCTATGAAGGCGTTGAAGGACAGTGGTGTGCCGGTAAATAAGCGTATTCGCCTGATCATTGGCGGTGACGAGGAAAGCGGAACCTGGCGCTGTATGGATCGTTATAAAGAAACCGAGATTATACCGGATTACGCCTTTTCACCAGATGCGTCCTATCCGGTTATTTTTGCCGAAAAGGGCATTCTCAAGGTTCAGATTCATAACAAGACTGATGTTACAGGAGAGGATATGACCTTAAAAGCCGGAAAACAGATTAATATTGTACCAGACTTCGCAGAGGCAGAAGTCCAAGGGCGAAGGTTTACAGCAAAGGGCAGGCCTGCACACGCCATGGAACCGCAAAATGGCGTCAATGCTCTTTTAAAGCTGGGGTGTGAGCTTAAAGATGCTGGAATTGTGCATCCATTTTTAGATTTGCTGGATAAAGCAAATGTGGAGGGCTTTAATATTGCTGTTTCAGACGAGGTCTCCGGTGAGCTGACCATTAACCCGGCCATTGGAAGGGTCGATGCGCAGGGCTCAAGGCTGGAGTGTGACATCCGCTATCCGGTAACCGCAGATGCTGATGATATTATCAGGCGTATCCGACAGTCTGTAGACCCTGTCGGATACGAGGTGGATACAATGCAGATGGTTCCGCCGCTCTACGTTAAGAAGGACAGCCCGCTGGTACAGACACTGCTGGGGGTGTACCGGGATATTACCGGTGACAGGACAGAGCCCATCGCCATTGGAGGCGGCACCTATGCCCGGGCCTTTGATAATGCTGTGGCCTTTGGTGTACTGTTCCCAGGTGAACCGGATATGTGTCATCAGGTGGATGAATACTGGAGCATAGAGGATATGATGATAAATCTTCAGATTATTGCGGGTGCTCTGGCGGCTCTGGGTGTATCGAAAAGAGGCCTGTAATGAAGGAGGAATCATCATTTAAGCCTTTTATTTCAGCGGACCGGATCATGCCAGAGTTTACAGCGACCTCCATTATCCTCGGTTTGATACTGGCAGTGGTCTTTGGAGCAGCCAATGCATACCTTGGCCTGCGCGTTGGACTGACCATTTCGGCGTCAATTCCGGCAGCTGTTATCTCAATGGGGGTTATCCGTCTCATTCTTAAAAAGGATTCTATTCTGGAGAATAACATTGTGCAGACCATTGGATCGGCGGGCGAATCGGTGGCTTCGGGGGCGATCTTCACGCTGCCTGCCCTGTTTATGTGGATGAGTGAGTGGGGAGAGGGCGCGCCTTCCCTGGTTGAGATTGCGCTGATTGCGCTGTGCGGAGGCGTGCTGGGCGTGCTGTTTATGATTCCTCTGCGCCAGGCGCTGATTGTGAAGGAGCACGGGGTGCTTCCTTATCCGGAAGGCCAGGCGTGTGCCGAGGTACTGATTGCGGGAGAGCAGGGCGGTTCCAAGGCAGGCGTTGTATTTGCGGGCATGGGAATTGCCGCTTTGTACAAGTTTGTGGCTGACGGCCTGAAGCTGTTCCCCAGCGATGTGGATTATGATATCCAAAAATACGGCGGAGGCGTGGGTATTTCCGTGCTTCCTGCCCTTGCGGGAGTGGGCTACATCTGCGGTCCAAAGATTTCCTCCTACATGTTCTCGGGAGGTATTATATCTTGGCTGATTCTGATGCCCATTATCAAGCTGTTCGGAAGCGGACTCACAGCGCCCTTTGCACCGGCAGATGTGCTGATCAGCGAGATGAGCAGTCAGGCTATGTGGGGCTCCTATATCCGTTACATCGGCGCTGGCGCCGTGGCAGCGGCAGGCATCATAAGCCTGATTAAGTCCCTTCCCATGATTGTGAATACCTTCAGGGATGCCATGCGGGACTTAAAGGGCGGACGTCAGGCTTCCACCCTGCGCACGGACAGGGATATTCCTATGAATGTGGTACTCATAGGCGTCCTCATTGCCGTGGTAATCATATGGCTGGTGCCGGCTGTTCCTGTAAACTTTGTGGGCGCCATGCTGATTGCTGTGTTCGGTTTCCTGTTTGCGGCCGTGTCCTCACGTCTGGTGGGATTGGTCGGATCCTCCAATAACCCGGTATCCGGTATGGCCATTGCCACACTTCTGGTATCGGCGCTGGTGCTTAAAGCCGTGTCCGGCGCCACCCATGAGAGCATGATGGGCGTTATCTCCATCGGCGGTGTTATCTGCGTTATTGCAGCTATTGCCGGGGATACCTCCCAGGATTTAAAAACAGGTTATCTGGTTGGATCCACTCCAAGGAACCAGCAGATGGGAGAGCTGATTGGCGTGGTTTCTTCTGCCATTGCCATCGGAGGCGTACTTTACCTTCTGAACCAGGCCTGGGGCTATGGCTCGGCGGAACTTCCGGCTCCTCAGGCCATGATTATGAAGACTGTGGTAGAGGGTGTCATGGACGGCAACCTTCCATGGAACATGATTCTGGCAGGAGCGGCCATTGCCGTTGTCATTGAGATCCTTGGGATACCGGTAATGCCGGTAGCAGTAGGTTTATACCTGCCTCTGAGGACCACGGCAGCCATCATGGTGGGAGGACTCATCCGCCACTGGTATGAAAAGCGTAAATACGCAAAGGAGGAGGATAAGAAAGAGGCCATTGACCGGGGCGTGCTCTATACATCGGGCATGATTGCGGGAGAAGGTCTGGTCGGAATCCTGCTGGCTGTATTCGCTATCATCCCCCTTGCAAGCGCGCGGGGCGGGTATCTGGGCGATTTTATCAATCTGTCTGCCATGGATAACGGCTTAGGCGCTTTTCTGGTAAGTCCGGCGGCAAAGATTGTATCACTTATTGTCTTTGGGCTACTGATACTTACCATGTGTAAATTTACCATCTGGCATAAAGAGAACAGGAAATAACCATACTGGTATAACAGTGCGGGTTCTGTGTGCATGGGGTGTCAGGTATCCTGGCGCCCTGTGCATGTTTATGAACAGGCGGTGATGGAAGGAAGGATTATATTGGGCTTCAATAAGAAAAAAGACCAGAATTATCTGGAAAAGATACCGGTCAGGAACCCTGAGTTCTCATGGAAAGAGGACCAGCAGGGAATCGTGACCGTGGATATGGTGCACAAGGGAATCTTTGATAAGCTGGCCCAGAAGCTGTGGGTCACTCCCAGGGTGAGCCATGTGAAGCTGGACCGGTTCGGAAGCTTTGTCTGGAAGCAGATGGACGGAAACAGGAATATCATTGACATCGGAGTGCTGGTCAGGGAAGAATTCGCAGACCAGGCCGAGCCGCTGTATGAACGGCTGGCTGAATTTGTGAAGATGTTAAGGGATAACCGGTTTGTGATATTTGGAAAATAGGAAAAAATGAGATGTGGGATGCCCGGGTGACCGGGCACTTTTTTTGTTTTGGGGGTAGTTGAAGGAAGAGTTTTTGTTTTTTACTGTTTTAACAGGGAGATTGGATATGTGCTGCTGTGGAATTTGGCATGAGAATTGCTCTATATTAAAGATGACAGTATTTAATATTTAAGACAGGTTCAAACATTGATGAAAGAGAGGAATGCCACATGATTCAGTTGAAAAAAGAACCCTTTGTCCGCCTGGCTGATGGAACGTTTGTCCGTGCCTGTGATTACTGCGCAGATATAGAAACGGCCAGGTCCCACACCATGGCGTGGAAGATTCTTGAAGCCCATAATGAAGGCCCGGATATGGAAAATCTACACCTGAAATTTGATATGCTTGTAAGCCCGGATGATAATTATACCAGCATCCTTCAGGAGCTTTGCGCGGTTGGGGAGAGGCCTCTTGCCATCCCGTGGATACTGACCAATTGCCACAATACTCTGGCGGCTACAGGCGGCACCATTAATAATGATGACCATGCCTATGGATTAGGGTGCATGAAAAAGCTGGGTGGTATTTTTGTGCCGCCATATACAGCTGTTATTCATCAGTATATGAGGGAATGTGCGGCAGGGGGAGGCAGAATGATCCTTGGAAGTGACAGCCATACCCGTTATGGCTGCCTTGGTACCATGGGAATCGGAGAAGGGGGGACAGAGATTGCCAGGCAGGCTCTGGGAAGCACTTATGACATAAGACGTCCTCCTGTCATAGCTGTGAAACTGAGTGGAGCTCCTGTACCGGGTGTGGGGCCTATGGATGTAGCCCTTACTCTGATAGGAGCAGTCTTTGACTGTGGTTTCTGTAAGAATAAGATTCTTGAAGTGGTAGGAGATGGAATTGCTAATCTTTCCATGGAATACCGGATGGGTATTGATGTAATGACCACAGAGACCGCAGCCCTTTCCAGCATATGGATGACTGATGAAACCGTCAGGGAGTGGCTGGCTATACATGGAAGGGAGGATGCGTATGAAAAACTGGAACCCATAGGAGACACCCTGTATGACGGTTTAATTGAAATTGACCTGAGCAGTATGGAACCCATGATTGCACTTCCTTTCCATCCCAGTAATGTATATTCTATCAGGGAATTGTGCAGGGACCGCGCATACCTGGATGGGGTACTGGAGTCTGTAGAGAAGGATGCGTATATGCGTAGCGGATTAACCTACACTTTGAGGGATAAGATAAAGAATAAAAGACTGATGGTTCAGCAGGCATCCATTGCGGGATGTGCTGGTGGTACTTTTGATAATATAGCAGCCGCAGCAGATATATTGGATGGATATAAGATATCAGGAGACGGCATCAGCCTGGGCATTTATCCGGCCAGCCAGCCTGTATTTTTGGAAACTATGCGGCAGGGAGTGGCTGAACGTCTCCTGCTGTCAGGAGTTACCATACGGCCGTGTATCTGCGGTCCCTGCTTCGGCACCGTGGATGTGCCGGCCAATAATACATTAGGAATCCGGCATGTGTCCCGCAATTATTACAGCCGGGAGGGATCTAAGACAGACAGCGGACAGCTTAGTGCTACTGCGCTTATGGATGCCAGGAGTATTGCTGCCACTGTACGCAATGGAGGCCTCCTTACAGCAGCCACGGAGATGGATACTGTATATAGAAAATTTGAATATCATTTCGAGAATACCATATATAGGGGAGGCGTATATGATGGATTTGGCTGTCCCAACCCCTGCATTCATGTGCCCAAGGGACCAAATATCAAGGACTGGCCTGATTTTCCTGAGATGGGGAAGCACGTGTTGTTAAAGGCAGCAGCCTGTTTTGAAGGAAGCATTACTACAGATGAATTGTGTCCAAGTGGGGAAGCCTCCTCCCTTCGAAGCAACCCCGGGAAGATTGCAGCCTATACCCTTATAAGTAAGGATCGGGAATATGTGGAGTATGCAGGAAATATCCGAGATGCCCTGGAGAATGGAAATGCAGGGACACGTACTATTCTGGAACAGGTCTGCACCATGTTAGGGGCGGAGATGAAGGATATTTCTTACGGCAGTCTTCTAATCAGTGATAAGATTGGTGACGGAAGCAGCAGGGAACAGGCGGCCAGCAACCAGAAGGTTCTGGGGGGATGGGCTAATCTGGCAATAGAATACAGCACTAAGCGTTACCGTTCCAACTGCATCAGTTGGGGACTTATACCTTTGTCCTGTGAGGAAAGGCCGGACCTGAAAAAGGGAGATTATCTGCTGCTGCCGGACGCATCCGGGAAGATAAGTATGGGAGAGGAGCAGCTAGAGGGAATTATACTGAAAACAGGAGAGAAGGTCCGGCTGTCCATAGGGGAAATGACAGAGGAGGAGCGCAGGATGCTGGTACTGGGAGGCATGATTAATTATTACCGCAGTATCAGGTAGTCCGTCAAGCCTGCTGTGACAGCTTCTTCCAGAGAGTTGAGCGTGAAATACCCAGCTGCTTAGCCGTTTTTTCACGGCTGCCGTGATTTTCCTCCAGGCACTTCCGGATAAGGGCCAGCTCCATCTGGGCCAATGTACCTTCTAACGGTGGCTGCGAAGCTCCGGATGATGCAGCCTGCTTCGGCGGGGTTCCATCCAGACAGTCATTTACAGAGCAATGCTGCAGGCTGCTTAAGATGACATAGCGGTGCATGGTGTTTTCCAGTTCCCTGACATTGCCCGGCCAGCTGCGTTTGAGGAGAATTTCACTGTCTTCCGGAGAAAGAGCGGGAATTGGAACACTGTACTTGGCAGAATAGCGTTTCAGGAAATATCTGCACAGCGGCGGAATATCTTCTTTTCTGGTCTCCAGGTCGGGCATAGTCAGCTTCAGTGTATTCAGGCGGTAGTACAGGTCGGCCCGGAATTTGCCGTCCGCAATGAGTTCTTCCATGTTCTTGTTGCAGGCGGAGATGATGCGGATATCCACGTAGATATTTTTTTGAGCGCCCACTCTTCGAATTTCTTTCTCCTGAATGGTACGCAGCAGAACACTCTGCAGCTCAATGGGCATGGAATTGATTTCATCCAGGAAGATGGTACCTTTATGGGCCAATTCGAACAGTCCGCGCTTTCCTCCTTTTTTTGCTCCGGAAAATGCGCCTTCCTCATAACCGAATAATTCGCTTTCCAGAAGGGAGGCGGGGATGGCTGCACAGTTGACAGCCACGAAGGGCTGGTTGTGTCTGGGGCTTGCGTTATGTATGCTTTGGGCCAGAAGTTCCTTGCCGGTACCGCTGTTTCCGTTGATTAGGATTCCTGCGTTGGTGGAGGCATACAGTACGGCTTTATCCATCAGACTTTTCATCAGAGCGCTTTCCGCCACGATGTCCTCAAAGGTGTATTTTGCCATAAAGCCGTTGTTGCGCAGCTCTGAACGAACCCTTTGTTCCTGGTATTGAATGTTGTGTGTGCCCTGAAATACGGCTATGATTCTCTGATTTGTTTTACTGCGGGCAGTACTTTTTTTTACATAATAGTTCTGCCCGTTGATTTTTAAGATTCCATCATCTGCCGTGTCATGGAACATAAATGTGAGTATACAGGGAGCCATCAGGGAAGACGGCAGAGCTTCTGCCTTTTTATTCAGTATGAGCCGTTCATTGATATTTAGGATATGCCCCATTTCCTGATTGGCAACCACGATGGTCCCGTTCTCCGTGGAGAGGATTCCCTCCTGGATGGAAGAAGCTGCAGAACTGAAGCATTTCAGCTGCAGCTTTTCACGTTGTCTGGCATATATGATGGATTCGGCCTGCCGTATGGCTTTTTTTAAGCTCAGCCTTCCGGATTCGACAAAGCATACATTCATTCCACATTGTTTGCCCATGCGCAAGGCCAGGGTTCCGCCGCCCACCATTACATCCATTCCATCCCGTTTGCCTCTTAGAACCTGGGACTCGATATCAGCCCGGGAACGGAAGGGATAGATACGTACCTCTTCTACATCTAATAGATGTTCTACCGTTTTAATCTTATAGTGATCTACGTATTCATCAAAAAGAATAAGACCGATTCGTGAACCATATTCCCGTGCCTTGTTTAGTATCTCCAGTATTTCCAGATTGTCCGGTTCAGCACGTATGGATACGATTTCGGGGAAGTATTGTTCAATCATGCCTGCGGTGGCCCCGCGGCTGATGATGACATCGGGCTTTGGCAGCTCCAAAAACATCTGGTTCAGCTTATCCAGAAGTCCCTGTTGGGCTATTTCCCATTGAAGAATGGTAGGTTCGATATGCATGGTCTGGCAGACAGCCTGGATATCCTCCAGCATTTCAGGGTAAACAGATATCAGCATCAGTTCATGGCTCTTCATAAGTTTCCTCCCGGAATAACAAAGATATAAAACACAAATACAGCGTAATCTACATCCAGTTTATCATATTGTGTTTTGAAATTAAACATTAAAAACATAAAAACGTTTTAAAATTAAACGAATGATAGAACATATGACAAAAGACTTGTGTAATGGTTCAAATATAATGAAAAAATGTTTAAAAAAATTGGCATTAAATTTGCTCCTTATACAAGTATGAGAAAGGAGGCGGATAATAGATGATTGATATTCAGATGGATGGTATATATCTGGACAACGGATGTCTGGTTAAAGAAGCCGGGATACAACCGGATGATGCCAGGGAGAATACCATTGCTTATCAGATTCTGCGGGCACACAGCACATCAGAGGAACCGGACAGGATGCAGATAAAATTTGATGCGTTGATTTCCCAGGACCTTACTTATGTTGGAATCATTCAAACAGCCAGAAGCAGCGGAATGACGGAATTTCCCATGCCTTATGCGATGACCAACTGCCATAACAGCCTTTGCGCGGTAGGGGGAACGATTAACGAGGATGACCATGTGTTTGGGCTGACAGCAGCAAAAAAGTATGGCGGAAATTATGTTCCGGCCAACCTGGCTGTCATGCACGCATATGCGAGAGAGGAACTGTCTGCGTGCGGCGGCATGATACTTGGATCTGACAGTCATTCAAGGTATGGTGCCCTGGGAACAATGGGATTTGGGGAAGGTGGACCGGAGCTGGTAAAGCAGCTGCTTGGAAGGACCTATGACATACCATCTCCTGAGGTGGTACTCTGCTATGTGACCGGGAATACAAAGAGAGGTGTGGGACCTGAAGATGTGGCCCTTGCCATGGTGGCAGCACTTTTTAAGCCCGGAACTGTAAAAAACAAAATTCTGGAATTTACAGGCCCCGGACTTAAGAATCTTTCAGCGGATTACAGGTGTAATATTGATACCATGATGACAGAAACTTCCTGTCTGTCCTCCATATGGGAGACAGACGAGATAACCGAAGCCTATTACAGGAACCATGGAAGGCCCGGGGATTACAGGAAGTTGAAGGCCAGGAGTCCAGCCTATTATGACGGTGTAATCTATCTCGACTTAGGCCGCATTGAGTCAATGATTGCCCTGCCCTTTCATCCCAGCAACGCAGTGACGATTCATGAATTTAACGAGAGGGCAAAAGAACTGCTGGAGGAGGTGGATCAGGAGGCAGAACGGCTCTTTGGGAAGAATAAGCTTCAGCTTTCTCATAAAATTAAGGATGGCAGGGTGATTGCTGACCAGGGCAGCATAGCGGGATGCGCAGGTGGTTTGTTTGAGAATCTACAGGAGGCGGCTGAGATATTAAAAGACGCCACTTTGGGAAAAGATGGTTTTTCCATGACTGTATATCCGGCCAGTATGCCGGTTAACCTGGCGCTGATTCGTTCCGGTGCAGCGGAGAAGCTGTTGTCATCCGGAGCAATCATGAAACCGTGTATCTGCGGTTCCTGTTCCGGCTATGGGGATATCCCGGCTACACATACCTTTTCCATTCGTCATGCTACGAGGAATTTTCCTAACAGGGAAGGAAGCAGACCGGATGAGGGGCAATACTGCGCAGTAGCTCTTATGGATGCACGTTCCATAGCAGCCACTGCTGCCAATCAGGGTGTTATTACAGCAGCCACGGATTTGGACTACCAGATACCGGACCTAAAGTACTGTTTTGACGGGACTGTGTATAAGAAGCGGGTTTATTACGGGTATGGAAAGGCTGATGCGTCTGTGAGGTTGGTGACCGGCCCTAATATCGTGGACTGGCCACCTATGGATGAACTGCATGATAATATACTGATGAGGTTTTCCGCAGTTATACATGACCCGGTAACAACCACGGACGAACTTATCCCTTCCGGCGACACTGCTTCCTACCGGTCTAATCCTATCCGTCTGGCAGAATATGCGCTGTGCAGAAGGGTTCCCGGTTATGCCGGGTACTGTCGGTCTATCCAGGCGGTGGAAGAGGAGAGAAAACAGGGAAAAATGCCGGAGGAGCTGGTTCGGGTGATGAACCGATTTGGTATTGATGAAGATATGATTGCAGGTACTGGTTACGGTTCCTGTTTGTTTGCCAATAAACCGGGGGACGGTTCAGCCAGAGAGCAAGCGGCCTCCTGTCAGAAGGTTCTTGGAGGAATTGCCAATCTCTGTTTCGAGTATGCAACAAAGAGATACCGCAGTAATTGTATTAATTGGGGCATTATTCCTTTTACTCTGGATGGAAGGGAAAAATTTGACTGTGTACAGGGGGATTATATATTTATTGAGGGTATACGCAAGGCTCTGTTAGAAGGAAAGAAATGTATTGCAGCCCGAACACTGGGAAGTGACGGCAATGTCCGGGGCATCACGCTTGCATTGGAAGGATTGACGGAGACAGAACGGGATATTCTGCTCGCAGGATGTCTGATTAATTATTACAGAAAACAGAAAATAGGGGAGTGTTAAGAAATGGACGGATATAACCTGAAACGTTCCTGCTGGCTGGATATCAGTCTGGATAACGTGAGAGACAATTTTTTTGCATTTAAAAAAATGGTGGGACCGGATGTGAAAGTGATGCCCGCAGTCAAAGCAAATGCCTATGGACACGGAATCGTACCGTGCGGAAAGGAGTTGGAGGCGTGCGGTGCAGATTACCTTGGTATGGGCAGTATCAGCGAGGCCATTAAACTGAGGGAAAATGGGGTAAAGATGCCGTTGCTTGTTTTTGCCAGCAATACCATAGAGGAGGTGGCAGAGCTTTACATCCAATATCATTTAATACCCACCATACTGTCGGAACGAGAGGCAAAAGCCATATCAGATGCAGCCTCCTCACCTGTACCTGTATTTGTTAAAATTGATACGGGAAGGGGAAGGCTGGGCGTAAACGCGGAAGAATTTCCGGACTTTTACAGGAAAATTACAGCATTGCCCAACCTATATGTGGAAGGTGTATACAGTCATATGGCAGCAGTAAACTGGCCGGATGTGTCAGCGGAATACGGTCTGTGGCAATATGAACGGTTCTCCGCTGCAATTGAAGCGTTGGGAGAGGAAGGAAAAAAGATACCATTTTGCCAGCTGGCCAATACACCGGGAGGAATCGCACTGCCGGAAATCCGTATGACCGGAGTGTGTCCGGGGCGGGCAATCTGGGGATATTCACCTCTTGACAGGAGGGAGGGGCATCCGCAGTTAAAGCATCCGATTACGGCATGGAAGAGTCGGCTTATACATATAAACCAGGTATGTGGAGGTAAATTTGGGGAGAACTATAAAGCGGTAAAACTGGATTCGCCTAAGCGGATTGGAATTATGGCAGGAGGACTTGGAGACGGTATTAGTCCAAAGCTGGCCGGCGGATATGTACTTCTTCACGGAAGAAAGGCGAAAGTGGCCAGCACAATCAGCCTGGAGCATACCATCATAGATCTGGCAGATTTCCCGGATGCCAAGGTGGGGGATGAAATTGTCATTCTTGGCAGACAGGGAGATGAAGAGATTACGATGGAGCAGAGGATGGAAGAATGGGGGAGAGGGGTGCCTTCGTTCTGGATTGAGATTTCGTCCCACACGGCGAGGTGTTATTACAAGGAAGGAAAACTGCTGGCTGTATCAGAGAGCGGAGTGCTTCAATATATCTAACGTATTTCTATTAGGAGGGGATTACAAATGTTGAAAAAGTATAATAAGATGAATGATATCACAAAAATCCTTATAGCCATGCTGCTGGGGTCATTGCTAGGCATACTGTTGGGGGAAAAGGCTACCTGCATTGGTTTTATCGGAACAATCTGGCTGAATCTGATGAAAATGTTCCTTGTTCCCATTGTCATCTGCATGATGGTAAAGGGGATTACCAGTATGGATAATCCTAAGACTCTGGGAAGAATCGGTATCCGAATTGTGGTCTTTTATATGTTTACCACAGTGGCGGCGTCGGTCCTGGGTCTGGTGATAACCGGATTGTTCCATCCGGGTGTGGGTTTCCAGTTTACAGAAGGCAGTGCGGAGGCTGTAGAGATAGCGGAGCTTCCTACTGTGGGTAAGTTCTTCACAGATATGTTTTCCAGCAATATTTTTGCAACATTTAACAATGCAAATATGATGCAGGTATTAATCATAGCAGTTATTATGGGAGTAGCCATTGTCATGCTGCCCGAGGAAAAGAGGACGCCTGTGCGCAACTGGTTTGTCAGTATGGCGGACTTGGTAATGTCCATCATCAGTATTGCCCTGAAGCTGGCTCCCATAGGAGTATTCTGTCTTATGGCCAATGCACTGGGAAAATACGGCATCAACCTGCTGCTCACCATGTCCAAGCTTTTAGGTACCTTCTATTTGTGCTGCATCCTTCATCTGATAGTGGTATATTGTTTGATTTTATGGCTGTTTACCGGCATTACCCCTCTGAATTTCTTGAAAAGGAGCTTTCCGACCATAGCAGCCGCCGCCAGTACCTGCAGCAGTGCTGCAGTGATTCCGGTCAGCATGAATGTGGCCAAAGAAAATTTTGAAGTGGAAGACTCGGTTGCAGGATTGGGCATCACGCTGGGCGGAACTATTAACAAGGATGGCGTGGCAGTGCTCTGCAGTGTTGTCATTCTGTTCAGCGCACAGGCCATGGGAATTGCCCTCACGCCAGGACAGATTTTTAATACGATTTTTGTAACAGCTCTGGTTACCTCCACTGGTTCCGGTGTTCCGGGCGGCGGCCTGATGAATCTTATGATTGTAGCAGCGGCAGTGGGAATTCCTCTGGAGATTGTAATTATGGTAGGCGGCTTCTACCGATTCTTTGATATGGGTACCACAACCATGAACTGTCTGGGCGACATGTCTGCCACGGTCATCATAGACAGGCTGGAGAAAAAGAGAACCCAAAGACTGGGTAAGACAGCTAACAGTTAAAGGAAAGGAAGAAAAGAAGATGATAAACGGCGGATGGCTTGAGGAAAGCAGTCCGCCGCTTTTTATGCATGGCACCACTGATTGCCAAACCCAACCCATAATAAATTTTCCAATAGAAGTAAAAAATGTCTTTGCCAACCGGGGGTCTATCAGTTATGATAGAAAAAGAATGTTGATTGGGAGGTATTTATGAAACATCTGGAACATTTTCATGAACTGAAATCCCTGACCAGGAAGCAGAAGTTTTTTCTTCTGTCCCTGCTTCCTGTTTATTTTATGGTCATTGGGCTGTTTTTGCAGCCAATCCAGGAAATAGGTCCGGGAATCGTGCGTCTGATAAAAGAGCC
>ERZ894183.1342-NODE-1342-length-13542-cov-106.811151_pt1 | contig 13542 bp, 9 predicted proteins | sample MGYA00380279_ERZ894183 | MGnify/ENA primary metagenome ERZ894183 (study PRJEB32331, sample SAMN06328422) | human gut metagenome | biome: human gut microbiome; feature: stool | host: Homo sapiens | collected 2013-06-26 ... | reverse complement strand
GTGTAGACGCCGGAGGCGGCAGGTTTTTCTGCTTTTGCCACTGGCTGCGCGGCTTCCGCCTGCGGTACCGGCTCAAAGGCCGCCGGGTTGTGGCGGTTTTCGAGGAACTTCAGGCCGGGCTGCGGGAACAGCGCCACGGTGAGCACGTCGTCGATGGCGTTTTCGGCAAGGGTGATGCCCTTCTCCTGCGCCAGGCGTTTGACGTCGGCTTCCAGCGCGGCCAGCTCCGGCTTCAGCAGGTCGGCCGGGCGGCAGGTCACCGGGTCGGCGCCGTCGAGCACCCGCGCCTGCAGGGCGGCGTTCACCGGGGCCGGGGTGTGGCCGTACTCGCCCTTCAGGATACCGGCGGTCTCCTTCGCGATGGTTTTGTAGCGCTCGCCGGTCAGGACGTTGAGCACCGCCTGGGTGCCGACAATCTGCGAGGTCGGGGTCACCAGCGGGATGAAGCCGAGGTCCTCGCGCACGCGGGGGATTTCCGCCAGCACCTCATCCAGACGGTGGGCGGCGCTCTGCTGCTTCAGCTGGCCTTCGAGGTTGGTGAGCATCCCGCCCGGCACCTGGGCGACGAGGATACGGCTGTCGGTGCCCTTCAGCTGGCCTTCGAAGGCGTGGTATTTTTTGCGCACCTCGCGGAAGTAGGCGGCGATGCTCTCCAGCCTGTGGATATCGAGGCCGGTGTCGTACGGCGTGCCGGCGAGGGTGGCCACCAGCGCTTCGGTGGCCGGGTGGCCATAGGTGGCGCTCATGGACGAAATCGCCGTATCCACGCCGTCGACCCCGGCTTCAATGGCCTTCAGCAGCGCCATCTCCGCCATCCCGGTGGTGGCGTGGCAGTGCAGGTGCAGGGTGACGTCGTAGCGTTTTTTGATTTCGCTGACCAGCTCAAAGGCGGCATGCGGCGTCAGAATGCCGGACATGTCCTTGATGGCGACGGAGTCAACGCCGGTCTCCAGCAGCTGTTCGGTGAGGTCGAGCCAGGTCTGCAGGGTGTGCGCCGGGCTGGTGGTGTACGAAAGCGTACCCTGGGCGTGGGCGCCGTGGCGGCGGACCGCCTGCAGGGCGGCCTGCATGTTGCGCGGGTCGTTCATGGCATCGAAGACGCGGAAGACGTCCATGCCGTTTTTGACGGCGCGCTCGACGAAGCGCTCCACCACGTCGTCGGCGTAGTGGCGGTAGCCGAGCAGGTTCTGGCCGCGGAGCAGCATCTGCAGCGGGGTCTTGGGCATCGCCTTTTTCAGCTCGCGCAGGCGGACCCACGGGTCCTCGCCGAGGAAGCGGATGCAGGCGTCAAAGGTGGCGCCGCCCCAGCACTCCAGCGAGCGGTAGCCGACGTCGTCCAGCTGAGCGGCAACGGGCAGCATATCGTCGAGACGCAGACGGGTGGCGAACAGGGACTGGTGGGCGTCGCGCAGGACGACATCGGTAATGGCAACGGTCATGAATTCCTCCGTGAATTAAGGGTGAAGACGGCGATGGTGGTGAATGGCGGCGACAATCGCCGGCTTTAAGCGGGCGAAGTCGTCGGCGGGCGCGACGGCGGCCGGCGCCGCTGCGGGGGCGGCGGGCGGCTCGGGAAACAGGCGGTTGACGGCGAGGGACATTCCCCGGATGGCGAAAATGAGCAGCAGCAGGAACACCAGCACAAAGCCCATGCCGAGACACATCAGGGTGAAGCCTTCGCCTAACAGGACGGCATTGTCAGTCATTTATACATCTCAAATAGGGGCACGATGACGCGCTGTCTGACAAGGTTTCTGGCTAAGGAGCAGGGTGGATTTCCCTCTGCCGCTCCCGGCATGGGACCCTGATTCGTTCTTCACCTGTCAGTTCAACGTGCCATCGTGCGTATGGGTTAAATCATCATGCCGAACACGATGCTGGCGATGACCAGCACAATACCGCCGCCCAAACGGGAGGAGATTTGCGCATAAGAGATAAGGTTCATACGGTTACAGGCAGAGAGAACTTCCAGGTCGCCGGAGCCGCCGCGGTTGGCCATACACAGGCCTGCAGTGATGGCCGATTCTATTGGGAAGAAGCCCATCAGCCAGCCACCGATCGCCGCGCCGAGCACCGCACCGATAACGATAATGGCGGCGATAACAACGTTAGCGAAGGTGATGGCGTTGATAATTTCCTGTAGGTCGGTGTAGCAGACGCCGACCCCGACCATCAGCACCCACAGCAGCTGTTTGGAGAAGAAATCAGACAAGCGTTTAGCACCGGCTTTGATTTCCGGTGAGCACAGCCCGGAGGCGTTCAGCGCGGCGACGATCAGCACCATCCACGCGAAATAGTGAATAGCCACACCGCCAATGCTGGGCAGAATTTTCTTCGCCACGACGTAGGCCAGCAGGAAGCAGGTAGTGGACAGCACCAGACCGACGGCGGTTTCGCGATGGGTGATTTGTCCCGCTTTCTCATCTTCTTCCACTTTGAACGAGGCTTTACGCACCAGTTCCCCTTCGCCGCTCAGCCAGGTGTGTTTTTTGCCGATGATATCGAGGACGGCGGCAAAGACGATGGCGAAGATGTTAGCGATGGTCAGAATAGCGATAGCGGTTGAGTAATACTCTTCGCGAGAACGACCGGTGACGGAGTGGTAAATCTCCGACAAGGGGACCGCGCCCGCGCCGTTGCCGCCGCCCATGATCGGCAGGACGTACAGCATCATGATGCGATCCACTGGAATACCGAACACCAGGCCGATAGCGATGCCAAAAATAGACGCGCCGACAATGCCCATCAGGATAGTTGGAATATAGCCGAGCAGTGATTTCAGCAGCAGGCGGCGGTTTACCGACAGAATTGCTCCGGTAATTAATACCGCGATGAATAAGTTAAGGAAGTTACTCTTATCCATAACGTTGCTGATAGCATCGATTTCTTTCTGCGTAAAAATACCGGCATAGACAAAATAAGCCGCCACCAGGAAAATCATCACCGGAGCGCCACCGATATATTTGTTGAATATTGGCAGGCGCTTGCCAATTTCCCCGAATATAGCGCCGATAATAAACATGATGGCAAAGCCGCCGACGATATCGGTGGGTAATGCGTTATAAAAATGTGAAAGTAATAGTGTAATTAACGCAAATGCGTAAAGGGGGAGCGGCATGCCGAAGATTTTAAATCCCAGCAGATCGCTAACGCCCTTTTTCTCCGTCGCCGGAGCCTGACTCATGTTAGTCATAAACGTTATCCTGTTTATTGATGGAGTAGTAAGACCGGCGCATAGTAATAAATAGACCCAGGGGTAAGGTGTGATTATCTTCACTGAATACTCGTGTTTTTTATTAATTTAATTGTTTTTATGATTCTGAATTAATTAACAACATAAAAACCATAAAGCCAATTAAGCCACGAGAAAAACTGTGACTTAAATACAAGAATCCATAGCCGAACGCTGGCGAAATACAGTTCGTTTTGAAATGACGAAGCGCTAAAAAATGACACTGATATTAAAACGCGTTCAGCTATTAAAAGATAAACCGCGGCGAGAGGCGATCGATCGGTTTCTCCGCCAGCATCAACTGTCGTTAGAGGCCGACTGCGAAATGGCGATTATCGCCGAGTATCAGCAGCGGCTGGTCGGCTGCGGTGCTATCGCCGGCAATGTGCTGAAATGCATCGCCATCGATCCCTCGCTGCAGGGGGAGGGGCTGAGCCTTAAATTACTGACCGAGCTCCTGACGCTGGCCTATGAGCTGGGGCGCAGCGAACTGTTTTTGTTCACTAAACCTTGCAATGCCGCGTTATTTTCCGGCGCCGGCTTCTGGCCGATAGCCCAGGCGGGCGACCGCGCCGTGCTAATGGAAAATAGCCGCGAACGGCTGACTCGTTACTGCCGACAGCTGGCGATGTACCGTCAGCCGGGAAGAAAAATCGGCGCTATCGTGATGAATGCCAATCCCTTCACCCTCGGCCACCGCTGGTTGGTAGAACAGGCGGCCAGCCAGTGCGACTGGCTGCATCTGTTTGTGGTCAAAGAAGATGCGTCCTGCTTTTCCTATCACGATCGCTTCAAACTCATTGAACAGGGGATTACCGGCATCGATAAGGTGACGCTGCATCCCGGTTCGGCGTATCTGATCTCGCGGGCGACGTTCCCCGGCTATTTCCTGAAAGAGCAGGGGGTGGTTGATGACTGCCACAGCCAGATTGACCTGCAGCTCTTCCGCGAGCGCCTGGCCCCGGCGCTGCAGATTACCCAACGCTTTGTCGGCACCGAGCCGCTGTGTCCCCTGACCCGTAATTACAACCAGCGCATGAAGTCACTACTGGAAGCGCCAGGCGACGCGCCGCCCATTGAAGTAGTTGAGCTTGCGCGAATCGAAAAAAATGGTGGACCCGTGTCGGCCTCCCGAGTGCGCGAACTCTATCGACAGCGCAACTGGCAGGCGGTCGCGGCGCTGGTGCCGCCGGGGACCCTCTCTTTTCTGATGCAACTGGCGGAGAGCGAACATCAAACCGCCTGATTTTTATGCCCTAACTAAGGATTTTCCCCTATGGAAATGAAGATTGACGCCCTGGCCGGCACGCTGGAGTCCAGCGATGTGATGGTCAGGATTGGACCGGCGGCGCAGCCGGGCATTCAGCTGGAAATCGACAGCATTGTGAAACAACAGTTTGGCGCTGCGATTGAGCAGGTAGTGAGAGAAACGCTGGCTCAGCTTGGCGTGAAACAGGCCAACGTGGTGGTCGATGATAAAGGCGCGCTGGAATGTGTTTTGCGAGCTCGCGTACAGGCCGCGGCGCTGCGCGCGGCGCAACAGACCCAATTACAATGGAGCCAGCTATGAAACCACGTCGCAGTATGTTGTTCATCCCTGGCGCCAATGCCGCCATGTTAAGCACGTCATTCGTCTACGGCGCTGATGCGGTGATGTTCGACCTGGAAGATGCCGTTTCGCTGCGCGAGAAAGATACCGCTCGTCTGCTGGTGTATCAGGCGCTGCAGCATCCACTGTATCAGGATATCGAAACCGTGGTGCGCATTAACCCGCTGAATACGCCGTTCGGTCTTGCCGACCTTGAAGCGGTAGTCCGCGCGGGCGTGGATATGGTGCGTCTGCCGAAAACCGACAGCAAAGAAGATATCCATGAGCTGGAAGCGCATGTTGAGCGGATTGAACGCGAGTGCGGCCGGGAAGTGGGCAGCACCAAGTTAATGGCGGCGATCGAGTCGGCGCTGGGCGTGGTGAACGCGGTGGAAATCGCCCGTGCCAGCCCGCGTCTGGCGGCGATCGCGCTGGCGGCCTTCGATTACGTGATGGATATGGGCACCTCCCGCGGCGACGGTACTGAACTGTTCTACGCCCGCTGCGCTGTACTGCATGCCGCCCGCGTTGCCGGCATCGCCGCCTATGACGTGGTGTGGTCGGATATCAATAATGAAGAGGGCTTCCTGGCGGAAGCGAATCTGGCCAAAAACCTCGGCTTTAACGGCAAATCGTTGGTTAACCCACGACAAATTGAACTCCTGCATCAGGTCTATGCCCCAACGCGCAAAGAGGTCGATCACGCGCTGGAAGTGATTGCCGCGGCGGAAGAAGCCGAAACGCGAGGTCTGGGTGTGGTATCGCTGAACGGCAAGATGATCGATGGACCGATTATCGACCATGCTCGCAAAGTGGTGGCGCTCTCGGCTTCCGGTATTCGTGATTAAGGGGAATAAGATGAAAGAGACAGTAGCAATGCTTAATCAGCAGTACGTGATGCCGAATGGACTGACACCTTATGCCGGCGTAACGGCGAAAAGTCCCTGGCTGGCGAGTGAGAGCGAAAAGCGCCAGCGCAAAATCTGCGATTCGCTGGAAACGGCAATCCGTCGCTCCAGCCTGCAAAACGGCATGACCATCTCGTTTCACCACGCGTTTCGCGGCGGTGACAAAGTCGTCAATATGGTAGTGGCGAAGCTGGCGGAAATGGGTTTTCGCGATCTCACCCTGGCATCCAGTTCGCTGATCGACGCCCACTGGCCGCTGATCGAGCATATTAAAAATGGCGTGATCCGCCAGATCTACACCTCCGGCCTGCGCGGCAAGTTGGGCGAGGAGATCTCCGCCGGTTTAATGGAAAACCCGGTGCAGATCCACTCCCACGGCGGTCGCGTACAGCTGATTCAAAGCGGCGAGCTGTCGATTGATGTCGCGTTTCTCGGCGTTCCTTGCTGCGATGAGTTTGGCAACGCCAACGGCTTTAGCGGTAAATCACGCTGCGGTTCGCTGGGCTACGCGCGCGTCGATGCCGAGCACGCTAAATGCGTGGTGCTGCTGACCGAAGAGTGGGTGGATTATCCTAACTATCCGGCCAGTATTGCCCAGGATCAGGTGGATCTGATAGTCCAGGTAGATGAAGTCGGCGATCCGCAAAAAATTACCGCGGGTGCCATCCGTCTGACCAGCAACCCGCGCGAGCTGCTGATTGCCCGCCAGGCGGCGAAAGTCGTTGAGCACTCCGGTTACTTTAAAGAGGGTTTCTCGCTGCAGACCGGTACCGGCGGCGCCTCGCTGGCAGTAACTCGCTTCCTTGAAGATAAAATGCGCCGTAACGGCATTACCGCCAGCTTCGGCCTCGGCGGTATCACCGGGACGATGGTCGATTTGCACGAAAAAGGGTTGATCAAAACGCTGCTCGATACCCAGTCCTTCGATGGCGACGCGGCGCGTTCGCTGGCGCAGAACCCGAACCATGTCGAGATCTCCACCAATCAGTATGCCAGCCCGGGCTCCAAAGGCGCCTCCTGCGAGCGCTTAAACGTGGTGATGCTCAGCGCGCTGGAAATTGATATCGACTTTAACGTTAACGTGATGACCGGTTCTAACGGTGTGCTGCGCGGGGCGTCCGGTGGCCATAGCGATACCGCCGCCGGTGCGGATTTGACCATTATTACCGCGCCGTTAGTTCGCGGCCGTATTCCCTGCGTCGTGGAAAAGGTGCTGACCCGCGTCACGCCGGGGGCCAGCGTGGATGTGCTGGTCACTGACCACGGCATTGCGGTCAACCCGGCACGTCAGGACCTGATCGACAATTTGCGCAGCGCAGGCATTCCGCTGATGACCATTGAGGAACTGCAGCAGCGTGCTGAGCTGTTGACTGGCAAGCCGCAGCCGATCGAATTCACCGATCGGGTGGTGGCGGTGGTGCGCTATCGCGACGGTTCGGTCATCGATGTGATTCATCAGGTGAAAAACAGCGACTAAACGCAGAGGGGAAAGGCCATGAGCGACGTGTTAATTAATCCTGCGCGTGTGCGGCGCGTGAAGCCACTGAGTGCCGAAGAGGTGGTCAGCGCGGTAGAGCGCGCGCTGTTGACCGAAGTTCGCCTGACCCCAAAGCCCGGGTTGGTGGATATTCGTAACGCTGGCGCGCACTGGGATATGGATCTGGCCTCGTTTGAGGCCAGCACCGCGGTGGTGGCTCCGTGGATGGAGAAATTTTTCATCATGGGCCACGATACTGCGGCGGTCGCGCCGGAGCATGTATTGATGATGCTGCGCCCGGTAGGGATGGCCTGTGAGAACGATATGCTGGAGGCCACCGGCGGGGTGAATACCCATCGCGGGGCGATCTTCGCTTTTGGCCTGCTCAGCGCGGCGGCGGGCAGGCTGGTGTCGAAAGGTGAGCCGATAGAGCAGCACCGGCTTTGCGACCAGGTGGCGCGCTTCTGTCGCGGCATGGTTATGCAGGAGTTGTCTTCTGCTGGCGGGGAACGGCTCAGTAAAGGCGAGGCTCATTTTCTACGCTATGGTCTCTCCGGGGCCCGCGGCGAGGCGGAGAGCGGTTTCCTGACGGTGCGTACCCAGGCCATGCCAGTCTTTACCCGCATGATGGAAGAGACCGGCGACAGTAATCTGGCGCTACTGCAAACCCTGCTGCATCTGATGGCGTGGAATGATGACACCAACCTGGTCTCGCGCGGCGGGCTTGCCGGGCTGAACTTTGTCCAGCAGGAGGCGCAGCGACTGCTGTGGCAGGGCGGCGTGCTGGCGGACGGCGGGCTGGAGGCGCTGCGACAGTTTGACGATGAGCTGATTGCCCGCCATCTCAGCCCTGGCGGCAGCGCCGATCTGTTGGCGGTGACCTGGTTTTTATCCGCGTTTCCCGCCGGCGCGCTTTTCCCGCTGTAACCCACTGCAAAACCGCCTTCGCCCGCACTGTACGGGCGAAGGCACCATCATTAGCCTTCCCGGTTGTCATCCGGTAAACACGGAATCGCGGCACAATCGTATAGTTTTTACTGATATCGTCCGCCGTTTGTCATAAATTTCTAATTATCGGCGTTTTTGAGTAGCGGCCCGCTGACGGGCTGGTTACTCTGAAAACAATTTACGTAATGTTAACAAAAGAGAATAGCTATGCATGATGCACAAATCCGCGTGGCCATCGCCGGCGCGGGCGGCCGGATGGGACGCCAGTTAATTCAGGCTGCATTGCAGATGGAAGGCGTGGCGCTGGGCGCGGCGCTGGAGCGCGAAGGGTCAAGCCTGGTGGGCAGCGACGCCGGCGAGCTGGCGGGCGCCGGCAAAGCGGGCGTCGCGGTGCAGATCAGCCTGGCGGCGGTAAAAGATGATTTCGACGTGTTGATCGATTTTACCCGCCCGGAAGGCACGCTGAACCATCTGGCGTTTTGCCGCGAGCACGGCAAAGGGATGGTCATCGGCACCACCGGTTTTGACGACACTGGCAAACAGGCGATTCGCGATGCCGCGCAGGACATTGCCATTGTCTTCGCCGCTAACTTTAGCGTTGGCGTCAATGTCCTGTTGAAGCTGCTGGAGAAGGCGGCGAAGGTGATGGGCGACTATACCGACATCGAAATTATCGAAGCGCACCACCGGCATAAAGTGGATGCGCCGTCAGGCACCGCGCTGGCGATGGGCGAAGCGATCGCCGGGGCATTGAACAAAGATCTTAAGGACTGCGCGGTCTACAGTCGTGAAGGCTACACTGGCGAACGCGTCCCGGGCACCATCGGCTTCGCGACCGTTCGCGCGGGCGATATCGTCGGGGAGCATACGGCAATGTTTGCTGACATCGGTGAGCGTATTGAAATCACCCATAAAGCGTCCAGCCGCATGACCTTTGCAAATGGCGCCGTTCGTTCAGCATTATGGCTGAAAGGCAAGAAAAATGGCCTGTTTGATATGCGTGATGTGCTTGATTTGAATGCTTTATAACGATTATTACCCATCGTGATGTGGTTATTGCTATCAATAAGTTATTGATGCAAAGGGCAATATTTTGTTGCCCTTTTTTATTTTTGCGTATTACGGTTGATGTTTTGAGTGTAACGCGTAAAAAATACAGTATTAGCGTGTTTTTTAGTGAATGAAATGTAAATTTTGACCATCTGGTCCACTTTTTTGTCGATCATCTCTCTGTTTTACACTCTTCCACATCCGCAAGCGTTTTCTCAGCCAGGTTTGTTGATCTTTTTGGCGTAAAAATCACGTGTTACGCACCAGTGGCGTAAAATGACATTAAAAATCTCCGCTTTAAGTTGACTTTTATCCGACATCTCTCCAGAATGCCGCCGTTTGCCAAAAATCTGCGGGCAACAGATTTGCATTGATTCAGATCGTGTTTATGAATTAATATGCAAATAAAGTGAGTGGATATTCTCTGGAGGGTGTTTTGATTAAGTCAGCGCTATTGGTTCTGGAAGACGGAACCCAGTTTCACGGTCGGGCCATCGGGGCAACCGGCACGGCGGTTGGGGAAGTCGTTTTCAATACTTCAATGACCGGTTATCAAGAAATCCTCACTGATCCTTCCTATTCCCGCCAAATCGTCACTCTTACTTATCCTCATATTGGTAATGTCGGCACCAACGCCGCCGATGAAGAATCTTCTCAGGTACATGCGCAGGGTCTGGTTATTCGCGACCTGCCGCTGATTGCCAGCAACTTCCGCAGTACTGAAGACCTCTCTTCTTATCTGAAGCGCCATAACATCGTGGCGATTGCCGATATCGATACCCGCAAGCTGACGCGTCTGCTGCGTGAGAAAGGGGCGCAGAACGGCTGCATCATCGCGGGCGACAGCCCGGATGCCCAGCTGGCGCTGGAAAAAGCGAAAGCGTTCCCGGGCCTGAACGGCATGGACTTGGCGAAGGAAGTGACCACCGCAGAAACCTATAGCTGGACGCAAGGCAGCTGGACCCTGGCGGGCGACCTGCCGGAAGCGAAAGCGGAAAGCGAGCTGCCGTTCCACGTTGTGGCATATGACTTCGGCGCGAAACGCAACATCCTGCGCATGCTGGTTGACCGCGGCTGCCGCCTGACGGTGGTGCCGGCGAAGACCTCCGCCGCGGACGTGCTGGCGCTCAATCCGGACGGTATCTTCCTCTCCAACGGCCCTGGCGACCCGGCGCCGTGCGATTACGCTATCGAGGCGATTGAAAAATTCCTTGAGACCGATATTCCGGTATTCGGCATCTGCCTTGGCCATCAGCTACTGGCGCTGGCGAGCGGTGCCAAGACCATTAAGATGAAGTTCGGCCACCACGGCGGCAACCACCCGGTGAAAGATATTGATAACAACGTGGTGATGATCACTGCCCAGAACCACGGTTTCGCCGTAGATGAGGCGACGCTGCCGGCCAACCTGCGCGTGACCCATAAGTCGCTGTTCGACGGCACCCTGCAGGGGATCCATCGTACCGACAAACCGGCGTTCAGCTTCCAGGGGCACCCTGAAGCGAGCCCGGGGCCGCACGATGCCGCGCCGCTGTTCGACCACTTTATCGAGTTAATTGAGCTCTACCGTCAGTCCGCGAAATAATCAGGAGTAAAAGAGCAATGCCAAAACGTACAGACATAAAAAGTATCCTGATTCTGGGCGCGGGCCCGATTGTTATCGGTCAGGCGTGTGAGTTTGACTACTCCGGCGCCCAGGCCTGTAAAGCGCTGCGCGAAGAGGGCTACCGCGTTATCCTGGTGAACTCTAACCCGGCGACCATCATGACCGACCCGGAAATGGCCGATGCCACCTACATCGAGCCGATTCACTGGGAAGTGGTGCGTAAAATCATCGAAAAAGAGCGCCCGGATGCGGTGCTGCCGACCATGGGCGGCCAGACGGCGCTGAACTGCGCGCTCGAGCTGGAGCGTCAGGGGGTCCTGGCTGAATTCGGCGTGACCATGATTGGCGCCACCGCCGATGCGATTGATAAAGCCGAAGACCGTCGCCGTTTCGATATTGCAATGAAAAAAATCGGCCTCGACACCGCGCGCTCTGGTATCGCCCACACGATGGAAGAGGCGCTGGCGGTTGCCGCCGACGTTGGTTTCCCGTGCATCATCCGTCCGTCCTTCACCATGGGCGGCACCGGCGGCGGTATCGCCTATAACCGCGAAGAGTTCGAAGAAATTTGCGAACGCGGCCTGGATCTCTCTCCGACCAACGAACTGCTGATCGATGAATCGCTGATCGGCTGGAAAGAGTACGAGATGGAAGTGGTGCGCGATAAGAACGATAACTGCATCATCGTCTGCTCCATCGAAAACTTCGACGCCATGGGGATCCACACCGGTGACTCCATCACCGTTGCCCCGGCGCAGACCCTGACCGACAAAGAGTACCAGATCATGCGTAACGCCTCGATGGCGGTGCTGCGTGAAATCGGCGTCGAAACCGGCGGCTCTAACGTGCAGTTCGCGGTCAACCCGAAAAACGGTCGCCTGATCGTTATCGAAATGAACCCGCGCGTCTCCCGCTCCTCGGCGCTGGCCTCTAAGGCCACCGGCTTCCCGATTGCTAAAGTGGCAGCCAAGCTGGCGGTAGGTTATACCCTCGACGAGCTGATGAACGACATCACCGGCGGCCGCACCCCGGCTTCCTTTGAACCGTCCATCGACTACGTGGTCACTAAAATCCCACGCTTTAACTTCGAAAAATTCGCCGGCGCCAACGACCGTCTGACCACCCAGATGAAGTCTGTCGGCGAAGTGATGGCGATTGGCCGTACCCAGCAGGAATCTTTGCAGAAAGCGCTGCGCGGTCTGGAAGTGGGCGCTACCGGCTTTGACCCGAAAGTGAGCCTCGACGACCCGGAAGCGCTGACCAAAATCCGCCGCGAGCTGAAAGATGCCGGCGCTGAGCGTATCTGGTATATCGCTGACGCGTTCCGCGCGGGCCTCTCGGTTGACGGCGTCTTCAACCTGACCAACATCGACCGCTGGTTCCTGGTACAGATTGAAGAGCTGGTCCGTCTGGAAGAGAAAGTGGCGGAAGTGGGCATCAACGGCCTCGACGCTGACTTCCTGCGCACCCTGAAGCGTAAAGGCTTTGCCGATGCGCGTCTGGCGAAGCTGGCGGGCGTGCGGGAAGCGGAAATCCGCAAGCTGCGCGACCAGTATGACCTGCACCCGGTCTACAAGCGCGTGGACACCTGCGCTGCGGAATTTGCTACCGATACCGCCTACATGTACTCCACTTATGAAGAAGAGTGTGAGTCCAACCCGTCCGTTGACCGCGATAAAATCATGGTCCTCGGCGGCGGCCCGAACCGTATCGGTCAGGGTATCGAATTCGACTACTGCTGCGTACACGCCTCGCTGGCGCTGCGCGAGGACGGTTACGAGACCATCATGGTCAACTGTAACCCGGAAACCGTCTCTACCGACTACGACACCTCCGACCGTCTGTATTTTGAGCCGGTGACCCTGGAAGACGTGCTGGAAATCGTGCGCATCGAGAAGCCAAAAGGCGTTATCGTCCAGTACGGCGGCCAGACCCCGCTGAAGCTGGCTCGTGCCCTGGAAGCTGCCGGCGTGCCGGTTATCGGTACCAGTCCGGACGCTATCGACCGGGCGGAAGACCGTGAGCGCTTCCAGCACGCGGTTGACCGTCTGAAGCTGAAGCAGCCGGCGAACGCCACCGTCACCGCCATTGAGCAGGCGGTAGAGAAAGCGAAAGAGATTGGCTACCCGCTGGTGGTGCGTCCGTCTTATGTGCTCGGCGGCCGGGCGATGGAGATCGTCTATGACGAGCAGGATCTGCGCCGCTACTTCCAGACCGCGGTCAGCGTCTCCAACGACGCGCCGGTGCTGCTGGATCGCTTCCTCGACGATGCGATTGAAGTGGATGTCGATGCCATCTGCGATGGCGAAATGGTGCTGATTGGCGGCATCATGGAGCATATCGAGCAGGCAGGCGTTCACTCCGGTGACTCCGCCTGTTCCCTGCCGGCCTACACCCTGAGCAAAGAGATTCAGGATGTAATGCGCGAGCAGGTGCAGAAGCTGGCCTTCGAGCTACAGGTTCGCGGTCTGATGAACGTTCAGTTCGCGGTGAAAGATAACGAAGTTTATCTGATTGAGGTCAACCCGCGTGCGGCGCGTACCGTACCGTTCGTCTCCAAAGCCACCGGCGTCCCGCTGGCGAAAGTGGCGGCGCGCGTGATGGCCGGTAAGACACTGGCGCAGCAGGGCGTGACCAAAGAGATCATCCCGCCGTACTACTCGGTGAAAGAGGTGGTCCTGCCGTTCAATAAATTCCCGGGCGTTGACCCGCTGTTAGGGCCAGAAATGCGCT
>ERZ894183.1340-NODE-1340-length-13563-cov-10.136882_pt1 | contig 13563 bp, 12 predicted proteins | sample MGYA00380279_ERZ894183 | MGnify/ENA primary metagenome ERZ894183 (study PRJEB32331, sample SAMN06328422) | human gut metagenome | biome: human gut microbiome; feature: stool | host: Homo sapiens | collected 2013-06-26 ... | reverse complement strand
AGAGCACTTGACTTTTAATCAAGTTGTCCGGGGTTCGAATCCCCGCACGCTCATGAGGGATGAGAGAGGCGTAGACTGCTATATTCGATAGGGTTTACGCCTTTTCTATATGTTATATGTTATAGGCTATGAAGTGTGTTATAATAAAAAATAAGAGTTAAAAGCATTATAAAATACTAAAGAGGAACAAGGAATGGGAAATAAAACTAAATATATCAAAGGGTTAGATGGATTACGTGCATTAGCTGTAGTTATGGTATTGGCATATCATTTAAAACTTCCAATTGCCAAGAGCGGTTTATTAGGAGTGACTGTTTTTTTTGTACTGTCAGGTTTTTTGATAACGAGAATATTAATTACAGAGATTGAGGAAACACATACAATTGATTTGAAGAATTTCTGGGTTAGAAGAATCCGTAGACTAATTCCGGCAGTTTTGTCAATGTCAGTAGTAATTATATTCGTAAGTGCAGTAGTTAACAGAGTTGTTTTTACAAAAGGATGTAAAGATTTTATTGCTTCTGTTCTTGGATTTAATAACTGGTGGCAGATATTTAATAAAGTATCTTATTTTGAAGCAGCAGGAGCACCGTCTCCATTTACACATTGTTGGTCACTTGCAATAGAGACACAGTTTTATTTGATTTATCCTATATTACTTTTGCTACTCTCCAGAGTGTTTAGAAAAAGAAAAAAAAGAGGTAAAGTATTTGCTAGTTTATCAGCGCTATTAGCGGTTGTGTCAATGATTTTGATGGCTGTATTGTATAATCCGAATGGAGATCCTAGCCGGGTTTACTATGGAACAGATACAAGAGCATTTTCACTTCTGATTGGAGCATTAGCTGCTATTCAGATGGAATATCGCATTATTAAAGTAAGACTACCAAGAAAGATATGGGCATTAATAGGAAGCATATCATTGGTTATTCTTACATGTATGATGATATTTATTAGTTCCTACAGCAGCTTCTTATATTATGGAGGTCAGGCAATTGTATCTTTACTTACAGCATTTGTTGTGTATTCAGTAACTGTGAGCAAAAGTATGCTAAACAAGATTCTTGGTCATAATGCATTGAAATGGATAGGAGATCGTTCTTATAGTATATACTTGTGGCATTATCCAATTATTATTTTGATCAGCGGCGGTAAGAAGTCTGCCTGGTGGATTATGCTGATTGAGATTGTGCTGAGTGTTGTTTTGGCAGAAATATCTTATCGGTTTATTGAGACACCTATCCGTCATGGAATTATCGGTGAATATATTAATATTATCAATAGTAAGCCGACTAATAAAAGAGAACGTAAAAGACAGATACAGGTCGCAAGAAGAAGTATGAAAGTAATGTCATTGGCTACGGTAGTTGGTGCAGCTTTAATCTTGTGTATGATATTTGTACCAAAGAAGTCGACTCTTGATGCCGTGGCCGAAAGAGAGAAGAAGGCAAATGAAGTTAATGAATTAACCAAGCAGAAACTGGAGGAACAGAAGAAGACATCAAAAGATAAAGATACAGAAGATTCAAAGAGTGAGATGACGGATGAGGAATTGCTTGACAGTTTGAATATTCTCTTAATTGGTGATTCTATTAATGTAGATGTTACTGATTACTATTATAAAGTACTTCCGAACAGTATCAGTGATACTCAAATAGGAAGGTCTACATTGACAGGATGTGATGTATATCAGTATTATGTTGATAGCAATGGCTGGGATGGAGATGGAGTAATCTTTGCATTAGGTACAAATGGTCCAATGTATGATACACTTGCGACAATAAGAGAAAAAGCTGGTGATAAACCACTTTTCCTGACTACGATACATGCTCCTACCGAAGATTATGAGAGTGAAAATAATCAGGAAATAAGAGATTTTGTAGAAAATAATGATAATACATATTTGATAGACTGGTATACAGCAAGTCTTGATCATCCTGAATATTTTGAACCGGATGATATGCATTTAGTTCCGACAGGAGCAGAAGCATATGCTAATTGTATTAAAGAATCTGTGCTGAGTGCTTTCAGAGAAAGAGAAGAAAGTTCAGATAAGGACGACAGTAAAGATAGTTCAAATAAAAAGAAATCTGACGACAACTCAACAGATGAAAAATCCAGCTCCAGCAAAAATTCTATGAAATCTGAAGATAATGAAGAATAATTAAGAAGGATATCGGCAAGAATATAACTGTTATGTAATAGTTACTCTTGCCGATATTTTTTGGAGGATTTTATGAATTTGGAAAAGGATATTGTCCGGGAAATTAAAAAGTTAATTGTATTTACAGCGATAATATTCTTGTGTATATGGAAATATGAAGTCGTATTTCAGAGTATTCATTGGATACTTGATGTGATCACGCCATTTCTTATAGGGGGAGCGATTGCATTTATAATAGGAATTCCTGTAAGTTACATAGAGAAAAAATTATTAAAGAAGAAAAGAAAATGGATAGAAAAATCTGCAAGATTCATTAGTATAGTGATTGTGATTACATGTGTGTTGGTTGCTATTAATATATTTTTACTTCTTCTGTTACCGGAACTGGGAAGTGCAATATTGCATTTGGAAGATAGTATGCGGTTTTTCTTGAGTGGAGTGGAGAAGAAGAGCAAAGCTTTTTTTGATGGAAATGAGGAAATATTACGTTATATTGACAAAATGGAATTTAATTGGAATAGACTGACTAAGATTGGAATCGAGATGCTTGGCGATAGAACAGGTCAGATAATTGGATCAGCGGCAGAGGTGATTCATAGAATTACTCAAGGCATTACAACATTTTTTATTGCATTTGTGTTCGGATGTTATATCTTATGGCAGAGAGAAAGACTGTCTATACAAGGAAAAAAGGTACTGTATGCATTGATTCCGGAAGGAAAAGCAGATGCTGTGATTGAAGTTCTGGAGCTGAGTGGGCATACATTTGCAGGATTCCTTACCGGACAATGTATGGAAGCATTGATACTTGGCTGCATGTTTGGAGTCGCATTGTTTGTATTTCAAATACCATATGCGTTATTGATCAGTGCAGTAATAGCAGTCACAGCATTAGTTCCGGTATTTGGTGCATTTGCAGGATGTGCAATAGGAATGATATTGATATTTATTGAGAATCCGTCAAAAGTGCTTTTGTTTTTAATCATTTTTCTGGTTTTACAGCAGATTGAAGGAAACTTGATTTATCCGAAGGTAGTAGGTAATTCGGTCGGATTACCTTCTATCTGGGTACTGGTTGCTGTAACGAGTGGAGGACGATTAATGGGTATAATTGGAATGTTAATATTTATTCCGATTGCTTCTGTGAGTTATGCACTTTTTCGGGAGGTGATATATTTATTACTTAAAAAGAGAGATGTAGATATAGAAAAAATATAAAAGTGTTAAAGTTGCGAGATACTATTACTTTACAATGTCGGTTAATGTGCTCGGAATTGGTATAATCTGCTTTGACGGACATATATATGAAGCAATGAACAAAACTGGTGATGAGATGCTGAATATATTATGGTCGGGCATGATTATAGCCGGAATATTGTACAGTGTGGTTACCGGAAATGTATCTGATATTTCCAATGCTGCACTTGATTCATCAAAGGAGGCTGTTACTCTATGCATTACGATGCTTGGAGTAATGGCCTTTTGGTGTGGACTGATGCAGATTGCAGAAGACGCCGGACTGGTAGAAAAAATGTCCGGGAAAATGCAACCGGTGATACATTTTCTGTTTCCGCAGTTACCGAAAAATCATCCGGCCAATAAACATATTACGACTAATATTATTGCCAATATACTGGGACTTGGATGGGCAGCTACACCGGCGGGACTTCAGGCAATGGAGGAACTGGCGAAGCTCGAAGAGAGCAGAAGGAGCCTGAAAGGCATTGCAAGTAATGAAATGTGTAACTTCCTGATCTTAAATATTTCATCACTTCAGTTGATACCGGTAAATGTAATTGCATATAGAAGCCAGTATGGAAGTGTGAATCCGGCATCGATTGTAGGGGCGGGGATTATTGCTACCAGTATCAGCACTTTGGCGGGGATTGTTTATTTTAAAATTATGGACAGGAAGCGGTAATATGAGACTTTTTTTATTTTGTTCAGATATGATTATTCCGGTTATTATTCTGGGAATTGTGTGCTATGGAGTGACCCAACATGTGGATGTATATGAAAGCTTTATTAAGGGTGCAAACAGCGGATTTCAGACCGTAATAAAAATCATGCCGACAATGCTGGCTCTGATGATAGCGGTAGGCATTCTGAGGGCGTCAGGACTTCTGGAAGCGATAGGTATGTGGATTGGAAGTATGACGGATCATATTGGATTTCCTGGGGAATTAGTACCGCTTACGGTGGTGAAGATGTTCTCATCATCAGCGGCAACAGGTCTGTTACTGGATTTGTATAAAGAGTATGGAACAGATTCAAGAATTGGACTTATTGCATCCATCAGTATGGCGTGTACGGAGACGATATTTTATACGATGAGCGTGTATTTTATGACTGCAAAAGTAAGAAAAAGCAGGTATACACTACCGGGAGCATTGATTGCTACATTTGCCGGAATTGCAGCCAGTGTGATGCTTGCCGGGATGTTTTAAGAGAAATGAAGAAGAAAAGTTCGCAGACCGCGTCGTAATTTTATCCGGCAGAATGGGTTGCACCAACCGTCTGAAAAGGGTACAATCTGCAGTATAAGAACCTGTATAAAATATGGGAAAATACAGAAAGAGGGTGTCCAAAATGGACAGAATGAAACAACAGATTGCTTTTTTAATGGAGATTGATAAAGTGAAAAATATCTTCCGACAGACATATCTTGCAGATGGAAAGAGAAAGGAGAATGATGCAGAGCATTCCTGGCATCTGGCAATTGCTGCATTTCTTCTGAAAGAATATGTGGCAGAGGATGTGGATGTGATGAAAGTTATGATCATGGTACTGATCCATGATCTGGTAGAAATCGATGCGGGTGATACGTATGCATACGATGCAGAGGGCGCAAAGACTAAACGTGCGAGAGAAGTGGCAGCAGCGGACCGGATCTTTGGTATGCTTCCGGAAGATCAGGGTGGTTATTTCAGAGAACTGTGGGATGAGTTTGAAGCATATGAAAGTGATGATGCCAAGTTTGCGCATTTGCTTGATAATTTCCAGCCTCTGCTTTTGAATCATGAGAGCAATGGGAAGAGTTGGACAGAGCATCATGTAAAGAAATCTCAGATTTATAAAAGAAACGAAAAAATTAAAGAGACGTCTCCAGAAGTCTGGGAATGGATGAAGCAAATTGTGGAAGAACATATTGCGCTGGGACATGTTATTGATGAATAATATGATGATATAAATTGGAAAGGGTGAGTTAGATGAGAAACCATGAAGTGGTTACAAAGCAGCCGTTACTTAAGGAAGATGGATCGCTTAGAGAGCCTGGCTGGTCAAAAAGTCTGGTGCAGACATATGACCGTAAACAGATCAAAGCTCCCCGTATGAGGATCAAGGAATGGGATTATTATCTGGTACTAAATGAAGACTTTGCGGGTGCATTTACCTTGTCAGATGACGGATATATTGGTCTGCAGTCCGTGTCTTTGCTGAATTTTAAAGAAGGATGGGAACATACAGAGACGATTCTCAATGCATTTCCAATGGGGAAAATGCAGATGCCTTCGGATTCCAGGCAGGGCGACATAGTCTATCGGGACAAGCGTTTGCATATGGAATATACGCTGGAAGAAGGACAGAGACGTATCCGATGTAAATTCGATAATTTCTATCAGGGTAAGACTTTCCGTTGTGATATTACGCTAGTTCAGCCTAAGATGGATACAATGGTAATTGCGACACCATGGAAGGAAAAGAAAACAGCATTTTATTATAATCAGAAGATCAATTGTATGCCGGCAAAAGGTAAGATGGAATATGATGGAAAAATATATCGATTTGATCCGAGTACTGATTTTGGAACTTTGGATTGGGGACGCGGTGTATGGACTTATGATAATCGCTGGTATTGGGGTTCCGGCAATCAGATGATAGATGGAAAGCCATTTGGTTTTAATATCGGATATGGATTTGGAGACACTACAGCAGCATCGGAAAATATGCTTTTTTATGATGGAAAATGTCACAAACTGGACGATGTAACATTCCATATTCCGGATGGAGATTATATGAAACCGTGGAAGTTTACATCCAGTGATGGTAGATTCGAGATGAATTTTGAACCGGTTCTTGACCGTGCGGCGAGGACAAATGCACTGATTATAGAATCGGATCAGCATCAGGTATTTGGACGCATGAATGGTAAAGCAGTGTTGGATGATGGTACTGTGATCGAAGTCAAAGACATGATGTGTTTTGCAGAAGATGTGCATAATCGTTATTAAATCGACTGCAAATGATGATAAGTATACAGTAAAAAAGAAAAGGGGTACTGATGGGAGAAATACGAAAAAGAATCACATTTCACGGAAGGGTACAGGGCGTAGGGTTCCGCTATACGGCCAGGCTGGCAGCAGGATCTCTTGGTCTTACCGGATGGGCGAAGAATGAGTATGATGGCACAGTTACTATGGAAGTGCAGGGAAGCGAGGGAATGATCAACAAACTGCTTGTGAGGCTGAATACTGATCATTTTATCCGGATTGAATGGATGGACAGTGAGGAGATACCGATTCGGGAAGATGAAAAAGGATTTCAGATCAAATATTAGAAAAAGTATTAGAGATAATACTGATTAAATGATCCAGGGGGAGTGGATAAAGATGGATCAAAAAGAGTTTAGAGAGTTCTATCGAACAATCCAGGATGTGGCAGAGCATCCGGTTGTACTTCGGATGAAGAAGTATCCGCATCATGGCGATACCTCTTGCTATAAGCATTGTATGCGGGTAGCATATTTTAATTATATTATCTGCAAGAAATTACATCTGGATGCAAAATCGGCGGCAAGAGCCGGGATGCTGCATGATCTGTTCTTATATGACTGGCATACGCATGCCAGAGAGACCGGTGAGCGATTGCATGGATTTACCCATGCTGAGAAGGCATATAAGAATGCAGGAAAGATATTCCGTCTGAACCGTGTGGAGCGAGATGTGATCCGAAATCATATGTGGCCGGTGACACTCAGGAGTGTGCCAAGGACAAGAGAAGGGTGGATGATCGTACTGACGGATAAGTACATTGGTTTGTTAGAAACGTTGGATCGGAGAAAGAAAAATAAGAGAAATTGTATATAAAGGAGAACATGATTCATTTTAGTTTCATCCTATGTTATACTTTGAAAGTTGTTTTAGTTTAAAAGTATGAGAAAAAGAGAGGAATTCCGGCAATTGACAGTACGGCGATGAATGCGTTGCAGGATCTGATCTGCGTATGTGAATCGAAGGGAATTACAGTGGTGTTCTCACATGTAAATGAGCAGCCAATGAAAGTAATGCAGAAATCAGGCTTTGTAGAACTCGTGGGTGAAGAGAATTTCTGCCCGAACATATCGGCAGCACTGAAACGAGCGGAAGAGATTATAGAAAATTAGGATACATTAAAACAGCGAAAACCCGCTAACCATAGGGCTAACGGGTTTCGTTTTTTAAAAAGTTACTAAAGGAATGAAAGCTAAAGCGGTATATTTTATCTTAGTTTAAGTGTCTCTGAGACCGTGTAAAATGGGCGATTGACGTAGATTAAAAAATGTCTGACGGTATCTTAGAAGATTGAAAAGTGGGTAAAAGGTGGGGAGAGATTTTTGTGTTAAAACGATAAATTATATTGGAGTGATACTACTTATAATCACGTTATTGCGATAGCAGTCATATCCATTGACCGCTTGACTATATACAATTACAAATAGATACTGTAGTCAATGGAGCGTATTACGCTGGCAATTGCCCTTGCTATTGAATACAGGGGATATTTGTGATAATTCTGAAATGAGAAAGAGCAGAAGTTACTCCGCTCTTTTCAATGTTTCCTTAACAGTTTGTCGATATTTACAGTTTAATAAAATGATTGGGATATTTCAATGCAATGGATGGAAAAGATCATAAATCTGTAAGTATGAATTAGAATGACAGAGGATTATTTTTTAGATGCAATGTATTGAATCAACCATTCTTTAGGAATTTTCCAGTCTTTTCCATCCTTATAGGCTTTCAATTTTCCAGATTTAACAATGCGATATGCATATGATGTACCGATCTTTAATGCATCGGCTACTTCTGCAGTTGCTCGGATTTCAATCCGTTCTGTTTTCTTATTCTGTTTCATAATAGTATAAACTCCTTCAAATTATTATTTATATGTATACAATGATATTTTTTATTACACATATAACATAAAATTAGAAGAGTATATATATATAATATAAGTATATAGGTAATATGTATAAGGATAATAAAGGTATAACTAGAAGGCTATAGGTGTTGATATTCGTGGGAGAGTGCTTAGTGGAGGAGTGGGGCATATCGATAGCAGGTAACTCTATTGCAGAACATATTTCTAAAACGCTTAATTTAACAGCGTTTTAGGATTTTTCATCTCCAAATATGTACGTACAAAATGAGTTACCTTGGCAACAACGTTATATCTAATTATATGTTTGTGTGGATTAATTTTTAATTATATAGATTGATAGATGATGGTAGATTATTGTAACAGGATATAAAAATGATCAAAGGAATCAGAACAGAAGATGATTCCTTGAATAATAAATAATAGGTGACTGTGTTTGTACAATCACCTATTATTTTTTTGCTTCTAAAATATCATTAATAATTTGTTGGATATGTGCCTGTTGTGTTGGTGTTAATCCAGAAACATTAAGAGATGCATGGCCAGAAAAGAGGTTTTTCAATACCAGATAAACGAGTTGGTTCCCCATAACATACTCCAAAAGTTTCTATCTGAACTTGTTCGATAAATACTGGAAAAATAGGGGTATTAATTTTAACATCCGGGAGATCTGGATACGGAACAGGATAAGTTTTCAACTGTTCAAGACGTCGAATCTCTTCCATGCCACTTACAATTTTTCCGAAAATAGGATAAACTCCGGTGATTGATGGACAATCTGCAAGTGGAAAGAAAAATTCTCCTCCTGCAATCTCAGGTGCACCATAACCGCCAAGTCCGATAGTACCTGGAACTGCTTCCAGATATTTTCCGGATTTTACATCATTTGGGATGAAATAACAGGCTTTAGGATTATGAAAAGCATGATAACTCATATCAAGAACCCAGTCTGGAACGATTCGCTCAATAGGGTAATGATCATAAACGCCTTGGTTTGCAAGAAAAATAAAGCTGGTAACTGCGTATGGTGCAATGTCTGGACAAAGTTCGATATGAATTATTCCGCCATTTGAAAAAGTAATTGTAGCAGTCGGATTTTTTTTCATAAAGGCTCCTTTCTGTAACTAGATAATAGTTTGGGTGTTCGTTTTGCTTCATAATAACATAGTTCTTTTTTTTAGGCTATATACGCTTTATGAAAATTTGCTGTTTTAACACTTTATTGCGGTAATGGATTGCTACGACAGAATTAATGTGATATACTAATATAAAAAAATGAAATAGTGAATTTTGTACATTTAATAACAATTTGTAAGGAGGAAACCAATATGAAAGTTGCAACTGACATTGGCGGCACTTTTACTGATCTGGTAGCAATTGATGAAAATGGATCGCTGATTTTGGAAAAGGCTCATACCACACCGCCGAATTTTGATCAGGGCGTTATGGATGTTCTGGAAAAAAGTGGTGTAGATATGAAAAGCATTGAGGCTTTTTTTCATGGAACTACAACGATTATTAATGCGTTAACAGAACGAAAAGGTGCAAAAACAGCATTGATTACAACGAAAGGTTTTCGTGATATTCTGGAACTGGCAAGAGGTAATCGACCAGATTTGTTTAATATGGTATTTGAAAAACCAACGCCTTTTGTTCCGCGTTATTTGCGCCGGGAGGTGACAGAACGTATCAGCTATAAAGGGGAAGTTCTGACACCATTGAGTGAAGAGGATATTTGCACAGCAGTAGAATATCTGAAAAAAGAACAGGTAGAAGCTATTGCTGTCTGCTACATTAATTCTTATGCAAATGAAGAACATGAACGAAAAACAGTTGAAAAAATCAAGGAATTGTGGCCGGAAGTATATGTTTGTCCTTCAGTGGATATCACAAAGGAATGGCGCGAATATGAAAGAACCTCGACAGCGGTATTGAATGCCTATGTTATGCCAGTTGCATCTTCTTATCTGAATCGTCTGGGACAGAGACTTACTGATACCGGAATGCCAGAAAATCGTTACATTATGCAGAGCAATGGAGGTACTACAACATTTGAACAGGCAAAGTTGACTCCTGTAAATATTGTAGAATCAGGACCTGTTGCAGGTGTGTTTGGAGCTTCTATTCTTGGAAAAATCATTGGAGAACCAAATATTATTGCATTCGATGTTGGTGGAACAACAGCGAAATGCTCTCTGATTGATCAGGGTGCAGTAAAAGTAACAACTTCTTATTATATCGAAAAAGATGAAAGACATGCTGGATATCCAATTATGGCACCAGTTGTTGATATTGTAGAGATTGGAAATGGCGGAGGTTCAATTGCATGGATTGACGAAGGTGGTTCTCTGAAAGTAGGACCTAAGAGTGCGGGGGCTCTTCCGGGACCTGTAGCATATGGCAAGAATGGAACAGAACCAACAACTACGGATGCCAATCTGATTGCTGGACGCCTTTCTGCAAAGAATTTTGATATGGAAGTATCGCTTGATCGGGTAAAGGATGCTTTGGTGGAGAAAGTCGGAAAGCATTTTAATATTTCTGCTGAAGAATCAGCTGAAAGCATCATTCGTGTGGCTGATTCTAATATGAATAATGCATTAAAATTGATTTCTGTAAGACGTGGATATGATCCTCGTGATTTCGCAATGGTTGCATTTGGAGGAGGAGGTCCAATGCATGGACCAACACTTGCCAAAGAACTGAATATCCGTAAGGTTATTATTCCGGTAGCAGCTTCTGTATTTTCAGCGTGGGGCATGCTGATGAGTGATATTCGTCATGATTTTATTCAGACAAAGATTCTTTCATTCCAGAATGCTTCTATGGATGAATTAAATGCGATGTGGAAATCACAGATTGATGAGGCTCACAAGATATTAACTTCAGAAGGACTGACCGCGGATCAGGCTGTATTTACCTTTATTGCGGATATGCGTTATGCAGGACAGGAACATACTGTGCAGGTACAGGCTCCGGCATATCCATGGAAAGAAGAATATCGTGCTGAAATTATGGAACGTTTCCACAAAACACACGAACATTTTTATACATTCTCCCTGCCAGATACACCGGCAGAAATTGTAAATCTTCATCTTGTAGCATATGGTCAGTTGAATAAACCTGCATTACAGAAAATTGCACCTCAGAAGGATGATATTTCCAGTGCATTAAAAGAAACACGTCCGGTATTCTTTAACGGTGATGGTTGGCTGGATACACCAATTTATGATCGGAGCAAACTGGGATTCGGAGCAAAAGCACAAGGTCCGTTAGTTGTAGAAGAACCTACTACCGCAACTGTGGTTTGCCCTGGACAAAATTTAAGTGTAGATGAATATGGTGACCTGATCATAGAAATGGAGGTGGAATAATGGTTGAGAAAGAAAAGATTAATCCTGTCACACTGGATATTGTAAAAGATTCTTTGATTGCAGCAAGTAATGAAATTTTCTATGCATTTGCACAAACTTCCATGAGTCCAATCATTTATGAAACATTGGATTATGCAAGTGGTATCGCAGATGCCGAGGGACGTCTGCTTACACAGGGAAATGGTGTTACTGGATTTATAGGTATGATTTCGCCTATGATCTGTGCAGTTGTTGACAAATATGGAAAAGAAAATCTTCATCCTGGAGATGTGTATATTATCAACGATCCATTTATGGGTGGAGGCACTCATATGTCCGATGTTGGAATGGTAATGCCAATATTTTATCATGACGAACTGATTGCTTTTGCCGGTAACAAAGCTCATTGGAGTGATATTGGAGGTATGGCACCTGGTTCATTCACGACAGATGCAACAAACCTTTATCAGGAAGGTATGTGTTTTTCCGGTACCAAACTGGTGGATCGTGGCGAATTGGTAGAGCCAGTGTGGGATTTGATGCGTAGCAATATGCGTTATCCGCAGATTTCACAGGGAGATATGTGGGGACAGATATCCTCTCTTCGTACAGGTGAAAAACGTATTTGTGAATTGTGTGATAAATACGGAGCCGATGTTGTGAAAGGCTCTATGGAACGTTTAGTATCCCAGGGTGAGAAAGTGGCTCGCCGTCGTTTAGCAGAGATGCCAAAGGGTACATGGGAAATGGACGAATATATGGATAATGATGGACATGGAAATCCTGTTCATTTGCAGGTAAAAGTTACCATTACAGACGACGAATTTATTGCTGATTTTACCGGTAGTGATCCTCAGGTAGTGGGATGCGTGAATTCAGGGGCAACTGCAGCATATGCGGGTGTAAAGGTAGTCTTTATGTCTGTAGTAGGACCAGAACTTGCAGTAAATGATGGAGTGTTTGCTCCACTACGCACAATCTGTGAGCCTGGCAGTGTATTAAAAGCCAATCGACCAGCAGCGACATCTTGCTATTATGAAAGTATGATCTATGTTATCGACTTGGTATGGAAAGCACTTGCACCGGTTTTCCCAGAATCTCTTGGCGCAGGACATTTACTTTCTGTATGTACTGTGCTGATGGCTGGAAAGCATCAGGACTTTGGAAATGATTATCTGATTATCGAACCAACAGTTGGTGGTTGGGGTGCTTGCAAAGGTCATGATGGTCAGGTAGGACTTTTCTGTGTCGGTGATGGAGAAACTTATAACGTACCAGTTGAGATGGCTGAGACTCGTTACGGAATTCGTATAGATGAACATAGTCTGCATACAGATGGAGCTGGTGCAGGGGAATTCCGTGGAGGAAGCGGTGCAGTGCGTGTATATCGTTCTATGAATGACAATCAGAGCTTTACGGCATCTTTTGGTCGAAATAAATGGCCAGTATGGGGAGCAGCAGGTGGAAAAGATGGTTCTGTAAATTATTTCCAGTTCATTGATGCAGATGGAACTATAAGTGAACCAATGGGAATCGCTGCCCGACGCGTTATGAATACCAATGATGTCGTTCGCATGGTTACAGCAACTGGTGGTGGCTACGGAGATCCGTTTAAGCGCCCGGCTGACAAGGTAGCTATGGATGTTAAGAATGAATATATTACTGTGGATCAGGCAAAAGAAGATTATGGTGTTTTAGTTGATCCAGAGACATTTAAGGTACTTGGATTGACAGAAGAACGGCAGAAAGCGGAAAAATAATCTAACCATTATCAAATCAGAAATGTCAACAGATACCAATGCTGTTAATTTGTACATTTTCAAGACAATGATTTCTGAAAAAGTAGCTTTTTTCAATTGCATATTATTATAGTGAATAACTGAGCCAGAGCCTGTAATGGGTTCTGGC
>ERZ894183.1328-NODE-1328-length-13654-cov-5.891904_pt1 | contig 13654 bp, 15 predicted proteins | sample MGYA00380279_ERZ894183 | MGnify/ENA primary metagenome ERZ894183 (study PRJEB32331, sample SAMN06328422) | human gut metagenome | biome: human gut microbiome; feature: stool | host: Homo sapiens | collected 2013-06-26 ... | reverse complement strand
ATCCACACCTCATCCGCCACCGCCATCGCCAGGGCGCCGCCGCTGCTGCCTTCGCCGATCACGATGGAAAGCACCGGCACCTTAAGATCCGACATTTCAAAGAGGTTCCGGGCAATGGCCTCGCCCTGGCCCCGCTCCTCTGCCTCCAGGCCGCAGAAAGCTCCCGGCGTATCCACAAAGCAGACAATAGGACGTCCGAAGGTCTCCGCCTGCTTCATCAGACGCAGAGCCTTCCGGTATCCATCAGGAGATGGCATACCAAAGTTACGCTTTATATTCTCCTTGGTATTCTTGCCCTTCTGCTGGCCGATCACCGTTACCGGCATCCCATGGAACATGGCAATACCGCCTATGATGGCTCCGTCATCCTTAAAATAACGGTCCCCATGGAACTCGATAAACTCATCAAAAATGGCATTGATATAGTCCAAAGCAACAGGGCGGTCTGACCTTCTGGAAAGAAGCACTGTATCCCAGGCGGTTTTGTCCGAGGACCCGGCCCCATCTGTCAGGTCTGCCTCAGCTTTTCCTGTCAGCTCCACATTCATCTTGTGGCTGCGGTGCATATACAGGATCTGGCCGATGACACGCTTCTGATCCTTTCTCTCCACGATCTTATCCACAAAGCCGTGTTCAAGGAGAAATTCTGCTCTCTGGAAGCCCTCAGGCAGCTTCTGGCCGATGGTCTGCTCGATGACTCTCGGGCCCGCGAAGCCGATAAGGGCATGAGGCTCCGCAAGGATAATGTCCCCTAACATGGCAAAACTGGCTGTTACGCCGCCGGTGGTAGGATCTGTAAATACACTGATAAAAAGCTGCCCCGCCTCGTGATGGCGCTTTAAGGCCGCAGAGGTCTTTGCCATCTGCATCAAGGATACGATTCCCTCCTGCATCCTGGCGCCGCCAGAGCAGGCAAACAGGATCACCGGCAGCTTCTCCTTTGTAGCCCGCTCCACCGCCTGGGTGATCTTCTCGCCTACCACATGCCCCATGCTGCTCATAATGAACCGGGCATCGCAGACACCTATCACAGCCGGATTGCCGTCGATGGTGCCTTTTCCTGTTACTATAGCCTCATTTAAATTGCTCCGCTCTCTTGCGGCAGCCACCTTTTTCTCATAGCCCGGAAAATCCAGGGGATTTGAGAAGGGCATTTCTTTGTTCCACTCCTCAAAGCTTCCCGGGTCCATCAGCATCTGGATCCGGCGGTAGGCATGGACACGGAAATAGCCGTTGCACTTGGGGCAGACGTAATAATTATTCATTACATCCTCCACGTAAATGGGCTGGCCGCATTTATTGCACTTGCGCCACATGCCTTCCGGGATCACCGGTTCATCTCCAGCCTGGGACTGGGGCTTGTACTTGGAATCAATTTTTGTATACGTCTTTTTGAACATATCCCGCAACATAAGCAATTTCCTTTCCTATTCACTATATAGTGTATAGTATATACACTTATCGAACATACTCTGAAAAATATTTTTCGATAAATCCAGTATCGGTATCACCATCCTGAAAGGCTTCATTTTCCAGGATCTCGTACTGGAAATTCACATTGGTTTCAATGCCCTCGATCACCACCTCACCCAGGGCGCTGCGCATCTTGGCAATGGCCGATTCTCTGTCCTTATCATATACGATCAGCTTCATCAGCATGGAATCGTAGTTGGCCGGCACCTTATAATCACCGTAAATATGGGTATCCACACGGACGCCGTTGCCTCCCGGAATATGAACATCTGTGATCCGTCCCGGACAGGGCATAAAGTTTTTCTCCGGATTCTCCGCATTGATACGGCACTCAATGGCGTGCCCCTTGATCACCACATCCTCCTGGGATACGCTTAATGGCTCTCCGGCAGCCACACGGATCTGCTCCTTGATCAGGTCAAGGCCAGTAACCATCTCTGTCACCGGATGCTCCACCTGGATGCGGGTGTTCATTTCCATAAAATAGAAATGTTTGTCTTTATCAAGAAGGAACTCGATGGTTCCTGCATTTTCATAGCCTACGGCCTTTGCGGCCCGAACGGCTGTCTCGCCCATCTGTCGGCGCAGCTCCGGTGAGATTACATCACAGGGGGCTTCCTCCAGCACCTTCTGATGGCGTCTCTGGATAGAACAGTCCCTCTCACCCAGATGCACCACATTTCCGTGTTTATCTGCCATGATCTGGAACTCGATATGCCTTGGCTTTTCGATATATTTCTCGATGTACATGGTATCATCGGAAAAGCCCTTTACCGACTCCATCTGAGCCGCGTTAAAATGCTCGGTAAAATCCTCCTCGCTTCTGGAAATACGCATTCCCTTTCCGCCGCCGCCGGAGGAGGCCTTGATCATAACCGGGAAACCGATCTCCTTTGCCATCAAAAGAGCTTCCTCTGCGCTGTGCACCGGCTCCTTGCTGCCTGGAACTACCGGAACCCCGGCTTCCATCATGGTCTTTCGGGCTTCGGATTTATTGCCCATCTTGTTGATGATCTCAGAGGAGGGGCCGATAAATGTAATGTTGCACTCAGAACAAAGCCTTGCAAAGCGGGCATTTTCAGACAGGAAGCCAAAACCGGGATGAATGGCGTCTGCCTTTAAGGCTACCGTAGCCGCCAGGATCCGCTCCATATTCAGATAGCTCTGTGTGGAGGGAGCCGGGCCGATACAGATAGCCTCGTCTGCTAAAAGGGTGTGGAGACAGTCTCTGTCCGCCTCAGAATATACGGCTACAGTCTGAATCCCCAGCTCACGGCAGGCCCGGATAATGCGGACCGCGATCTCGCCTCTATTTGCGATCAAAATCTTGTTAAACATGGCCTTCTCCTATCCGATCATAAAGGTAAGCTCTGCGGTGGCAGCCACCTTGCCGTCTACCGTGGCAGTGGCTTTTCCAACGCCTACAGGGCCCTTCTGCTTGATGATCTCACACTCTAAGCGCAGCTTGTCGCCGGGGCGGACCATCTGCTTGAACTTGCAGTTATTGATCCCGCCGAAATACCCGGTCTTTCCCTTATAGGACTCCACGCTCAGCATGGCAACGGAGCCCACCTGAGCCAGAGCCTCGATGATCAGCACACCCGGCATCACCGGATTTCCCGGAAAATGTCCCTGGAAATAGGGTTCATTGAAAGTCACACATTTATAGCCTACTGCGCGGACACCCGGCTCTAATTCCTCGATGGCATCCACCAGAAGAAAGGGATGTCTGTGAGGAAGGATTTCCTGAATTTCTTTAATACCCATCATATCTGTTCGCTCCTCTCTGCAGATCAGCGGATACGGAACAATGGCTGTCCGTACTCTACCACGTCCTCATTGTTTACAAGAATGGCTTCTACCACGCCGTCAAATTCGCTCTCGATCTCATTCATCAGCTTCATGGCCTCGATGATACCCAGTACCTGGCCCTTCTTAACGGTATCCCCCACCTTTACAAATGGCTCTGCGTCGGGTGATGAGGAGGCATAGAAGGTACCTACCAGCGGGGAAATGATCACATTGTCAGAACCAATCTCCACAGGGGCAGGGGCGGCTGCCACCGCCGGAGCGGTCATTACAGGAGCGGCTGCCACCTGGACAACAGAAGGAGCCTGGATCAACTCTTTTTCACGCTTTAAGGAAATCTTCAGTTCCCCTTCCTCCAGCTCAAAGCTGGTGAGACTGGACTCGGAAACTGCTTTTACAAGTGTCATAATCTCATCTATCTTCATCCTGCTACCTCTTTTCCTTACTCTGTGAATTTCTTAACAACCAGGCTGGCATTGTGGCCGCCAAAGCCCAGGGAATTGCTGATGGCGTAATCTACGTTCATGGCTACGCCCTGATTTGGTGTATAATCCAGATCACATTCCTCATCCGGCACCTGAAGACCTGCGGTTGCGTGTACGAAGCTGTCCTGGATGGATTTTACACAGGTAATGAACTCAACACCGCCGGCAGCGCCTAACAGGTGGCCAATCATGGACTTGGTGGAGTTGATCTTTACCTTTCTTGCGTGTTCCTCACCCAGAGCCAGCTTGATGGCCTTGGTTTCAAACAGATCATTGTGGTGGGTGCTGGTACCGTGGGCATTGACATAATCGATCTGCTCCGGTGTGATGCCGGCGTCCTTGATGGCTACTTCCATAGCCTTTGCGGCGCCGCTTCCGTCCTCTGCAGGGGAGGTGATATGGTATGCGTCGCAGGTAGCGCCGTAGCCCACTAACTCAGCCAGGATATTAGCTCCTCTTGCCAGGGCGTGCTCTAAGGACTCCAGTACCACAACGCCTGCGCCCTCGCCCATGATAAAGCCGTTTCTTTCCTTGTCAAATGGTATAGAAGCCCGCTTTGGATCATCAGTTGTGTTTAATGCAGTCAGCGCGGTAAATCCAGCTACGCCGATAGGGGTAATGCTTGCCTCTGTACCTCCGGCTACCATTACATCTGCCTCGCCGTACTGAATGGAACGGAAGGCCTCGCCGATGGAATGGGTTCCGGTGGCACAGGCAGTTACCACGTTGATGCACTTGCCCTTTAAGCCAAACTGGATGGCTACGTTTCCGGCTGCCATGTTGCTGATCATCATAGGAACAAGAAGGGGAGCCACGCGGCTTGGGCCCTTTTCATTTAACTTCTTAACGTCCTTTTCCACAGCCTGAAGGGAACCGATACCGGAGCCTACGCTTACGCCTACCCGGTAGGGATCCTCCTTTGCCATATCGATGCCGGACTGCTCTAAGGCCTCCTTTGCGGCGGCTACCGCATACTGTGAAAATGCCTCCATGCGGCGGGCTGCCTTGGGATCCATGTACTGCTTTGGATCAAATCCCTTTAATTCGGCTGCCAGCTTGCATTTATAATCTGCTGTATCAAAATATGTGATGGGGCCGATTCCTACAGTATTGGTTTTCAGGCCCTGCCAAAATGTCTCTACATCATTTCCAATGGGGGTGATGGCACCCATGCCGGTTACAACTACTCTTGTTCTCATATCGATCTGCTCCTGTTCTGCTGACTGCTTACATTGCCATTCCGCCGTCTACGCTTAAGACCTGGCCAGTAATATATTTTGCTTCATCGGATGCTAAAAATGCCACTGCATTTGCCACATCCTCGGTTTCTCCAAAGTGCTTCATCGGAATCTGCTGGGTGGCGGCTTCCTTTACGCTGTCACTTAAAACATCGGTCATGTCCGTAGCGATAAAGCCCGGGGCCACTGCATTTACTGTGATCCCTCTGCTTGCCAGCTCTCTTGCGGCTGACTTTGTAATGCCGATGACACCGGCCTTCGCGGCACAGTAGTTAGCTTGTCCCGCATTTCCAAGGACACCGGATACGGATGAAATGTTGATGATCCGTCCAGCTCTCTGTTTCATCATCTGCCTGGAAATGTGCTTCATGCAGTTGAATACGCCCTTTAAGTTGGTCTGGATCACCGCGTCAAAATCCTCCTCAGACATCTTCATCAGAAGGTTATCCCTTGTGATGCCTGCGTTGTTCACCAGGATGTCCAGTCTGCCGTAGCGGGAGACAATGTCCGCCAGCATAGCGCCGCAGCTGTCGAACTCGGAAACATTGCACTGCACCGCTTCTGCCCTGCCTCCGGCTGCCTCGATCTCCTTTACCACTTCCTCTGCCTTTGCGGCAGAACCATTATAATTTACAATGACCACAGCGCCCTTTGCGCCCAGAGTCAGGGCGATCTGGCGGCCGATGCCGCGGCTTGCTCCCGTTACCAGTGCAATCTTTCCTTCCAGCATGTTAAATCTCCTCTCGCTTTTCCATATATGACGGGGAATCCATTAGGACAGTGCCTCCACTGCCTTCTGGACATCCTCCAGCTTTTCTACATTCAGTGTCTTTACTTCTTTATTGATCTTCTTCATAAAACCAGCCAGTGTCTTGCCTGGGCCGATCTCGATAAAGGTATCCACGCCGTCTGCCAGCATGGTCTCGATGCTCTGCTGCCATTTTACAGAGGAGGAAACCTGCTTTGTCAAAAGCTCCTTTACCTCAGCGGCAGAGGTTACATACTGAGCGGTTACATTTGCCACATAGGGAATGACCGGTTCATGTACAGTTACCTGCTCTAATACCTCTCCCAGCTTCTCTCCCGCGCCGGTAAGCATACCGGAGTGGAAGGGACCGCTTACATTTAACATCAGGGCCCGCTTGGCTCCTGCTGCCTTTAATTTCTCACAGGCTTCCTCTACGGCTGCCTTTTTGCCGGAGATCACGATCTGCCCGGGGCAGTTGTAGTTGGCGATCCATACGCCTTCAATGGGAGCGGTTACTTCCTCGATCACCGCCGCGTCCAGGGCAAGTATAGCTGCCATAGCTCCTTCTCCTACAGGTACTGCCTCCTGCATGAGGATCCCTCTCTGGCGTACCGTTTTGATGGCGTCATCCTCGCTCATCACACCGGCTGCCGCCAGGGCGCAGTATTCTCCAAGGCTTAATCCGGCTGTTACATCCGGTTTGATTCCATTTTCTTCCAGAACCTTCATCATGGCGATGCTGGTGGTTACCATAGCGGCCTGGGTGTATTCTGTAATGTCCAGACGGTCATTTTTCTCAAAGCACAGCTCCGGCATGGAAAAGCCCAGAAGCTCAGAAGCGCGGTCAAATACCTGCTTTCCTGTCTCAGTCTGCTCATAGAAATCCTGTCCCATACCACAGACCTGAGCGCCCTGTCCGGGGAAGATAAATGCGATCTTACTCATGTTTACAGCCTCCTTAGTTCCAGTGCAGCAGACTGGAAGCCTGTGCCATCATCTCATCGATCATTTCCTTACAGGTCTGCTCCTTTGCAATCATGCCTGCGATCTGGCCTGCCATAACGGTACCGTTTACCACGTCGCCCTCCTGAACTGCCTTTCTTAAGGCTCCAAGGGTCAGGTACTCCAGCTCCTCAAAGGACTTTCCTTCCTGCTCCAGCTTATTGTACTCTCTCGTCATCTGATTTCTCAGGCAGCGTACCGGGTGGCCATGGCTGCGTCCCGTAACTGCGGAATCGATGTCCTTTGCCTTGATGATGCGCTGCTTGTAGTTTTCATGTACAATGGATTCCTTTGCCACAACAAACCTGGTTCCCATCTGCACCGCCTCAGCGCCCAGCATAAATGCCGCCGCAATGCCTCTGCCGTCGCCGATACCGCCTGCCGCGATCACCGGGATGGATACAGCATCTACAACCTGGGGAACCAGAGACATGGTGGTCTGCTCGCCAATATGGCCGCCGGACTCTGTACCCTCAGCTACCACTGCGTCTGCCCCGTACTTCTCCATACGGCGGGCCAGGGCTACGGAGGCAACCACCGGGATTACCTTGATACCGGCAGCCTTCCACATATCCATATATTTCTCTGGATTTCCCGCTCCTGTGGTAACTACCTTGATCCCTTCCTCTACCACTACCTTTGCCACATCGTCTGCGTGAGGGCTTAACAGCATGACATTGACGCCGATTGGCTTGTCTGTCAGAGCTCTTGCCTTGCGGATCTCATCTCTTACCACCTCGCCGGGGGCATTGGCTCCGCCGATCAGTCCCAGACCGCCGGCTGCGGACACGCCTGCCGCCAGATTGTGTTCCGCTACCCAGGCCATACCGCCCTGAATAATCGGATATTCAATACCTAGCATTTCTGTAATTCTTGTTTTCATCCTTACTACCTCCAGTTCTGTACAGTCCAGCGCCGTTACAAAAAAAGAGTTCCGCTTGCGGAACTCTTGCGCGGTTCGCGCGGACGTGTGAGGATTAAATTAAGCCTCTACGCCTTTGGACTTTAAGTAATTCATAACGTCGCCTACAGTTGTCAGCTGCTCTAACTCCTCTGCAGGGATCTCAACAGAATACTCATCCTCCAGAGCCATAACCAGCTCAAACAGGTCCAGGGAATCTGCTCCTAAATCCTCTTTAAAGGAAGATGCCTCGGTAACAGTCTCTGCATCTACGCTCAGCTGCTCTGCAATAATTTCTTTCATTTTCTCTAACATGATTTTAATCTCCTTTTTGTTTTTTGTTTTCTATGTCATTCTATCATGTATTGTTCTGTTTTTCAATTACCACTCTAAAAGGGCCGCGCCCCATGTAAGCCCTGCTCCAAAACCGGAAAAAACGATCTTATCGCCTGGCCTTAGCATACCCTTTTGGTTGATCTCATCCAACAGCAGAGGGACAGATGCACCAGAGGTGTTGCCGTAATGCTCCATATTCACCGGGAACCTGTCCAGGCTTACCTTCAGACGCTTGGCAATGGATTCGATGATCCTGTAGTTTGCCTGATGGATCACAAAATACCGGATCTCATCCGCGGAAACTCCTGTATCGGAAAGAAGCTCATTGATACACTCCGGCACCTTTTTCACCGCAAACTTAAATACCTCCTGGCCGTCCATGGCCATATAGCCAAGCTCCGGCTTTTTTCCAAGAAGGAAATTTCCATTTGTACGGGATCCACAGGTCAGTACACCGCCTTTGGTTCCGTCTGAGTGCATATTTACGCCCAGAATACCGGTTTCTGATGCCTGTACCACCACAGCCCCCGCTCCGTCTCCAAACAAAACGCAGGTGCCCCGGTCCTTCCAGTCGATCAGCTTGCTTAAAACATCCGCGCCGATCACCAGAGCTGTCTTATAAATGCCGCTGCTGATAAATGCATGAGCTGTATTTAAGGCAAATACAAATCCGGTGCAGGCAGCGCTGATGTCATAACAGGCCGCATTGACCGCTCCGATCTTTCCCTGGACCTCACAGGCCCCATTAGGGAAGCAGTAATCCGGTGAGGAGGTGGCAAGGAGGATCAGGTCGATCTCCTCCGGCCCGATGCCGGCACTCTCCATCGCCCGCCTGGCCGCTCTGGCTGCCATATCCGATGTGCTGTCTTCTGTTGCGATCCTGCGCTCACCAATGCCTGTCCTGCTTCGGATCCATTCGTCGTTGGTTTCCACAATCTTTGCAAGGTCATCATTGGTTACGATCTGCTCCGGTACGTATGAACCGGTTCCTATGATTCTTGTTGTCATTCTTCTTACCCATCCCGAATCCATACGACTTAGAGTGGACTCATGCCTTCCTTTTTTCGTTCCCTAAAGGAAATACTTTGAACTTCAAACTAATACTACAGGACGGGATTCGTTTTGTCAAGACGGTTTTTTACTGTTTTTTGGAAAGTTTACTGGACATTACCATTTCTTACCATTTCTGTTCCTTCCATATATTGACTTTATTTTTAGAATTTGCTAACGTTAGAGTGTACTGATTTCTGTACAATATTACTTTTTCGTTAGGAGGTATACGCATGAAGACAACGGGTGTGATCCGTAAACTGGATGAGCTTGGCAGAATTACGCTTCCTATAGAATTAAGGAGGAGTCTTGACCTTGATGTCAAGGATGGACTTGAAATTACCGTTCAGGACAACTGCATTATTCTTAAGAAAGCAGAATGTGCCGACATCTTCACCGGAAGTACAGAGGACCTGCTGGAGTACGAGGGGAAGAAGGTTTCCAGAGCATCAATCCTCGCCCTTGCCAGGCTGGCCGGATTGAATGTAGCAGAAGCATAAGAGTCTGAATTTAAGAAGTAAGAAGTCAAGGTATGAATGAGGCCGGACAGGAGTGTGAACTCCTGTCCGGCTGAAGGTTTATTGGGGGCGAAGGTGGTCTGTGTACCATCTCCCATCATTTCGTTGGGCTCGCTCACCCTTCCCACTCAAAATTTCCCTTCCCAGCCCCTATTTCAAAATGACACTTTACAATACCTAAATCTGTTTTTGTATAAAAACCGATCCCGGCCTTTGCGGCAACCTTGTTTCCTTTTAAAATAAATGAAAATTTCTGCTGATTCATTGCAGTAGGGGCAAGAAGGGCGGCTTCTACTCCTTTTTTGAACCATTCCGGTACGGGTTCCTGGGCCTTTATGACTGCTTCTGGCTGCTTGATGGGATGTCCATTTCCCTTGCCTGCTCCGTATCCGATGGCAATTACAAGACATAATTTCTCGCCGTCACCAATCTGAAACGCGGATTTAATCTTGCTGTAGGTCATGGCAACCCAGCAGGTGTTCAGCCCAAGCTGCTGAGCCTTTAAAACAATTTTTTCACCGTAATAGCCGCACATTTCTTCCAGTGTATTTCCCTTTTTTCCAATTAAAGCAACATAATTTTTAACGCCGGAAAATTTTCCATAGTGGGCCATAAAGCCGTCAAATGCCTTTGGTTCGTCTGTAACCAGCTGCATATACAGGCCGCTTTCCTGATTGCACTGTTCAATATATGACTGCAGTTCTCTTTTTACATCGCCTTCTATGGCTGTTTCCTTATAAGAGCGGACAGAATGCCGCTCCCTGATTGCATCCATCAAATCCATTTTTATTCTCTCCATTATAAAATCCTATTCTTCACCGCTTCTGTCAGGGGCATTTTTCATGATCTTCTGAATATCAGAAAACAGATCGACCACCTTTCTGATCTCCCCTTCCTCCGGGTCTAAATAATAATAAACGAGGGTTCCCTCCTTGCGTGTCTTGACAATGCCTGCGTTCTTTAATATCTGCATATGGTGTGAAACCGCAGGGCGGGATAAATTTGTCCTTTCCGCTATGTCAATCACCCGGTTCCCGCTGCATTCACCGCACAAAAGGACAGAGACAATATACTGACGCGTCTCATCTCCCAGTGCCGTAAAAAGCTTTTGGCAGGACTGAAATTTCTGTTTGATCCGTTCTATATCCTGGACTGTATTTTCCGTAGAACATACCTCCTTTTTGTTTAAGCGCTTGAACAGTTGGAATTATACCATGAAAAAGAGAAAATAGATGATCTGTAAAGAAAATCGAGATGGAAGGGGGTGGGGGATTTTCTGTCACCTACAATGTTACTTTTATGACCCCATAATCCCCCATATACCTAGGCAGTCCTTCTATAATAAAGTTTAATCCGCCATCTTCTATAAAAAATCCAAACACATTGTCCTCGCTCCAGTAATCCTGCCGGGCCCCTAAAAGCTCCTCCGCCGTCAAAAGCCCTGGCCCATTCCCAAGAGCACCGTATATAACCTCATATTCCTCATCAGAGATCATTTGCCTGATATTTGAGAGCTCTTCTTCTGTGTACAGCTTCTTTAAATCCAGCAGACTGCCCTGCTCTAAATCCACAGTCATCCCAAAACAGAAGCTTCCCGTATAGGTTCCGCAGTCCGCTACATATTCCCCTTTATAACAGATAGAAATAAGATTGCTGGCGCTATATGTCACCTCAAAATCCATATCAACTGCTATCTCCCGATCTGCCAGAAATGGATACGGGCCATACAAATTGCTTCTGATGACTTCATTTACTTTGGACGGATCAAAGGAATGGGTCTGAATTTGCGGAAAATATACGGTTGAGTCAATGCAGTTCCTTTCTATTGTATAATGACTGCGGCATAAAACTGCCCAGGAAATTAACAGAAAAAAGGCCAAAGCAGTACAAGCTGCTATTTTCCGCCCTTTCATTCCCCCTCCAACAACCCCTGATACACCTCTCTCTTACTAATCCCCCGGTCCTTCGCCACTGCCTTCATGGCTTCTTTCCTGTCCATCCCCTGCCCTGTATACCGCTCCATATGCTCCTCAAGGCTCAGCTCTTCCCAGCTTTCTATCTGCTCCTTTTTAAGCTCCTCTACAGACTTTCCCTGGATGACGATCACGCATTCTCCCTTGGGTTCTTCCTCCTCATAGCGGTTAAGGGCCTCCTCGAAGGTTGTGCAAAAGGCCTCCTCATACCGCTTGGTCAGTTCCCGGCAGATGGTGATCCTTCGGTTTCCCAGGGCATTCTTAAGATCCTTAAGCGTTGCCTTCAGATGATGGGGCGCCTCGTAGACGATGATGGTCCGGGTCTCATTTTTCAATTCCTCAAGGATCCGCTGGCGCTCCTTTTTATCGCTTTTTTCCGCCGGAAGAAATGCCTCAAAGCAGAATCTCCTGGTGGGAAGCCCGGACATGGTAAGGGCGGTGATACAGGCTGCCGGCCCCGGCAGGGATGTGACCTGGATTCCCGCCTCGTGGCACTGGCGCACCAGCTCTTCTCCCGGGTCTGAAATCCCCGGTGTACCTGCGTCTGTGATCAGGGCGATCTCCATACCCTCCGCCATTTTTCCCACCAGATAATGGGCCTTCTCTACCTTATTGTACTCGTGGTAGCTGGTCATAGGGGTTTTTATGTCAAAATGATTCAGCAGCTTGATGCTGTGGCGGGTATCCTCTGCTGCGATCAGATCAACTTCCTTCAGCGTCCTCAGCACCCGGAAGGTAATATCCTCCAGATTTCCAATGGGTGTTGCACAGAGATATAATTTTCCTGCCATATGTTATTTCCTCAGCTTTCCGGCGTATGCATTTTCAAGCACGCCCTAATATCCATAGGTCTCCCGTATTTCCCGGCTGTACTCCCCATTTTCATCAAATACGATAATGGGTGCCTCTGCCTTTAAAAGAGGCCCTCCGCCTCTCACTGCCTCGATCAGAACCATATTTGCCTCCCGATCCACATAAGGGTGCACCAGCTTCATCCGCTTGGGCTCCAGGCCGTGGGCCTTCATGGTCTGTATGATCTCGATCAGCCTTCTGGGCCTGTGAACCATGTAAAAACGGCCTCCCGGCTTTAATACCCTGGTGCCTTCCCGCACCACATCCTCCAGGGTGCACATCACCTCATGGCGGGCAATGGCCTTGGCATCTCCTGGATTTTTGATCCCGTGGGTCTCATTCATATAGGGAGGGTTGGAGGTAACCACATCAAAGGAGGACAGGGCAAAAAGCCGGCCCGCCTCCTTTATATCCCCAGTCACAATATCCACCCTGCTCTCCAGGCCGTTGTAAACCACGCTCCGTCTGGCCATGTCTGCCGATTCCTCCTGGATTTCAAGGCCCGTAAAATGCTCCCCCTCTGTCTTGGCCTCCAGAAGGATAGGGATGATCCCGGTTCCGGTGCCAAGATCCAGCACCCGCTCTCCCTTTTTCACCACCGCAAAACCGGACAAAAGGACGGCATCCATGCCGAAGCAGAACGCGCCCTTTCTCTGTATGATCCCGTAATGATTTCTTTGAAGATCGTCGATCCGCTCATCATCCCGCACCATCACCGGCCCCGCCGGACGCCAGGTATGAACTTCTGCTTCTCTGATCTGCTCCTCCATCATCCCTTACCGTCCGCCTTGGACTTTCCTTCCTTCCGCTCAAGGGCCTCTAACTTCTTAAGCTCCGCATCCGACGCGTCTCCCTGGTTCTGCTGGCGGTCACCGCCCTTGCCCTTTCTCTTCTTTGGCCGGAATTTCAGCTGATCCGCCTTATACTCCCGGATCTCCTTCTCATCCCGTCCTATAGTCACAACTACCTTTACCTGCTGGCGGAGTACATTAACACTGTGCACCTCTCCCTTCAGGCCGTCGCTTGTGGTTACAAAATCCCCCACTCCCGGCAGCTTGCTGTTAAGCACCTCATAGGTCTCCTCCTCGTTTTTCAGGCAGCACATCAAACGGCCGCAGACGCCGGAGATCTTAGTTGGGTTCAGGGAAAGATTCTGCTCCTTTGCCATCTTGATGGACACAGGGATAAACTCAGACAGATAAGAATGGCAGCACAGAGGCCGGCCGCAGATGCCGATGCCGCCCATAATCTTCGTCTCATCCCTGACAC
>ERZ894183.1323-NODE-1323-length-13710-cov-6.304064_pt1 | contig 13710 bp, 14 predicted proteins | sample MGYA00380279_ERZ894183 | MGnify/ENA primary metagenome ERZ894183 (study PRJEB32331, sample SAMN06328422) | human gut metagenome | biome: human gut microbiome; feature: stool | host: Homo sapiens | collected 2013-06-26 ... | reverse complement strand
GTGCCTGTTCTGTCATTCCATAGAGCTGTTCAATGGTTAATGTTTGTAGTTCTTCTTTGTTCATATTACTTGATTTTAAGTGAGTTAATCATTGTATTTGCAATTACCTTTTGTTTACTGTGCCTTGCTGCATCTGTTGTTGCAGTAATGATAAAGGTTGTGTTATCCTTCTTCTTTACTATGTATTGTATGCCATGCAACTTGTACCCTTGAATGTTAAAGGTGTAGTCTATCACACTTCCTTGACAGTTGTTTATGTAGATGTCATCATTCTGTTCTAGTAGGTGATAGCTGTCCATTATTTGCTTATTTTGGGCTATTGTGTTCTGGGCTAAATAAGAGGTAGGTTCACTCCATTTCTTTTTGGAAACAATGATGTTAATATTAGGTCTAAAGTCATGGTCATTCTTCAATTTCTCCATAATCTGAACAGAGACAGTTGTATTACCAGTTACTTGGTTGTCATCCTGAACTATCTGCCATGTGGTAGGGTACTTTATAGAGAAGTACTCATTAGAGTATTGCTTGTTTAGAGAAGGATCAGTTGTAGCTTTGATACTCTGATTGTTGGTATCACTGTTGCTTGAAATCATATAATGTATTCCATCTGTGCCTAACTTTCTCAACATAATATCATAGTCATGAAAGTTGTACTCCTTAGTACTGGATATGTCCCCAATGACAGTAAGAGGATTGCAGGACATTAGCCAAGCATCCATTGACTTCAATGTTTCACTAGTCTTATCATGTAATATGATATTGGAAGACTGAATTTTGATATATCCTTTTAATACATATACTTCCATCATCATGTTAGTAGCTTCTGCCCTGTACAACTTCATTCCAGACTTCAAAGTCTTGATATATGAGTAATAACTCCTATCAGCAAATTCACTCCACTTGGTATTTAGACTGTGCTGAATAACTCCCTTTTTGAAATCTTTAGATTTTGCTCCTTTAATAAGATTATCATGGGATTTTATAGGATTACCAGCATTAATACTATCAATTAGCATTTGTTCTTTCTCCTTGATAGTCTTGAAAGAGTTAGTAAATTTGTTGAATTTCTCTTCAAGATTATCATTGGATATTACAGTTAAACAAATAATATAATTATCTTTTAAAAATACAACTCCTTTCTGGGTATAACCTTTAGTTATACATTCTCCTACATATCCTTGATATTCTTCATAACCAAATAAGATGAATTTGCAGTTCTTTAAGTTTTTCATTGTATCTCTAATCTTACTATCAATAGCACTTTTCAGTTTATCTGCTGGTATATCTTTATATCCTACAGGAAGTCTATTTACTGCTAATTGGTAAAAAGTTCTTTTTTCAGGACTTTCTTTGTTTGCTATACCCCCATAGTTTAATAACCATTCCCCAGAAACTTGCTGTGATATATCTTCTAGCAGACAAGGAGCTTTAATGGCAAAACCATACTCTTGAAATATCTGATAACCTCTTTCTTGATAATAGGATATGTCTTTGAGATTACTACTACTTTGATGTCCTTCATCTTGTCTCTTGGAATTGACTTGACATGAAGAGATTAATATAACCAACAATATTAAATATGTACTTTTCATCATTCTTTCTTTTTGTTAATTAGGTTGTATATTAAACATATTACTGCCAGTACTACCATCAGTATTACTCCTATAGATAATAAAGATGAAGCAATAGAGGCTATCCAAGCGAGTAATGGTAGTAAACAAATTATGCCTCCTATAAGCATTATTGACCCTAAACAACCTAACTTCTCATTGGATGATTTTAATATTAGAAATCCTATTAATATTAATGGTATTGCTATGAGCATACCATTAACAACTTCACTTGAATTTGGAAGTCCTAAGTCTGGTGTAGGTATATACCTGCCTCTGGGATATCCATCAGAGGAGATAAAGAAGAGTTGAAATGTTTTAGAGAGTATTATCATATTGTTTTCCTTTTGTAACCATACTACAAAAAGAAGGTGTGAGCCTAACCTTATTGGGAGTCCAAAGCATTACCACACGCTCACAATCACACAATATAAGGGAAGCCCACACCTAATGGTATGAGTATCCACTACTTACTGCTGTGATTGTTAGTCTTCAAGGTGGTAATTTTAGGACTGTCACAAGTAAGAAGCTGACACTTCTTTATCTAATATGTCTTGTTAAACTTCTATTTCATTAGTTCTCATTTAATTAGTTCATGCTGCAAAGATAGAACTTTCCAGTAATAAACCATCATTTGAGAGCTACTTTTAATAGGTTTAAAGCCATATCAGTACCATAGGTGTAGGCTTATATCCTTATTGCACAAAGGTAGGCTTAATTATTCACTTTCTATATGTTCAATTGATAAATAGAGCACCAGTAACTATCAATATGAACCACTGTAATATCATATCTAATGCTGTCATATATACACTAGTTAAAGCCCCAATCCATGAAGAACTAGGGCTATCAACAACAATAAAAACACATAGTAAGAGGTATATAACCTCTTAATCCTTAAGTATCATACTGGTGAGGATAAACCCCACTAGAATCAAGATAATCTCACACATAATTCAATCAATATTTAATTTAGTCTAACTTACTAACTATTGCTATAATTCATGTTTACATACTTCACCGAACCTCAAGTGGTTAAGTTATTATAGCAGTACATCTCTCTACCCTGTAATCAAATACCCTCAACCTATATTAGAAGAGGCAGTTAACCTCTATTAAACCATCCCCTGATTTGCCATTCTGCATCACTTACTTTGTATATATAACATGTAAGAAAGTGAGATTTTCAAAATTTCCCATCATAATGGTATAATAACAGCAGAGGGGGATGGATTTAATAGAAGGTAGGGTAATGTAGACCTTAGAAGGTTAAATGTTTATAGTTTTCCTTCATCATGATAAGAGTAGTATTCCTTCTCTGGACTTAAGATTATATGGTCTGCTACATGAATTTCCATGAGTTCAGCCACCTTCCTTACTTTTTCAGTCAAAACATCATCCAGAGTACTGGGTTTCATGCTTCCAGAAGGGTGATTATGTGCCAATATTACCTGTGTTGCATTAGCCAGTAAGGCAGCTTGTAATATCAACCTTACATCTACATAAGTTGCAGAGATTCCACCTTCTGAAATAGGTACTATACCCAGTACTCTGTTAGACTGATTAAGCAGCACCACTTTAAAACTTTCCTTGTATTCTATAGTGTCATCAGGGAAGTACTTTGTCAATAGTTCATAGGCATCCTGGGAGCTGTTTATCTTGTATCTAGTTGATGATTTGACATTGCTTTTATAGCTCAATTGAACCTCTGCTACATTCATTATACTGTCCATAAGATACACTAATTAATGAACCAACTATATTCATTTTCACCATATAAAGCCTTATTAAGTCCTTCAGCCAATTGAGTGGCATTAAGCGATCTGTCCAAGAAGTTATCAATGTAGCTACTTTTATTAGCTCCAGTTAGTAAGTTGTACACATTCCACATGCTGATTTCCCTGCTGTCCAGAAGAGTGCTAAAGTTATCATCATTGTAATATGCTTTGGCAACTAATCCTATCTGGGTATCAGTCATCAGCATCTGTGGTAACTTCTTCTTCTGGTCTGCAGGCAAGAACTGATATAATCTGCATCTGCCTAAGAATTGGGCAAATTGGGACTCTCTCATATAGCTATCCTTGTAGGCTGACATATAATACAAGTGTTGGGTTATATTGTACTCTTGGAACAGCCTCATCACTGCATTCAATAGTTCAGCAGTACTCATAACCTTTAATTCTGACCTGTAACCATCTGTTGAGACACACATGTTACAACATACCATGTTTTGAAAGCCAATGAATACCTTGAATTTCTCTGCACCCTTCTTGCTGTACAGATTCATGTGGTTATAAGCCCTAACTCCACCTATGGTTAAATTCAGTCTGTTACCTGCAATATCCTCATATATGGTAGGTATCTCAAAACAGAACATCATTCTCTCAAAGTAGATGGTTTTATCAGATTCCAGTAATTGATTCACTGGCTTATGAATAGCTTCCGGTATCCTGCCTTTGATAACATGGCTTACCCTGATGGCAGGTTCTTCTATTCTCTCATTGGAGAACACCTTATTAGCTGCATCCCATACAGTTTCAATGAAACTGGAATGTGATATAGTAACCTCATTATCTTTAGAGAACACAGGTGTGATACATTCTTCCTTGAGGTACTGCATGGTTACTTCCTTTGTATTAGCTTCAATAAAAGGTAACTTATTGCCTTCTTTGGTGCTTATTGGTTCAGCTTCTACAGGATTTGTTGATATAATGCCTGTGTTAATGATTTCTATTGGCTCAACTGTTTGAATATAAGGATTATCTACCTTATTTCTATTAGGGTATATCAGATTAGCTCTGACTGGCTGTAGCTGCATTGTTTCCATATCTAATGTAATTAGGAGTATAGTTAATAGTTGGTTGATTCTTTTGTACCTGAAGTGCTGCTTTCTTCTGCATGAAGTCAGATGTTAACTGCTGATACCATTCAGGATATTGATGGTAAATAGCAGTCAGTTCTTCAATGGTTTTACTGCTGTTAATCTTGCTCCTTATCATCTCCAGATTGACACCATCATTACACCAATCAAGTATTATCTGACCTGTAGCAGGTGTAATGGTAAAGTCTGGCTTACCTATAAACAGATTTGTCCTGTCTTTAGATGCAATAGTCTGGTGCTTCATGTTGATGTCAAAGACTATGGTAAACTCATAATCAATACCATCTCTCATGACTGCTTTAAGTCCTACTTTCTCCGGTATCATCTTGCCATTCTTCTCACTTAAAACATAGTCTTGTTTACATCTCATAGTGCATATAATATGGCTTCCAGACTGCAATATTTTCTGCATAAAAGCATTGATTCTGGGTGTCACCTTCTGCCAATTAGTGAAGCTGTTACCTTGTAATCCTGCATGGTACTCAAGCAAGGTATCCCAACACTGTGAGATGCTGTCAATGATGATAACTTCCATGCCTGCACCTTCACATATACCAATGGCTTCCATGTATGTTTCAGGTGTAAAGTTATCACTTAGACTTAATACATTATAAGCACCTAAGTGAGCATAAAGGTCAGCACTTCCATTCTCACTATCAATGATGGCTATCTTAGTCCAGTCATTGCATAAACCATAAGCTAAAAGCAATGCTGAATAGGTCTTACCTGAACCTGCACAGCCTTGTAGAGCAAGCTTAATTTTAGCCTGCTTCTTGGATGAAACTCTTAAGTTCAACATATCTGAATAGGATTAATTGTTATACACAGTCTATAAAGAAAAAAGGAAGCAAGTCCTAATAAACTTGCCTCCTTGAGGTCAACATTGATATCCATCATAGAGTTGCCAGTGTCATAGCTCCACCTTCACCTCTCTGATGTAGCATATAAAACATGTCACCTGTATCAGGTGAACATACTTGGGAGACAACAGGATTGGTAACCTCTCCATTAAGGAACTTGTCACTAACTGCACCAGTTTCACAGCCATAAACAAAGAAGCACTTACCTGTATGAGGATTCTGCTTAACCTCAATCTTGTTTACACCCTTTTGAGCCTTGAACTCATTCACTGTCACTGTCTCTAAGAACTTTAACTTTTCCATAATCTTGTAATTTTATTGTTGTGCAGACAGACCATTCTGCTGCTGTTGATTCAGTTACTATGGTGGGGTAATGAGCTAACTGTAATGAGTTCACAATGTAAATTCAAAAATCCCCAAGATGTACAGGGGGGATATCCCACTCTTAAGGTCTGGGGTGGGTGAAAATGTGACTTAGAGTACACTTGTAGATATCAAGTTTGCAGAAATTGAAGAAAAAAAATTAAAAATATCAGGGAGACAGTATATCAGATGACAGTAGGGAGTGCTATATATTAGTTATGTACAGATATAGAAAGCCCCTGTCTTCTGGTGGGAAAACTGGGGGGATTGGGACTCCTTCACTTTTATGATTACTCTTGTACTACTCTTTGAAGTATATTAGGGTGCTTCACTTTACTTAAGTTCCAATGTTCAATAGTTAAGCTTGGTGATACTCCTATTGCATTAGTTAACTCCTCTTGCATGATACCTTTCACCCATTCAACATGTTCAGTAGTTGTAGCAATGGAGTCATGGATAGTAAACACAGGGACTTGATGATTGCCTTCTTCCCATATTCTTTTACAGCATCTGTGGAGAATGATTTCACTCTCTATTGACTGCAATAAACAAGATAACCTATTATGCTGTTTATCAATAGCAATATCCTTATATCTATGCTTGATAATCTTAAATAGTTCAGCTACTTTAGGGAATAATTCTGTGCTAAATATCTTCTTCATTTGGTTAATGGTTGCATCATCATGCTGCCCTTGATTACTGGAGAAGAACAAGTAAAACATAAGCACTTTAGCCTCATCTCTATCAATAGATTTATGTAGACTATGTTGACATACTTCTGCAACTGTCTCATACATATTACCACTAGAAGCTATATCAAGGTATTGTGCAAAATCTTCTTCACTGCATGTTTGGAAGAATCCTTCTACCTTCAAGGGTATAGCAACAGTAGTCATAGCTCTCTGAATATCCTCTGGTAATGAATATAGACTTAGTGAGAGTTCATTTCTTATACTCCAGAATTCAGGTTTAAGTAATACACAGGCTAAGTAAGGTTGGCTATTACTTATATCAATGCTGACTAGTTCTTGTTCATTATATGTGAGGAAATTCCTATAGTCCTTTTCTATATTGGTGATTACAGAATGTAATCTATGGACTGTGCTGTCTATATGTACTTCATACCTATGATTCTCTATTTTATTTATGTTTATTAGAGCCGCCATATACTGCACAAGGGGGTGTTTCAATTTATTGGTATTCTTATTCTTGTTCCACCTTCCTTTGTCTTCCATCTTATATTGCAGAATGCCATCAGAATATTGACTTACTATAGGGTTAATAGATAACCTTTTCTCTTCATACCAGTAATATAAGTAAGGTAGTTCAATAAACGTTTCATCATTCTCTTCTTGGATAAAGTAAGCATCTTCTTCATGCCTACAGGTGACATTACAAATATGGAAACCTGACTGGGTATATTGTTTACTCCATCTGTATTGCATGGATTTTACTCCGGGGATATATACAGCATAACATTCAAGAACACCAGTATTCACTAAGTAATCCTTATAAGGTATAATATCTCTGATATTGTCTTTAACATAACCAATAGTAATAGGAATCCACCCATCTTCATCTATTAAGTCCTTATTCCTAGCAGGTATAGTAGATAGCAAAGCAAGGAAATAGTATATCTTATCTTTAGAAAACCTTAAGTTGGAATTAAACCCATATTCCTCTAGGGGATACAAGGCTAAATGGACATCAAGGTCAAAATCCACAGGTAATACTATATTTCTTCTGTGCCCTTTACCTGCAAGAGCCATAAAGGCAATACTAGCTCTTCTTCTAGGAGAAACTCTTATGCCACTTAATATGCTAAAACTAAATAGATTATTCATAATATTTATATAAGTCTACAAATATAAGAACTACTTCCATTATGATGGGAAATTTATAAAATAAATAACTTTAACAAATTATTTTCCTTAGTAGCTATCCTGCCAGTATGTTCTTTAAATCCTCTAGGATTCTCTCCTCTGATGGTGTATTTATTCCTAGATGTTCTATCAGTAGCATACATACTTTTCAATAAGACTACATACTTTCTTGGTTTCAGTACCTTATGTAGATGATACTGAACTATAGGAGCTAATATCTCTTGTATCTCACTTGCTGAATAGCTCTTATTTAAGGTGAGACTTCTTCTTATAGCAACTTTGAAAGGATGCTCTTCATCTAGTGCCCAGTACATGACTGTATTATTGAGGTTCTTGAAGACTACACTGTTACTTGTTCTACTTTCCCATAGTTGATGTAGCAGACTATCAAGGTCAACATACCTATATAGCTTGATGAATCTCTCTAAGAATATCTTAGTTTTACTTCTGCAATGTCTAGTATATGAGTACAAGGTATTATCATTCAACTGTCCTGTGGTTGATAATGTTTTGATGTATTTTATGGCATCTTGGATATTGCTGTCTGTTAGTTTGTTCTGTGCATCCTTATTAGCCTTTTCTATGCTACTTTGCTCTGGGGATACATCATAGTTCAGGGATTTGTAGCTAATGATTTTAACCTGTTTACTTAGTACTTCTTTCAGTGTTTCAGGCATGAAGTATGAGGCATATAACTCGGTTCTTTCAATGATGTAGTCTATGTTGAGGTAGGCAGGTACATCCTTTCCATATACATCCTTTCTAGTCAAGTTAATTAACTCATTTCCCGCAATTCTTTCTTGTGCTTTCTCTCTTATGGCTTCTTTGACCATTGCAAACAGATCAGTTAGGGTATGGTCACCTTGCATGATATTATCTGCTGATTCTATTACTTTGAGCACCTTCTTAGCTTTATTTAAGAGGGTGACTGTATAGCTATCCATACTTTCCATTACTGATACATATCCTAAGGTATTATATATGATAGTTTCACTAAGTATCCCATTGACCTTTCTGCATCTACCATGTATTTGTGTCATCCTATCTAAGGTTAACATTGAGTGGCTTCTTCTTACATCTGATACAGTGATTAGATGGTAACTATCCTCTATATCTATACCAGTGAAGTAGCAACAGGTGGCAAAGTTAATCCTAGCAGGTAAGGTATCATTGTCTCCTAATTTGGGTGCAAAGTATTCTCCTGCTTCCTTTATGGATGCCTCACTACATAGGATAGCACATTCCTTTCTGGTTTCTTCATCTAGTGATGCTATAATATTCCTTATCTGGAGTATGGAGTTATAGGCAATGAATATCTTCTCTGTAGGATGAGAGATAATCTTTTCTATGACAGCCTGTGTGATATTGTCTGTATGTAGTAAGTCTATATTTCTATGGGTATTGTATTGCCATGTTATAGGAAATCTACATTCAGTCTTTAAGTGTGGATTGCTGAACTCCTTCATAGTAGCTGTTACCATACATCTGTTCTTTGATGGGAACATAAGGTAGTAGTCAATCACATTCTCCAATTGAGGTCTAAAGTTGTTGTCAGTCTGGAGAACATCAACCTCATCAATCATAAGGAAGTAGTCCTTGTAGTTTTTTCCTATGATACCTAATAGTCTACCTAGACTGTCTGCAACTACTAGAAGTTTCTTGTATCCATCTTTAGCCAAGTATTCCTCAATCTGCTGATTAGTGACCTTTTCACCTTTAATCTCACTACCTACATATAATGTATTAGGATGCTTTGAGTGTTTACCATAAGCCAGAGCCTTAGTAGGAAAGACTATGATTGAGTTTCTCTTTGAGTTTATCTCAAGTGTAGTAGCTCCAATGCCGGGTATCTTCTTGTCTACAATACCATGAGGCATCTTATCTATGAAGTCAGCCAGATTCCAGAAGGAGTCACCAACTTCTTCTCTTATTACTTCTGGTACTCTGCCAAATAGTAGGTCATCCAAACTAGTTATTACTGTGTCTTGAGGTATGGTTTTAGTTTCTCCTACTTTCCCAGAGGATAATATCTCAATGTACTCTACAGGTGCATCATGTAAGTCACCATAGGTATTAGGTACTACTTCTACTAGCTCTTTTGCCAGTTCATCTTCTTTGCTCATATCTCACTTAGTTTGTAGTTAGTATATAGATTGTAAGTGAACAAATATACTAAAGAGCCTCCATAATTCAATCAATTACGGAGGTTCTTTTGTGTTAAACTTATTTCACTTCTGGACAAGATAACTCACTATGGTTACTAAATACATATTCAATCACCTTTCTGTTAGCTTCATTCTCTATCTTAAAGTCCCTTTCAATGTAGATGTCAGTGACCTTCATAGCCTCATCAATATGATTCAATGCAGCATGAACAGTGTACTTATCAATACCTACCTTGTTAACAGCTAATGTAGCCCATGAGTGCCTTGCAGCATAGTACTCCAAATCATCAATTTTGAGTATCTTGCCAATCTGCTTTAGCCCAAGATTGATGGCTCTGTTGAAGTTCTTGAAAGTAGAATAGAGATGATAGAAGCAGAACACCTTCTTCTGGGTGTAATCTTCATATTTCTTCATTAAAGGTAACAGGATAGGAAGAACATCTACTTTCATCTTAGCCTTGTCAAGTCTCCTGTCTGTAGTCTTAGTCCTGTAATAAGTAATTGAACCACCTTCCATTTCAGTACAGTTGTACAAGTCAGCAGAGTTCATCCCTATTAGGCAGAAGGAGAGAATGAAACAATCCTTGGCTAAGTTAAAAGGGCACAACCTTTCCCTGCCATTGGTATTGATGATATAAGGCAGTTCCCATATCTTCTTGATTAACTCTACTGATAATGCTCTCTTCCTAGTTGCTTCTTGCTTTGGTATCTCCAAATTCTCAAAAGGTGAATTTGGTATTCTAATGACATTCCTGTCATAGTCATTATACTTCTTCTTGGCTTCATTGAATAGATGCCTGATACTCCCCATGTATAAAGATACCATTCTATTGGAAGGTATTCTCTTGCCTTTCCTCTGGAGTTCTGCCACCTGTTTAGCCCTTTTCTTGTGAAGGTATTCCATGAACTCCATCATTAACAACTTGGTAACTTGGTTGGTATTCAGTTTATCCTTTCCTAAGAAGGCAATGAAGGTATTAAGGGTAGTTTGATAATTCCTCTTACCTTTGACCTCTGTAGTTGTTAACCAGTCTTTGCAGAACTGGATAAAGTCAATAGGAGTATTCTTTTCCTTCTCTTTCTGGATATAATCAAGTACATCACTTAAGGTTAAATTGGAAGCCTCTAATGGAAGCCCCATGCATAACTCTTCATAGTATCTGACCAATTTGTCAGCTTCCTTGATGTACTTTGGATTCTTTAACTTGAAGTCCTTAGTCAGGTCTTCTGTTCTTACAAAGATATGAGTAGCCAACCTCTTAACCTCTCTGTTATAGGTTACTCTAATCTTCACATTGAAAGTTCCACCAACTTTCATCTCATTCTTTCTGATTTCTGCCTTGAATGTCAGCATGTTAGGTATTGTATTTTTCCACCAACAATTAACCAACAGCTATCAACTACAAGAGGTAAATATGCCATTTTAAACCCAGTTCTACAAGGTATAACAAAGAAGAAATCCCTCAATAATCAACTGATTATCAAGGGATTTTTCTGTGACCCCGGTGCGATTCAAACGCACGACCTTCAGAACCGGAATCTCACATCAAATACAGCTATATATACGATGAATAAATGGATTAACATATTATTAACACCATCTTTGTAGAACAATAGTAGAACATTTGCAACTTTAATGAAAAACCGTCCGAAATTCACATCCCAGACGGCTCATTTAACGCAACACTGATTATGACGTCAGTGTTGATGCAAAGATAGAAATTACCCCAACAATCTACAAATTATTATCTTTCTTTAAAGTCTGACCTATAAAATCCATAGGAGACAGAATTTCAGGAAATTTCAAATAGTTACCAATAAAGGTCTGCGTCTCTTCAAATTTACTATGTACATACTTTAATGCTTTTCCGCCTGCCCGAAGTCTTTCATTTAATACTCGGTCGGCATTATTCCTCTTCATTATTTTGCAAGTTTACCGTTAGTAACTATATTTGTAGTCTCTAACCTTCCTACACAAAACGCAAATGCGCCAGAACGCAGCAGAGGACTTTAAGCCCCCGGCTGTGCGTTCTGGCGCATGTTGTTAGTAGGTAGGTTAGAGCATTTACTAACGGCTGGGGGCTTTTTCTTTCACCCCCGGAAGGTCTGGTTATTTATTTCTCTTCTTGTACACTAACCAGGCAATAATACAAGATACAATAAGCAGAGCACTTCCCACTCCGACCCATCCAATTTGTTTTAATATGGTTGATTCGTCTTTTTGTTTACTAGCTTCCAGATGAACGTTTTCCTGTTGTCGGGAAAACGTTGATTCATTGGAAACTGAATTATTAGTTTGTTCCACATTCTCCTGCTTATGAAACTCTGATTCTTTCTTTGCCCCTACCCATTTCTCCGATTTTATTGGTGGCTTACCGGTGACTGGGTCAACAGGTTTATCGGTATCATAATTCACTTCATAGGATTCAGCCGATTCAGTAGCTTTATCTGATTCGATTATTTCTACTTTCTTATCGGAAGAAGCAGAATCTTTCTTATGGTTTTCAACTGCAAGATCGGTAGAAGTATCTTGCCTCATATTTGATCGGTGACTACCACAAGACATGAACCATATTGCCGACGTCAGCAATATGGTTATATAGATTAATCGCTTCATGGCCGGACAACTGTATTGCGCAAGAAATTAGGAAATTCACTCCGAACATCAAAACAGGGACACGCCTTGATATATTCAGCCGGTTCAACTTCACCGGACCCGTCCAGATCGGGCGAAGTGTCACGATGTCCGAGAACCTCGATTATCTCATATTCTTTGCAGAGTTTAGCAACCAACTCGCGCAAACTAGCTTTTTGTGCATCCGTCCGGGTGTCCTTTGCCTTTCCGTTCGCATCAAGTCCACCGATGTAGCAGACACCTATCGAGTGCTTATTATACGAAGATTCCGAAAAGCCTTTCGTATTACAATGCGCCCCATCGATGTTTAATGGTCGCCCATTTTCTACCATTCCATCCAGGTCGATCACATAATTATAACCTATTTGGTTGAATCCTCTTGCCCGGTGCATCCGATCAATGTCTTTAGCTCTCAAATCCTGTCCGGCACGCGTGGCCGAACAATGGATGATAATTGCATCAATAGTCTTCATTTTGCACTTCCTTTTTGTAAGTAGTTCGTTAGATAAGGGATATTCTTTATAAATTCGACACTTAGCACATAGTGCAAGAAAGCTACTACCTTGTAACCATTACTAGAGTTAGGGAGAATCTCTTTTATGTTTCGAAGAATATTCACCCCGTAGAAATAGAAAACGCTATACGTAATAAATGAGACACACTGTAGTGCACCTTCTGGATTGCCTTTGTGTTCACCAATAAAGTAGATGCAACTAACCAAGGCAAAGAAAATAGTTGCTTCTACAATACATCTCCAAGCTTTTTTGAAAGAAAAGCTTTCATGATTGATAAGGAGTGCCGTAAGCAGCCCACAGATGAAATTAAGAGCAAATACTGCAATAAGGCTTTTGATCTCCCCAGAAATGGGATTAAGATAAGCGGCTATGCCGGTAACCAATCCAATAAGTAAGTTTTTGAAATAATCCATAATCATTTATCTAAAATATTAATACTTTATTTAAAGACTTCGCTACAATCGTCAATGGCTGTCTGAAACACTTGTTTGACTTCTCCGAGAGTCAGCCCGTGAGCTTCATGCAGAGAGAAACCGGTCACCCCATTTCTTGATGTATTGAAGAATCCGACTACCGTTTCATCCTTGACAATCTCGGCAGTAATATCTTTCACCGCTTCGGTACCACGGGTTGACATTCTGTATTTAACCTTGATAGCATCCGTAACCTTAGTTGAAGCGGTGCTGTTAGTTGCTGTAATGTTCATTCTTTGTTTCCTCCTTCTATTAAATCATAAATTTGTCCGTATGCACCAGATACAAAGAAGTCTGCACAAATTTCCTTCAATAAGGTAGCACC
>ERZ894183.1317-NODE-1317-length-13763-cov-11.091698_pt1 | contig 13763 bp, 10 predicted proteins | sample MGYA00380279_ERZ894183 | MGnify/ENA primary metagenome ERZ894183 (study PRJEB32331, sample SAMN06328422) | human gut metagenome | biome: human gut microbiome; feature: stool | host: Homo sapiens | collected 2013-06-26 ... | reverse complement strand
GAAGTCATTGCAGGGAGAACTCAAAGAACTTCTTGTTCAAGAGGAAAAATCCAAATCAGATTTGCTTGCTGTATTTAAGGAATTGGGATATGAAATCGAATTATAAAGCCTTGAGCGAATTAATTGAAAAAGTAGATGAAAGAAATGCTGATGGTGCGATTACTGAGCTTATAGGTGTCAGCATAGATAAATGTTTTATTAAATCAGTTGCTAATACCAATGGAACTGATTTGAGTAAATACAAAATTATAAGAAAAAATGAGTTTGCTGTAAGTTTAATGCAGGTTAGTCGTGATTCAAAAATTCCAGTTGCAAGGTTAGAGGACTATGAAGTAGCAATAATGTCACCAGCTTACCCTATTTTTCGTGTGAAAGATACAAGAAAAATATTACCAGAATATTTAGATATGTGGTTCAAACGTCCTGAGTTTGACCGAGAAGCTGCTTTTATTGCGGTTGGCGGTGTGCGTGGTAGTATGCCGTGGGAAGAATTTGCAAAAATGAAATTACCAGTACCGCCTATCGAAAAACAGCGGAAGATTATGAATGCATATAAGATTGTTACAGACAGAATTGCATTGAAGCAGAAGATAAATGATAATTTAGGTGCCACAATGCAAGCCATATACAAGTCTTATTTTATTGACCTTGAACCTTTTCAAACAGAAAGTATGCAAAAAACCAAGCTTGGAAATATACCTTTAACCTGGAAAGTATGCAAATTTAACGAAATTTGCGAATTGTTAAATGGTAGAGCTTACAGCCAAGAAGAGCTTCTAAATTCTGGCAAATATCGAGTCCTAAGAGTAGGCAATTTCTTTACTCAAAGTAATTGGTATTATTCAAATATGGAACTCGAAGATAACAAATACTGCTATCCAGACGATTTGCTTTTTTGTTGGTCAGCCTCATTTGGACTTTATATATGGAATGATATAAAAACGATTTATCATTACCATATATGGAAAATTGATTTTTCAAAATCTTCTCAACTTTATCGTGAATACATATATCTCTATTTGCGACAAGAGGTTCAAAAATTAAGTAAAGAGGGACATGGTAGCGTTATGGCTCACTTGACTAAAAATGGTGTTGAAAATCTCGATATAATTTCTCCATCATCGGAAGTTGTTGAAGATTTTCACGACAAAATTCTTCCATTCATAGAGCATAAAAAGATACTCGAAAAGGAAATTCAATGCCTTGATGCTTTAAGAGAAACTTATCTTTCCCAATTAGCCAATTAAGCTGCTAAATTATCATTTAACTGAAGGGAGTGAAGTGGCTAAATGAAAAAAGATTTATTAGAATTGATAGATGCCATACCGGAAATTGAAACAAAATTTAGGACAGTAGTCCCACCTGAAAGAGTTATTATGCCTTCGAGAGAGCTTATATATGATAATCCGGATTTTATTGAGTGGAAAGAAGCAGTTGAATTTGAATTACAGCAAATCTATGATAGAACAATGGATACATATATTTGGAATATTATAAATGCTACGGGAGTAATACATAAATTTAACGGAAAAAATCATGATGAGAGAAAAAATTTTAATAGGTTAAAAAGTTCTCTTAAAGTGATAGAGAAAAACATTGATAAATATTTCCCTGATGAAAAGTCGATAGAAAGCGAGATTACAAAAGCTATGAAACCAAAGATTTTTATAAGCCATTCATCTAAAGATGTTAAGTATGTAGAACCCATTGTGGAATTGTTGGCAGATATTGGGATGACAAATGACAATCTGTTTTGTTCGTCTATACCTGATTATGCGATTCCATTAAATCAGGATATATATGACTACTTAGCTTCGTTATTTAGAAAATGTAAATTATATGTGATATTTGTCCTTTCAGATAATTATTATAATAGTCCGGCGTGTATGAATGAAATGGGAGCAGCGTGGGTTTTGAAAAATGAATACACATCTATTTTGCTTCCGAAATTTGAGTATAAGGAAATTAAGGGTGCAGTAAATCCAAATAAGATTGGAATGAAATTAGATGACGATGATGAACTGCTCAAAAAAAGACTTGGAGAATTGAAGAATATCATTTCAGAAAAATTTGGTATAAGTGTACCGGATATGCGATGGGAAAAGAAACGCAATGATTTTATTAAGACAATAAGGAATATTTGAGTGATTCCGGAGGAGTGAACGCAATGGCAAATTTTAATGAACACGCATTGGAAATGTCAATAATGGAGTTGTTCAAAGACGAGGGGTACACCTATGTCAGTGGCGACCAGATACACAGAGAAAGGACAGAGGTTCTGCTTACGGACGACCTGAAGCAATACCTTTATAATCGCTATGCGAAAGACGGTATCACACCGAGTGAGGTGGATAGTGTCATTCTAATGCTGCGTAATATTTCCGGTACGATTTACGAAGCAAACAAAGCTGTATTTAAGTTGCTCTGCGATGGATTTATTCTTAACCGTGAGGATAGAACGCAGAAAGACCTCTATATTGAACTTATTGATTTCGACACTCCCGAAAACAATATTTTCAAAGTGGTTAATCAGTTTGAAATTGAAGGCGTAAATAATCAGTTGCGTATTCCTGATGGCATTGTGTTCGTAAATGGTATTCCTGTTGTTGTTCTTGAATTTAAGAGTGCAGTACAAGAGAATACGACCATAATGGACGCATATAAGCAACTTACAATTCGTTACCGTAGAGATATTCCGGAGATTTTCAAATACAATGCGTTTGTTGTTATCAGTGACGGAGCAAATAATAAATATGGTTCTTTCTTCAGCCCGTATGATTTCTTCTATGCGTGGAGAAAGATAAACTCAGACGATAAAGAACTGGACGGTATCAATTCCCTTGTGACAATGGTAAAAGGACTTTTCCGAAAAGACCGTTTACTTGAAGTTATCAAAGATTTTATTTATTTCCCGGATAACTCAGATAAGGATTTGAAGATAGTGTGTCGTTATCCACAGTTCTTTGCGGCAAATAAATTGTATGAGAATATCAAGGCTCATCTTCGCCCTGAAGGAGATGGTAAAGGTGGTACATACTTCGGAGCGACAGGCTGCGGCAAGAGTTATACAATGCTTTTCCTTACCCGTATGCTGATGAAAAGCAAATACTTTTCTTCTCCGACTATTCTTATTATTACGGACAGAACAGACCTTGATGACCAGCTTTCCAAACAGTTTGTAGGTTCAAAGAAATATATCGGAGATGAAACTGTTGTAAGTATTGAATCCCGTGAGAAACTTCGTGAGGAGCTTCAGGGACGAGAGAGTGGCGGTGTTTATCTGACTACCATTCAGAAATTTACAGAGGATTTGCAGCTTCTTACAGACAGAACGAACGTTATTTGTATTTCTGATGAAGCACACAGAAGCCAAATCAATCTCGACCAAAAGGTTAAGATTACAGAGTCAGGTGTTCAGAAAACCTATGGCTTTGCCAAGTATCTGCACGATTCTTTACCAAATGCGACTTATGTTGGATTTACCGGAACTCCGGTTGATGGAACAATCGAAGTCTTTGGTGGTGTTGTAGACGCATATACAATGACGGAAGCTGTTAAGGACGGTATTACAGTTAATCTTGTTTACGATGGTCGTGCAGCCAAGGTTATGCTTAATCAGGACAAGGTAAGACAGATTGAAGAATATTATGCACAGTGTGAGCTTGAGGGAGCAAATGAACATCAAGTAGAAGAAAGCCAGAAGGCAGTTGCCAAAATGGAAGTTATTATTGGCGACCCTGACAGACTTCGTGCTGTTGCGGAGGATTTTATCAAGCATTATGAAACCCGTGTGACAGAAGGTGCAACCGTAGCAGGCAAAGCAATGTTTGTATGTTCCAACCGAAATATAGCATACGATTTCTATAAGATAGTAAAGGAACTCAGACCGGAATGGACAGAAAAGAAGATTTGTGATGACGGTGTTGTTCTGAGTGAGAAAGATAAAAAAGAGTTGAAGCCAATGGAAAAAATCAAGTTGGTTATGACTCGTAATAAAGATGATGAAAAAGACCTATTTGATATGCTTGGCACAAAAGAGGATAGGAAAGAATTTGACCGTCAGTTTAAAAATCCGAAATCAAACTTTAAGATTGCCATTGTTGTAGATATGTGGCTGACTGGTTTTGATGTGCCGGAGCTTGATACGATTTACATTGATAAGCCTATTCAGCAGCATACCCTTATTCAGACGATTTCTCGTGTAAATCGTGTATGCGAGGGCAAAGATAAAGGTTTAATTGTTGACTACATAGGTATTAAGAAAAATATGAACACTGCCCTCAAGAAATATACGAATTTTGAGAGCGAAGAATTTGAAGGTGTGGAGCAGTCTATCACGATTGTAAAAGACCAGTTAGAAGTTCTTGGTCAGATGTTCCACAACTTTAATAGTAGTGATTTCTTCAACGGTTCTCCTACTGAACAGCTTGCCTGCCTGAACCGTGCGGTTGAGTATGTGCAGTTGTCTGAAGAACTGGAAAGAAGATTTATGGCAGCAGTCAAGAGAATGAAACAGGCATTTAACCTTTGTAGTTCAAGTGAGAAATTCTCTGATGAAGATAAAGATTATATCCATTTTTATTGTGCTGTCCGTTCTATCCTTTTCAAGTTGACAAAAGGCGATGCACCGGATATTGAGCAGATGAACGCTCGTGTCCGTAAAATGCTTGAAGGTGCAATTCAGTCTGATGGCATTGAGGAATTATTTGAAACCGGAAAGCATATATCGGTGGATATTTTCAGCGATGAGTATATGGATAAGATAAATGCTATTCAGTTGCCGAATACGAAAATCAAGATACTTCAAAGACTTCTTTCTCAGGCGATTGACGAGTTTAAGAAAGTTAATAAAATTATGGGTGTGGAATTTGCAGACAGACTCAAGAAAGTTGTTGATGAGTATAATAACCGACGTCGTGATGAAGCGTATGCCAACGAAGTCCTTGATGATGTTGCGGAGCAGCTTGCACAGTTGTTGTCTGAATTGAAAACAGAAAAGAACTCCTTCAAGAATATGGGAATAGATTATGAAGAAAAGGCTTTCTATGATATTTTGAAAGCAGTTTCCAAGAAGTTTGAGTTTGAATATCCGGACGATAAAATGATTGAACTTTCCAAAAGGATAAAGCTGATTGTTGATGATAAGTCACGCTATACCGATTGGTCTGCCCGTGATGATATTAAGGCAAACTTGCAAGTGGATTTGATATTGCTGCTTGATGAGTTCGGCTATCCGCCAGTAACCATTGATGATGTTTACAAGGAAGTTCTTGAGCAGGCAGAGAATTTCAAGAAGTATGCACAGTAAATGAGAGGTGTAAATGTAAATATGTTTTATGACGATTTAAATACAGAAGAACAAGTATCATATCTAATAAAACTAATCCCTATATCAGAGTGCTTAGAAGGAGAATATACATATGACCAAAATTAAAGTAATCAGTAACCCTTATAAACAAGAGATTAAATACGAAACTTATAAGGAAAATACTCAGGAATGGGTTGATGTTGGAGTATCTTCTCCAAATGGGAAACTAAGAGAAGAAAGCACTCGAAAGTGTTTCCTACCTTTTAATGCAAAAGAAATATTAGAAATAATCATTGACGAATATTACCTTGAAACAAAAGGTGAAATTCAAATTGTATTTGAAGGAACAAAAGAAGAATATGTCGAATTATCAAGAGTATCTCAGGAAAAAGCATTTGAGGGTAAAATCATACTTTCTCGTTCTAATAAGGTTCTTGATAATGCCAAATATATATTGAGTGATACGAAAGAAATATTTTCTAATATCAAACGTGTGATTGAAGAAGTTACAAAAGGAGAACTGGAAATCACTAAAAACCTTGTAAAAGTTTCAGATGCTCTTGATGATATTGTTCCGATTTGCGTTTTTGGGAATTACAGTTCTGGTAAATCAACCTTTATTAACGCATTGATAGGGCGTGAAGTTTTACCAAGTGGCGGAGACCCGGTCACGGCTAAAGCATTTAAAATTCAGAACTCCTCGCAAACAGATGTCGCCCGAATTAAGTTCACGCATTGGGGCGAGGTAATAGAGTTGTCGTTTGAAGATGACAGCTATCGTGTGATTAAAGGCGACGTGAACGACAAACTGCTTCTCGAATTAGATAGCGAAATTAAAGAAAAAGAAACAATGACAATGAATCAAATGGTATCTGTTGCTTTGGAGTTTATAAACGCTTATGAAAAGCGGGATTCGTCATCAACAGAAATCGGGAATATGATTGAGTTGTATATAGCGTTTTCAAAAACAGGAATACTCGGAAGCTCCAACAATAAGTTTGTAATATTCGATACTCCCGGTTCTAATACGGCTACGAACGATGGTCATATTGAAGTCCTTAAAGAAGCTCTTGAGGGATTTTCAAATGGTATTCCGGTTTGGGTTTCTCAATACGAAGCCATTGATACAATGGATAATGAAGCCTTATGTAACAACATATTAAACATAGATGCTTTGGATAAGCGTTTTACAATGATTGTTCTAAACAAAGCAGATGTATCTGATTTGCCGGAAAAAGAATTTAATGAAAAGCAAGTCAAGAATATAAAAGAATTTAAGTCTGTTGAAAAAATGTATGCAAGCGGAATTTTCTTTGTTTCTTCCATTATGGGTTTGGGTGCAAAGAATGACGGTATTTTATCGGACAAGTATTACAGAAAGATATATAAACTTCAAAAAGACTCTTTCACCGACCCTGACGATGAAGATTATATGCAGCTTTACAAATACAATATTATGCCGTTGCAGATTAAGGAAGAAGTTATTGCCTACGCTGCTAACGAAAAAAACATTGTATACGTTAATAGCGGACTTCATTGTGTTGAAACTGAGATTGAAGAATTTGCAAGCAAGTATTCAGCTTATAACAAGTGCCAAATGGTAAATGCTCTGTTGACCGATGTCGTGGACAAGACAACAGAAAAGATTGAAAAAAGAGTTCAAGAGCGCAAGAAACTTAGAGAAAAATATCGCAACGACCTTGAAGAAAAGAAACAACAGCTCATCAACACAATGAGAGATAAAAGTGTTGAATTGGATGCCAATTTCTCAAATGCCGCTTATCAATCAATAAATACTTATTCCAAAACACATTTGGATTATAATTATCCGTTGGAAGATTTGGAAAAACTTAATAAGAAGTACATTGAGGAAAACACAAATCAATATCATATTGAAGATAAAAAGAAAGACTTGGATGAAGCTAAAGGTAAAATGTTTAGCGATTTGAAAGGTCGAGTTAAGGATTTTTCTTTCTCAGATTTGAAGGGTTCGTTTAGCGGAATTGTAGAGGATGCAAAAAAAGGTGTCGAGTCTATTCAAAGTTCACAAAAAGAGCTTGAACTTACACAGAAAAATGCTTCGTCTGAAACTGTAAACGAGGTTTTGGAAGAAGTAATAAACACATATAAGGCAAATATGCTTGACGCAACGAAGAAAATCAATCATATCGCTTTCAGCTATTGGGAAAATAATACGAAATTGCTGAAAGATGAGCTTATTAGCATTGTAACTGCAAGTGATGCTTTGACCGATAAACAGAAGCAGACTTTATCTGAGCTGATTTTCAATTACAAAAACATCACTTATGATGATAATGCAAATGCGATTTTTGTTAAACCGAAATTTTTGCAAGGTCATTTGTTGGGATTAGACTTGTTTATGTTTGAACGCTTAAATGTAAAGAAGTTAGAGAAAGAATACAACAAAACTGTTGTTAATAATATCGAAAGCATAGCAAACGATTTGAACACGAAATATTATAACAGCTATCAACAGTGGCAAGAAGAATTGAGTATGATGATTGAACAAAACATTGTTGAGCTCAATCCGCAGTTACAAGTAATGTTTGAACAAATAGCAAATGAAACTGAAGGTATAATTCGCTTGGAAACAAGTCAGCAAAAAATTAGAACAGCCTTAAGCGAGATTGAGAACCTAATTTCATTCAAGACTATTGAATAGGATTTGGAGGAAGAAAAATGGGTGTAAAAAATTTTGTTAGAAGAATTGGAGAAAAAACCGGTGATAAGGTAGCGCAATTATCAAAATTGAGTCCGGCACAAATCGTTGATGTTCAAGCAAAACGTGAAGAATATTTATTGGAAATGCCAAATCCTGATGATGAAGTAGCGAGAGCATTGACCGAAAAAATGATGGCAGCGAGTAGCATTGAGGTTTTCAATGCTTATTTGCCACAGATTAAGGAATTGTATCTTCCTATGATTGAAGAAGCAGAATATGATGAAGATTTTGATGTTGACTTTAATATCAGGTACTTCAATATCACTAAGTGGGTTACTGACAAAAAAGAAAACAACCTTGAAAAGTTGGTAAATGTTTATGCTGTTCTCTCTAATGAGGATTGTAATATTGCTTTAATTTTCAACAGAACACAGAAAAAAACCAATGTTTATTTAGCTGTTGTAAATTTGAAAAACGGGGATAACAGAGTTGACGCTGATTTATATCGTGATAGATTAAGAGATGCTATTCGTGGTAATTTTCCGGGTGCAGAATTTAAGAATGATGGTATAGGTGTTATACCTTGTCTTGATAATGACAAGGTTTATTCAGTAGCCACCGCTTCTAACATTCCTACTGAGAAATCAGAGAAATTTGTCAGTCAAACTATCGAAAAATTGTTGGATGGTATTGTTCCGGATTCTTCAAAGAAAGAATATACTATCGTATTATTAGCTACCCCGATACTTGACGTAGAAGAAAGGAAACTAAAGCTTGGAGAGTTTTATTCAGGTTTAAAACCCTATGCAGAATGGCAACAAAATTTCCAATATACAGATAGCGTGGCACACGGTTCATCTGCAACTGTTGGAGTGAATGTTGGTGCAAGTGCCGGAGTACAGAACGGACAAAGCAGCGGACAAACAGTAACAGATGGCACAACAGAAAATCAATCTGTAACAAATACTGAAAGTGAAAGCGATTCTGTTGCGAAAGGCACCTCGCAGGGAGAAAGCCAATCACAAGCACATTCAGAGGGCGTAAACGAAAGCACAGCAGACACCAAAGGCTCAAGTGATACGGTTAGTGCTAACGTCGGTGTGCATGCACAAGCTGGTCTTTTTGGAACCGGAGTAGGTGGCTATGCAGGTGCTGGATACAGTCACGGTTGGAATAAAAGCACAACCAAAACTCTCGGTAAAACAGCACAAGATACATTAACCAAAGGTCTAACAAATACAATTTCAAATACTGTAACTAAGACAACCGGAAAGGCAGTTGCAAATACGCTTGGAAAGGCTGTCACTAATTCTCTTGCAAAAACAGCGAGTGTAATGCACAGTACAAATTTAGGTGCTAATTTTGGCGCAAATTTTGCCCGTTCTTCAACTGTTACCGCAAGTATTGGAAAAGGAGAAGGTATTACTCAGACCTTTACTAACTTCAATATCAAACACGCTTTGGATCTGCTTGAAAATCAGATGAAGCGTTTGGAACAAAGTACAGCACTCGGTATGTGGGATTTTGCTGCCTATGTTTTAAGTGAAGACCAAAATGTTGCAAATAATGTTGCTCATTCATACTTGGCACTCACTTTAGGTGAAGATTCTTATATGTCTAAATCTGCTATAAACTTGTGGAGAGGAAATGTTGTCGAAGAAAAAGATGCAGCAAAAGAAATTTGCAATTACATCAAAAAACTTCGTCATCCAGTTTTCGCACTCAATCCACATAAGTGTATTAGTGATGAAGCGGAACTAAGGAGCATTGTAGAAGAAAACGATAATCCGGTTGATACTAACAGTAAATTACTTAGCAGTGGCGACGATAGTTTTTTGGCATATCCGGCTTTAGTTACGGCAACAACAAGTTTGTCTGGCAAGGAATTGGCGTATTCGTTGAATTTCCCGCAGAAGGCAATAGCAGGGTTGCCTATATTGGAGTGTGCAGAATTTGGCAGAAACATTGTTACTTATGATGATGTTAAAAAGACCGATAAAGTTTTTGAATTAGGAAACATATTCCATATGAATCATGAAGAGAATGTTGAAGTAAACTTGGCTAAACAGTCCTTCGCTTCACATACTTTTATTACGGGTAGTACCGGTTCGGGTAAGAGTAATACTGTTTATCAAATTCTTAGTGAAGCAAAGCAGAACAAGACTAAATTTCTCGTTATTGAACCTGCTAAAGGCGAATATAAATCTGTATTTGGTATGGATAAAGGTGTATCGGTTTACGGCACTAATCCGGAGCTTACACCAATGTTAAGAATAAATCCGTTCAGTTTTCCTACCGGCATACACGTTTTAGAACATTTAGACCGTCTTGTGGAAATATTCAATGTTTGCTGGCCTATGTATGCAGCAATGCCGGCAGTTCTTAAGAATGCCGTTGAAAAGTCATATGTGGATTGCGGTTGGAACTTGAATACATCTAAAAACAAATATAGGGAAAATATATATCCTACTTTTGCGGATGTTGCGTCAAATGTAAAACTTATCATTAATTCAAGCGAATATGACGATGAAAACAAAGGAGCATATAAGGGTGCGTTGCTTACACGATTGGAATCTCTAACGAATGGTATCAACGGAATGATTTTTGTTCAAAACGAAATCAAATCAGATGATTTGTTTGACAAAAACGTTATTGTTGATTTAAGTAGAGTTGGCTCAAGTGAAACAAAATCTCTTATTATGGGTATGCTTGTTTTAAAATTGCAAGAACACAGAATGACTACTTCCGCAAACAGCAATGAGCCATTGAAACATATTACAGTATTAGAAGAAGCTCATAATATTTTGAAGCGCACTTCTACTGAGCAATCAACGGAAGGTGCAAACTTGCTTGGTAAGAGTGTAGAAATGCTTTCTAACGCTATTGCTGAAATGAGAACATACGGAGAAGGTTTTATTATCGTCGACCAAGCACCGGGGCTTTTGGATATGTCAACAATCAGAAATACAAACACAAAAATTATTATGAGATTGCCTGATTTAACAGACAGACAACTCGTTGGTAAAGCTGCCAACCTTAATGATGACCAGATTGTTGAACTTGCAAAATTGCCTTGTGGTGTAGCTGCCGTATATCAAAATGAATGGGTTCAGCCGGTTCTTTGTAAAGTAAACAAGTACAACGGAGATGAACAGCTTTATACTTACGAGCCTACTTCTGAAGATGATATTTACGGGGAAAGCGAATCAAATATGGCTAAAGAATCTCTTCTTGACTGTATAATGAATAAAGAAATCTTCCGTAAAGGAAATCGTGAAGATATTCAAAAGTTAAAAGATACGGTAATTCAATCAAAGTTGGATACTAATGTTAAGTGTGATTTGATTGAGTACATTACATCGGAAAAGGATAATGCAATCGAATCTTTACAAAAATTAGTATATGATTTTCTTGAAGCAGGAAAAGCCATAGCCGTTTCTAATGGAATCAACAATATATCTGAGTGGGTTCATTCGGTTGTTGACAAGTTGGCACCGTCTATTCAGGAATATTCAAGAAAGCAAATTGATTTGGTTGTTGCTTTAATTCTTTTGGAACAGTCAGAAAGAGATGCTTCATACAGAGATGTTCTTAATCGTTTTACGGAAGTGTATAAAAATGAAGGAGGAGTTTTCTGATGATAAATGAAATTAGACCAAAGGAAAGCTCAGAAATTAAAACTCCTGAAGCGAACAAGTACAAAGAAATTAAACCGGAAAACGGAACTACTTATTCGGATTCAAAACAATTTTGGCAAGATGAATTTTCTGAAAATCAAGCTGATAGAACTTACTATGATGATAATGGAGAAAAATATCGTCAAGGAAACGAGTTAGAACCGAACACTGTGTTTGAGAAAAATGGATATACATACAAAACAGATGAAATAGGTAGAGTGGTTTCTGCTGAAGGAAAGCTGCAAGTGAAAGACCATAAAGTGAGAAATGAAATGCCGGATACACGAGATATTGTTGCACACGGTAAGATGGCAGATAGCGATGATAGAGGTCATCTTATTGCTGACAGATTCAATGGTAGTGGCGAATTGGAAAACCTTGTTCCAATGGAGGGTAAACTCAATAAGGGTGACTATGCAAAACTTGAAGATACATTAGCTGAAGCTGTCAAAGATGGAGCTGATGTTAGAATGAAAGTAGAACCAGTTTATAGTGGTAATTTAAGTAGACCAGATGAGTTTAGAGTTTCCTATACCATTGATGGAGACAAGGAAATCGTAGTTTTTAAGAATAGGAGTGAGGAATAACTATGATGAACGATAAAATATATCAATTGATATTTGATGAAGTTTCTGATTTTCTGCCAAAAGAGTGGACTGACTTGATTGTGTATTTGGAACACGGCGAAGAAGCATATTCATACTGTTTCTATGTGAAAACGCATGGTAAATATATAAAATGCTTTGATTTAAATATACCTGAAGAAAAATTGCTTGCTGCTTTTGCAAGAATTGAAAAGAAAGTATCTACAGAAAGGAACAAGTTGGATAAGTGCTGGAGTAATATGACTATGATTATTGATGGCAATGGAAATATGAAAACAGACTTTGATTACACAGACCTCTCTCGTGGAAACTATCAATACAAAAAAGCTTGGAAAAAGAAGTATCTTATTTAAGTGATAAGAAGGGTTCTTCTGTGATACGATTTGCAGATAAATTAAATAAAACTGAAAGTGCGGAGTTTCCGGAACAATCAAAATTCAAAGAAATAAAGCCTATTCTTAAAACTTCTGATGACAAAGTGCAGGATTATTGGAATGATGTGTTTAGCGATGACAAATCATCAGATGATAGTGGCTTTACTGATGAGGAAATCATATCTGACATTTTTGATAGAAGCGAGTCGGATTTCAGATTTGATTTTGATTTCAAGAATAAAGCAATCCAAGAGAAGCTGGTTGAGTTTAATTCTGAAAAATGGGACAGGCATAGCAAAGACGAAAAATTGGAAATAGTCGATAAGTTTAAATCGGTTCTTTGCGAGAAACTCGGTATAGAAGAACCTCCCCAATTAGTTGTTTTTGAAGATGACGAATGCTTTTGTGGTGCATATAATAATCAGACAAATACTTTAGAGTTGAACCTTAATATATTAGATAACCCTAAAGAAGTCATTGATACGATAGCACACGAAACGAGACACGCCTATCAATATCAACGAGCTTGTATCGGAAAAACGAGAGAAGATATGCTTTACGCTATCAACTTTTTGAATTACATAGAACCTATACTGATTGGCGATAAATATGTAGATTTTAATGAATATCAAAATCAGTTACTCGAAGCCGAAGCAAGAGCTTTCGCTAAAAATTTTTGCTGCTGAGGAGGATAACGGAATGAGCAAAATTATTGAAGATTATTATGCAAAGGCTAATGTTATGCCTCTATTATTGAAATCAAAATTGGCAAAGTTAAGTAAACATAAAGATATTGCCGATGAATTTGAACACTGGATTACTGAAAAACAATACAAGGAAAAGAATTGTGTTGTGGTTGAAGGGTATTCAGCAAAAAGACTTTCTGAGTTATCAAAGTTTTTAGATGGCGAAGGAGCATTTATGTTTTTGATTGAGCTAAGGGAAAACCCTAAAAATGCCTTAGAAAAAATAGCAAACGGTTTTAAGATGAAATAAAAGGCACACTTATGGAAACAAAGCCAAGGATTTTATACCTACAAAAAATTTTACTGGAAAGAACTGATGAAGAAAATCCTCTTTCCACAACACAGTTAATCAATATATTGAATGATGAAT